>Ga0079104_1001044_pt1 | contig 21144 bp, 16 predicted proteins | sample MedtruBG_FD_76829 | JGI IMG/M metagenome (GOLD analysis project Ga0079104, IMG submission 76829) | Root nodule microbial communities of legume samples collected from California, USA - Medicago truncatula BG | ecosystem: Host-associated > Plants > Roots > Nodule | place: USA: California...
GGAAGGTCTGTTCCGTCAGATCGGTATCTACAGCCCGAACGGCCAGCAGTACACTCCGCAGGACCGTGAGCAGGTTGCTTACTACAAAGAAGACGAGAAAGGCCAGATCCTGCAGGAAGGTATCAACGAGCTGGGCGCAGGTTCTTCCTGGCTGGCAGCGGCGACCTCCTACAGCACCAACGATCTGCCGATGATCCCGTTCTACATCTACTACTCCATGTTCGGTTTCCAGCGTATCGGCGACCTGTGCTGGGCAGCAGGTGACCAGCAGGCGCGCGGCTTCCTGATCGGTGGTACCTCCGGTCGTACGACCCTGAACGGTGAAGGTCTGCAGCACGAAGATGGCCACAGCCACATTCAGTCGCTGACTATCCCGAACTGTATCTCCTACGATCCGTCCTATGCTTACGAAGTGGCAGTCATCATGCATGACGGTCTGCAGCGTATGTACGGCGAAGCGCAAGAGAACATTTACTACTACATCACCACGCTGAACGAAAACTACCACATGCCGGCTATGCCGCAGGGTGCAGAGGAAGGTATCCGTAAAGGTATCTACAAACTCGAAACCGTTGAAGGCGCGAAAGGTAAAGTTCAGCTGCTGGGCTCCGGCTCTATCCTGCGTCACGTACGTGAAGCAGCGCAGATCCTGGCGAACGACTACGGTATCGGCTCCGATGTTTACAGCGTGACCTCCTTCACTGAGCTTGCTCGTGACGGCCAGGACTGTGAGCGTTGGAACATGCTGCACCCGATGGAAACCCCGCGCGTGCCGTACATCGCTCAGGTGATGAACGATGCACCGGCAGTGGCGTCCACTGACTATATGAAACTGTTCGCCGAGCAGGTTCGTACTTATGTACCGGCTGATGATTACCGCGTACTGGGTACTGACGGTTTCGGTCGCTCTGACAGCCGTGAAAACCTGCGTCACCACTTCGAAGTGGATGCATCTTACGTGGTTGTTGCAGCGCTGGGCGAACTGGCTAAACGTGGCGACATCGATAAGAAAGTGGTAGCGGAAGCCATCACCAAATTCAATATCGATGCAGATAAAGTTAACCCGCGTCTGGCATAAGAGGTAAAGAGAGAATGGCTATCGAAATCAATGTACCGGACATCGGGTCGGACGAAGTAGAGATCACCGAGATTCTGGTCAACGTGGGCGACAAGGTTGAAGCTGAACAGTCGCTGATCGTCGTAGAAGGCGATAAAGCCTCTATGGAAGTTCCGTCTCCTCAGGCTGGCGTTGTTAAAGAGATCAAAGTCTCTGTTGGCGACAAAACCGAGACCGGTAAACTGATCATGATTTTCGATTCCGCCGACGGTGCAGCAGCTGCTGCACCTGCGCAGGAAGAGAAGAAAGAAGCGGCCCCGGCCGCCGCTGCACCAGCAGCCGCTGCTAGCGCGAAAGAAGTGAACGTGCCGGACATCGGCGGTGACGAAGTTGAAGTGACCGAGATCCTGGTGAAAGTAGGCGATACCGTTACCGCTGAGCAGTCCCTGATTGTCGTAGAGGGTGATAAAGCCTCTATGGAAGTCCCGGCACCGTTCGAAGGTACCGTATCCGAGATCAAGATCAACACCGGTGACAAAGTCTCTACCGGCTCCCTGATCATGGTCTTTGAAGTCGCGGGCGCTGCCCCGGCTGCCTCCGCTGCCAAACCGGAAGTGAAAGAGCAGGCTGCCGTTGCGCCAGCCGCTGCCGCTGGCGCGAAAGAAGTTCACGTGCCGGACATCGGCGGTGACGAAGTTGAAGTCACTGAAGTGATGGTGAAAGTCGGCGATAAAGTTACCGCTGAGCAGTCACTGATCACCGTTGAAGGTGACAAAGCCTCTATGGAAGTTCCGGCACCGTTCGCCGGTACGGTTAAAGAGATCAAGATCAGCACCGGCGACAAAGTCTCTACCGGCTCCCTGATCATGATCTTCGAAGTAGAAGGCGCTGCGCCTGCTGCTGCACCGGCCGCTGCCGCTCCGGCTCCAGCTGCTGCACCGGCTCAGGCTGCCAAACCTGCTGCTGCGCCTGCTGCGAAAGCAGAAGGCAAATCTGAGTTCGCTGAAAACGACGCTTACGTCCACGCGACTCCGCTGATCCGCCGTCTGGCGCGCGAGTTCGGTGTGAACCTGGCGAAAGTGAAGGGCACCGGTCGTAAAGGCCGTATCCTGCGCGAAGACGTTCAGGCTTACGTGAAAGACGCCGTTAAGCGCGCTGAGTCTGCACCTGCTGCCGCTACCGGTGGTGGTCTGCCAGGCATGCTGCCGTGGCCGAAAGTGGACTTCAGCAAGTTTGGTGAAGTTGAAGAAGTGGAGCTGGGCCGTATCCAGAAAATCTCTGGTGCGAACCTGAGCCGTAACTGGGTGATGATCCCGCACGTTACCCATTTCGATAAAACCGACATCACCGATCTGGAAGCGTTCCGTAAACAGCAGAACGCCGAAGCTGAGAAGCGTAAACTGGACGTGAAATTCACCCCGGTTGTCTTCATCATGAAAGCCGTTGCCGCTGCCCTGGAGCAGATGCCGCGCTTCAACAGCTCGCTGTCCGAAGATGCACAGCGCCTGACGCTGAAGAAATACATCAACATCGGCGTTGCGGTTGATACCCCGAACGGTCTGGTTGTTCCGGTCTTTAAAGACGTGAACAAGAAGAGCATCACCGAGCTGTCTCGTGAGCTGACCGTGATCTCCAAGAAAGCGCGTGATGGCAAGCTGACCGCTGGCGAAATGCAGGGCGGTTGCTTCACCATCTCCAGCATCGGCGGCCTGGGGACTACCCACTTCGCGCCGATCGTTAACGCGCCGGAAGTGGCCATCCTGGGCGTCTCCAAGTCTGCGATGGAGCCGGTCTGGAACGGGAAAGAGTTCGTACCGCGTCTGATGATGCCGATCTCTCTCTCCTTCGACCACCGCGTGATCGACGGTGCTGATGGTGCGCGTTTCATTACCATCATCAACAACATGCTGTCTGACATCCGCCGTCTGGTGATGTAATCGTAAAAGCCGGCCTAACGGTCGGCTTTTTTCTGGTAATCTCATTATGTCGTTGAGGTTATTGGGACAAAGGACACTTCGTTTGCCGTTTGTTGTTTCAAAAATGTTAACAATTTTGTAAACTGCGAGCGGATAGAACGTCCCGGCGGATGCAAAGCCAAAGCACTTTGTACGGCCGGAAATAATTAAGAGGTCATGATGAGTACTGAAATCAAAACTCAGGTCGTGGTACTTGGGGCAGGCCCGGCAGGTTACTCTGCTGCTTTCCGTTGCGCTGATTTAGGTCTGGAAACCGTCATTGTTGAGCGTTACAGCACCCTCGGTGGTGTTTGTCTGAACGTGGGCTGTATCCCTTCTAAAGCGCTGCTGCACGTAGCGAAAGTGATCGAAGAAGCGAAAGCGCTGGCCGAGCACGGTATCGTATTTGGCGAGCCGCAAACCGACATCGACAAAATTCGTACCTGGAAAGAAAAAGTCATCAACCAGCTGACCGGTGGTCTGGCAGGCATGGCGAAAGGCCGTAAAGTGAAAGTGGTTAACGGCCTGGGCAAATTCACCGGCGCGAACACCCTAGAAGTGGAAGGCGAAAACGGCAAAACCGTAATCAACTTCGACAACGCGATCATCGCTGCAGGCTCCCGTCCGATTGAACTGCCGTTCATTCCGCATGAAGATCCGCGCGTGTGGGACTCCACCGATGCGCTGGAGCTGAAAGAAGTGCCGAAGCGTCTGCTGGTTATGGGCGGTGGCATCATCGGTCTGGAAATGGGTACCGTGTACCATGCGCTGGGTTCAGAGATCGACGTGGTTGAGATGTTCGACCAGGTTATCCCGGCCGCTGACAAAGATATCGTTAAAGTCTTCACCAAACGCATCAGCAAGAAGTTCAACCTGATGCTGGAAACCAAAGTGACCGCCGTTGAAGCGAAAGAAGACGGCATCTACGTTTCTATGGAAGGCAAAAAAGCGCCGGCTGAAGCGCAGCGTTACGACGCGGTGCTGGTGGCTATCGGCCGCGTGCCGAACGGTAAAAACCTTGACGCAGGCAAAGCCGGTGTTGAAGTGGACGACCGTGGCTTCATCCGCGTTGACAAGCAGCTGCGCACCAACGTACCGCACATCTTTGCTATCGGCGACATCGTCGGTCAGCCGATGCTGGCGCACAAAGGTGTTCACGAAGGTCACGTTGCCGCTGAAGTTATCGCCGGTATGAAACACTACTTCGATCCGAAAGTGATCCCGTCCATCGCCTACACCGAGCCAGAAGTTGCCTGGGTTGGTCTGACTGAGAAAGAAGCGAAAGAGAAAGGCATCAGCTACGAAACCGCCACCTTCCCGTGGGCTGCTTCTGGCCGTGCTATCGCTTCCGACTGCGCAGACGGTATGACCAAGCTGATCTTCGACAAAGAAACTCACCGTGTGATCGGTGGCGCGATTGTCGGCACCAACGGCGGCGAGCTGCTGGGTGAGATCGGTCTGGCTATCGAAATGGGCTGTGACGCTGAAGATATCGCGCTCACCATCCATGCGCACCCGACCCTGCACGAATCCGTGGGTCTGGCGGCAGAAGTGTTTGAAGGTAGCATCACCGACCTGCCAAACGCGAAAGCCAAGAAGAAGTAAGCTTCGACGCAATATGATGAAAGCGGCTCATGGAGCCGCTTTTTTTATGTCTGAAAATTGCAAAAGATGTACCGGGCGCACGAAATGGCAGATTGTGTTAAAGCCGATTCGGTTCCTGTTACGCTTAGCCCGCATTACAGCGGCAAACTGGTTGTTTTGTAAGAAATATCTTCTCTTACTTTGTCATCTGCCCGAAATCTCATTTCTCTTAAGCTGGCCCCTCGCAAACAAGATAAGGGATGCATGATGAAATTATTTTGGACAACCGCCGCGTTAGCGACGGCGCTGGTTTCCGGTATGGCGATGGCTAACGACGCGACCGTTCCCTGGGCTGATAACAGCGGCGGCACGCAGAATACACACGTTGCGGCGATGGGTGAAAATCTGAATGCCCAGCATCAACAGGTTACCCAGTCGGGGGAAGGGGAGTGGGCGAAAAACTCCGGCAGCATTCAGGCCGATGAGGCGGTGCTCAACAGCGGCAAGCCGCCAGTGAAAGGCGATCCTGGTCTGATGCCGCATCAGGGCTAAGCACCGTAGGCCGGGCAAACGCAGTGCCGCCCGGCATGACGGCGTTAACCGATAAACGCCCGGTGGCGCTACGCCTACCGGGCCTACAAATCATCGCCGATTAAGGTTCAACAGGCTGCCACGGCTCAATGGCGGCAAACGTCTCGGTCGTCTGCACTTTTTCACCCGTCTCCTTGCCGAAATCAGCCTGATAGACGCGGTCGTCCTGATTCACCATAAAGCTCATCACTCCCGTTTTTCCCCACACCACTGGCCACGCCACTAGAGCAAACCCTTGAGCACTGTCGCTGTGAATAATGCGGAAGTGATAGCCGTGATACCCCCCACCCGGCACGCCAGGGCTAAATGCCGGGCCGAGTGGGCTGGGTGCCTCGCCGGGCTGTACCGGCCAGTAGAGACCGTCCTGCTGGCCTTCGCTGCTAAGAAGTTTCGTGGCATAGACCTGCTTGCGCTGCCGGTAATCGTATTGCGCATCGACGTAGGCATGCATGGCTCCTATTGCCGACAGCTCGTTGCGGCCGATAGTGCGGGTGAGGATCTCCTCCTGGGCCGCAGGCAGGTCAAAGTGCCAGCCTTCGGCGGTTTTGACTATAGGGATCGGCAACTGCCAACCCGCCTCACCGACGTTGAGATGGGCAACATTGTCGTGTTCGACAACCTCATGCTTCACTGCCCAGTCGCGGTTGAAGCGAGCGATAGCTTCGGGATCGACCTCTTTCTGCGGCAGAAACCGTCGCCAGTCATCGCCCAGCACGGCGGCGAGCTGAGCTTCGTTTTGATCCGCCACCGCCGCCGCAAAGGCACTCGCCGCCTCGTCAGAGGAGGAGAATAGCTGTTGCGCATCGCTCATAAAAGGCAATGAGAGCAGCAGGGTACTTAACAGTATTTTTTTCATTATCTGCTCCGGTTAACGACGACGAAATTCGCGGTGTTCAGACAACGCTTCACGCCCGGCAGCCCGCTGTTCAATATTGCCATCGCTGATGCGGCGGCTCTGCTGGCCCCGCAGCTGCTGCGACTGCCATGATGGCGAGCGGCTGTCGTTACCGCTAAAGGCGTTGATGCGGGTGCTCGCCAGCCGCTGCTCGCGCTGTGGAGAGGCGGGAACGGTTCGCGGGTGCATCTCTCTCGTTACCTTCTGCTGCGGATGAGCGTTTTCTTTAGCCACGCTCTTTTTCGTCTGCAGGGCTGGGCGCGGCGTGTCGCTATCGTAGCCGCGGTAGTTATTCCGCTGCGCAATCTGGTTGAGCTGCTGCGAGGCGGCCTTGCGCTGCGCATCGCGTGAAGAGACGCCCGCTACGCTATTGGCTGGCGCGTGATTACGCTGCTCGAACTGCGCCATGGCTGCCTGACGCTGGCTGTCCCGTGACGCCGTCGGCTGCTGCGTGGCGCTCAGTCCGCCGCTAACGTCAGTAGGATGAAAACGCTGCGCAACCGCGTTGTTCGGGTAGGGAACGCCATTGCGATACGCCGGATTATGCTGCCAGGTCATGTTCTGCTCTTTCAGATCCTGCCCAGAGATGCGGTTGAAGTTGTTAACGTTGATGTTGATATTGTCCCCGTTATGCTGGTAGCCGCCGTCATGGTGATGATCGTCGTGGTAATCCTCATCATGATGATCGTGGTGGTGATCATCGTCATCGTCCCAGTCAATATTGCTGAACAGGGCGTAGGTAGTGGCAACGCCCAGGCTATAGCCGAAACCTTTGACGAAGCTGTCTGCAAACTGCTGGCCGGGAGGCGGGGGCAGATAGACCGGCGGATAAGCCGTGTTTGGCCAGCTACCGTAGACCGTGGCAGGGTTGTAGTTAGGGACGTAAACCACCTGCGGATCGGCAGGCTCAATCTTGATTACCGTCGGGGCAGGGGCGGGCGCGCTGCTGCTTTGTACCGTTGCAGGTGCGGTCGCTTTCTTCGGTGTGCTGCTCACCGTCTGCTGCGGCGTCGATTTTAGTGCGCCGGTTTGCTGAGCCAGCTGCCGCAATCGCTGTACGGAGTCCATCACATCCTGCGGCTGGGCGAGAAACGCATCGCCAAGATTTTGTACCCACTCGGGGTTCTCTCCCATCAGCGCCATCAGCTGCGGGAAGGCAACCAGCGACTTCACGCTCGGATCCCAGGGTTGACCAGAGACCGCCTGGATGGCCGCATCGCCCTGTAGGGTTGGGTTATCCCGTGACCACTGCACGGCCTGCACTACGTTGGCGGGGTAGGTGGAGGCCATCAGCACCTGTGAAAGCAGCGGATCGGGGTAGAGCGCCACCGGCGCGACCCACTGATCGATCTGCGCCGAGGTAAACGCGGTTTTCACCGCGGGTGACGTAACGGGGGCTGTCTGGGGCTGCGTGGTCACAGGTGTTGTCTGGACAGGCGTTTCGGGGGGGCGGCTTTTAACGTACAGCACGCCCGAGGCGGCAAAGAGCCCGGCGCTGCAGACAAGGGCGAGCGCAGCGTATTTGAAGGGCAGGGTCATTTTTTTCTCTCCCGATTTCCATAGAAATCGCAGGGTCAGGTATAACGTGAGTATGCGAGAGAAGCGAATTTCTTTTTTGATTAATGTTGCGGATGCAGAGAGCAGGCAAAACAGGGAGCTAAAAATCCCTTTATCTTGCAAGGACAAAGGGCATTCTTTGAACCTTAACGATTCAGCCAATATTTAATGTTGCTTTTTTGTAAACAGATTAACACCCCCCCTAAATCCTGATATGCTGCCCAATGCGGTATCGGGCATTACCCTACAAACTACTGTTTCACAGAAGCATGAAGAGATCGCCTGTACACACAATCATTCAAGTTACCTCAAGGCGGCAAGGGAGTGAATCCTCAGGAGCTTACATAAGTAAGTGACTGGGGTGAACGAGCGAAGCCAACGTAGAAGTAGCTTGAAGGATGAAGTGTCGCCGCACTATGACAATGAGAGCGAGGAGAAATACCGTCGTGCTAGAAGAATACCGTAAGCACGTAGCCGAACGTGCCGCCCAGGGAATTGTACCCAAGCCTATCGATGCAACCCAAATGGCCGCACTGGTCGAGCTGCTGAAATCCCCGCCAGCGGGTGAAGAAGAGTTCCTGTTAGATCTGCTTTCCAACCGTGTTCCGCCGGGCGTTGATGAAGCCGCCTATGTAAAAGCAGGCTTCCTGGCCGCCATCGTAAAAGGTGAAGCCACCTCGCCGCTGATTACAGCGGAAAAAGCCGTTGAGCTGCTCGGCACCATGCAGGGTGGTTACAACATCCATCCGCTGATTGAGGCGCTGGACAACGACGCGCTGGCCCCGATTGCCGCGAAAGCGCTCTCCCATACGCTGCTGATGTTCGACAACTTCTACGACGTGGAAGAGAAAGCGAAAGCGGGCAACGCCCATGCGCAGCAGGTGATGCTCTCCTGGGCTAACGCCGAGTGGTTCCTGAGCCGCCCGCCGCTGGCTGAAAAAATTACCGTTACCGTCTTCAAGGTGACTGGCGAAACCAACACCGATGACCTCTCTCCGGCACCGGATGCCTGGTCACGCCCGGATATCCCGCTGCACGCGCTGGCGATGCTGAAAAACCCCCGCGAAGGTATTGTGCCGGACGTGGTGGGTGCCGTTGGCCCGATCAAGCAGATTGAAGAGCTGAACAAAAAAGGTTTCCCGCTGGCCTACGTTGGTGACGTGGTTGGTACCGGTTCCTCCCGTAAATCCGCTACCAACTCGGTGCTGTGGTTTATGGGCGACGACATTCCGAACGTACCGAACAAACGCGGCGGCGGTCTGGTGCTGGGCGGCAAAATCGCGCCAATCTTCTTCAACACCATGGAAGATGCGGGTGCGCTGCCCATCGAAGTGGACGTAAACAGCCTGAACATGGGCGACGTGATTGACGTCTATCCGTTCAAAGGCGAAGTGCGCAACCACGAAACCGGCGAGCTGCTGGCCAACTTTGAGCTGAAAACCGACGTGCTGATCGACGAAGTGCGCGCCGGGGGCCGTATTCCGCTGATCATCGGCCGTGGCCTGACCACCAAGGCGCGTGAAGCGCTGGGCATGCCTCATAGCGACGTTTTCCGCAGCGCGAAAGCGGTTGAAGCCAGCAACAAAGGCTTCTCGCTGGCGCAAAAAATGGTGGGCCGCGCCTGTGGCGTGACCGGTGTTCGCCCTGGCGAATACTGTGAACCGAAAATGACCTCGGTTGGCTCGCAGGACACCACCGGTCCGATGACCCGTGATGAGCTGAAAGATCTGGCCTGCCTCGGCTTCTCCGCCGACCTGGTGATGCAGTCCTTCTGCCACACAGCGGCCTATCCGAAGCCGGTGGACGTGACCACGCACCATACGCTGCCGGACTTCATCATGAACCGTGGCGGCGTGTCGCTGCGTCCGGGCGATGGCATCATCCACTCGTGGCTGAACCGTATGCTGCTGCCTGATACCGTCGGCACCGGCGGTGACTCCCACACCCGCTTCCCGGTAGGGATCTCCTTCCCGGCAGGCTCTGGTCTGGTGGCGTTTGCCGCGGCGACCGGCGTTATGCCGTTGGATATGCCGGAGTCGGTACTGGTGCGCTTCAAAGGTACGATGCAGCCGGGTATTACCCTGCGCGATCTGGTGCATGCTATTCCGCTGTACGCGATCCGTCAGGGCCTGCTGACCGTTGAGAAGAAAGGTAAGAAAAACATCTTCTCTGGCCGTATCCTCGAGATCGAAGGTCTGCCGGAGCTGAAAGTAGAGCAGGCCTTTGAACTGGCCGATGCCTCTGCCGAGCGTTCCGCTGCGGGCTGTACCATCAAGCTGGATAAGGCACCGATCACCGAGTACCTGACCTCTAACATCGTGCTGCTGAAGTGGATGATTGCGGAAGGATACGGCGATCGCCGTACCATCGAGCGCCGTATCCAGGGCATGGAGAAGTGGCTGGCGGATCCGCAGCTGCTGGAAGCTGATGCCGATGCCGAGTACGCCGCGGTCATCGAGATCGATCTGGCCGATATCAAAGAGCCGATCCTCTGCGCACCGAACGATCCGGATGACGCACGTCTGCTCTCTGACGTCGCGGGTGAGAAGATTGACGAAGTGTTTATCGGCTCGTGCATGACCAACATCGGTCACTTCCGCGCTGCCGGTAAGCTGCTGGACAGCCATAAAGGCCAGCTGCCGACCCGTCTGTGGGTCGCGCCGCCAACCCGTATGGATGCCGCTCAGCTGACGGAAGAGGGCTACTACAGCGTCTTCGGTAAGAGCGGGGCGCGTATTGAGATCCCGGGCTGCTCGCTGTGCATGGGTAACCAGGCGCGCGTAGCCGATGGTTCAACGGTGGTGTCGACCTCGACGCGTAACTTCCCGAACCGTCTGGGTACCGGGGCGAACGTCTTCCTGGCATCAGCGGAGCTGGCTGCGGTCTCTTCGCTGCTGGGTAAACTGCCGACGCCGGACGAGTACCAGATCTTTATGGCGCAGGTCGATAAGACGGCGGTGGATACCTATCGCTATCTGAACTTTGACCAGCTCGGCCAGTACACCGAGAAAGCCGACGGCGTGATCTTCCAGACCGCCGTGTAAGTCAGACCAGGCCGGGCAAATCTGCCCGGCCTTTAACTATTCCAATCCAATAAAGTTCGCTATTTTCAAAAGTACACTGCCGTTACACGACTAATGGCAAGCTGTAGACTCCTATCATCAAACACTCTTAGCTTGCGGTTGGCCCAGTACTCACCGGCAGGCCAGTGCTGTAAGGCCGCTTTTACCGATACCAGCGTAGGCTGGCATTCACCATGAGTCAGCAGCCAGTCAACGGTTGCCAGCAGTTCCAGACCGAACGGGGATTCAAACCCATCAATTAACTGAGTGACCTGCTCTAGCACCGGTAGCCACTCTTGAGCCTCACTGTTAAGCCAGGCATTAAGGTAATCTTTTTCGCGATCGTTGAACCAGATAACGTCCAGTGGTTGGCTATCAGGAATGCGTTTTTCTGCTTTTAAATAGGTTCCATCCAGCGCATTAAGAAGGTGAGTAAGGTTGTGTGCATAGGGACCATAGTTATGCGCTGTAAATCGTAATTTTAACTGGTCACTAAGATGATGCTGATCAGCCGCACGTTGTAGAAACCATGCCAGCTTCTGGATTTCTAACAGACTACACTCTATTCCCAACACCCAGTAACGGCGTACCAATTCAGCAATCGCTGCCCTGGCGGGAGTAAGTTTTTTTACGCCAGTACTCTTCGCTACGTTCTGATATTTCTCAGTTGGCTCATAAATAAAGATTTCCGTGTCCTGAAGATCGCTTAAAGCGGATTCAATACGTTTGCGTACCTCTTCCCATGGAAGTCCGCCATTGCCAGCACCCAACGGGGGGATAGCAATGGACTTTACCCCTTCAGTAACCAGAAAACGGTGTAGGTCTTGCAAGCCCTCTTCAATCCATTCCATGCGAGAATCTGCACGCCAATGCTGTTTAGTCGGGAAGTTGACAATCCACCGTGGACCCATCAACTCGCTGGTTTCGGTAATGAACATTTTGCCAGTCGTAACCTGCTTATGTTTACAGGCAAGAGCATAGGCTTTCATATTCTCAGGAAAGCGCTCTTTAAACATCAGTGCGATACCTTTGCCCATAACACCGACAGTATTGACCGTGTTCACCAGCGCATCTACAGGTGCATCCAGTAAATTACCTTGTGTAAATGTGATCATGGGAAATACCAGCTAGTTCGAGTATAAACGGGCATTGTCACATTGCGTTGTGACAACCATTGCTCTAATTGTAACTTGACCTCGTTACTGTAACAAACCATGCCGTTTAGTAGCGTTATTGGGCAATGTTGCCAGATCAATGCTTCAGCTTGGTAACGCTCAAACTTGGCAGGATCGTCTGGATCGCGGCGAAAATCCCTTGCCTGCAAGATGGGCCAGTCGATCTCGTTCAAATAGGCCAGATCTGTATAGTAATTAGCCCAGCTATAGTAAGCGTGGCTATCAGTAAATACGAAAGGCACATCATATTCGGCTACGTCATGCAAGCTGCTAACCAGTATGACAATTTCGTCATTAGGGCGTTGGGTAATACCACCGCGACCGCTATAAATATTCATAAGCATCGGAGAGAAAGGCGTAAAGTAGAACGGCACATAATCATGTAATACGCCGCCCATACCGACAGGCACCAGATGCCCTGCACGTTTGCTGATAAGCTCAGGATTACCAATAGTAACCCAGTTATCTGCCTGAGCTGGGCTATTGCCGCAGTGCAGCCCATTATCCAGTATCCACGGAATATTATCCCGATGTACAATACGCCAGATTAGTGCCTTCTGCGGATTAAGACTAGCGCTGTAGTCAAATGACATAAGTTTCCCTCTTAAGTGATTAAGCCTCCCGGTTGGCAATCTCTGTATGATACGCTGCCTGTGATAACGCGTTTTGCGTATCAGCCACATCTTCGTTATCTTTAACCCCGGATTTTATTTCTCCTCCTTCCCCCCGTTACGCTGTTTTTCTTCTCCGCGGCTGCGATAATTACCCTATTGCGGATGTGAGGAAAAAAACATGGATTACGAATTCTTACGCGACATCACGGGCCAGGTGAAAGTGCGCATGTCGATGGGCCACGAGGTGGTCGGACACTGGTTTAACGAAGAGGTAAAAGAGAATCTCGCCCTGCTGGATGAAGTGGAGCAGGCGGCGAAAACCGTCAAGGGCAGCGAGCGCCAGTGGCAGCGAATTGGCCATGAGTACACGATCTGGATGGACGGCGAAGAGGTCATCATCCGCGCTAACCAGCTGGAGTTCTCCGGGGATGAGATCGAAGAGGGGATGAGCTACTACGACGAAGAGAGCCTGTCGCTGTGCGGCGTTGAGGATTTTCTCCAGGTCGTCACGGCGTACCGTAAATTTATTCAGCAGAAGTAATGTGTTTTAAAAAGATTGTCGGAGCGTCCCTGCTCCGGCTTAAGCAGAGATTACACGGCGGGAATATTGCGCGCGTAGTAGATCTCGCGCATCTCTTTCCACAGCGATTCGGTAATGGCCTCCCGCTCTTCGGCGGTGAGCTCTTCCGGGCGGGTGTGGAACATATAGTGCTTCAGGTCGAACTCTTTCAGCATCATCTTGGTATGGAAGATGTTCTCCTGATAGACGTTCACGTCCACCATGTCATACAGCGCCTTCATATCCTCGGAGAGGAAGTTCTGAATCGAGTTGATCTCATGGTCGATGAAGTGCTTCATCCCATTGATGTCGCGGGTGAAGCCGCGCACGCGATAGTCAACGGTGACGATGTCCGACTCAAGCTGGTGGATCAGGTAGTTCAGCGCCTTCAGCGGGGAGATGACGCCACAGGTTGAGACCTCAATGTCGGCGCGGAAGGTGCACAGGCCGCCTTCCGGGTGGCTCTCTGGATAGGTGTGCACGCAGATGTGGCTCTTATCGAGATGGGCAACCACCGTCTCCGGCAGCGGGCCGGGGTGGGCGGTTTTATCAATCAGGGTCGGATCGACCGGCTCTTCGCTCACCAGAATAGTCACGCTCGCCCCCTGCGGCTCATAGTCCTGGCGGGCAACGTTAAGGATGTTCGCGCCGATGATGGAGCAGGTCTCGGTGAGGATCTCCGTTAGGCGGTTAGCGTTATAGAGTTCGTCGATATAGGCAATATAGCCGTCACGCTCTTCGGCGGTTTTGGCATAACAGATATCGTAGATACAAAAACTCAGGCTTTTGGTCAGGTTGTTAAAGCCATGCAGTTTCAGTTTTTTCAATTTTCATCACCTCCTGAGGAGAGCGCATCGAGCAGGTATTGCGGCAGGGCGAAGGACGCCGTATGGACAGCTGGGTTGTAGTAGCGACAGGTCAGACCAGCGTTGTGGAAGCGCGCCTGAATAATCTCAGTAGAGAGGTTACGCAGGATCTCGTTGTCCGTCGCCCAGGCAAAGGTCATGATGCCGCCGTAGTAGGTGGGCACCGCCGCCTGGTAGAAGCTAACGTCGCTAAAGTAGTGGCTCAGCTTTTTGTGACTGCCTACGGCCTCATCCTGCTGCAGGAAGCTTACACCGTTCTGAGCAACGAAGATCCCGCCTGGATTCAGGCAGCGCTTGCAGCCTGCATAGAAGTCGGAGGTAAACAGGCTCTCGCCCGGCCCCACCGGATCGGTGCAGTCAGAGATAATCACGTCAAAGGTCTGCGCCGTCTGGTTGACGAAATTGACGCCGTCGTCAATCACCAGCGTAAAGCGCGGATCGTCGTAGCTGCCCGCGTTGTGATTCGGCAAATACTGGCGACAGAACGACACAACGCCTGCGTCGATTTCGACCATGGTAATGGTTTCAACATTTTTATGCCGGCTCACTTCGCGCAGCATCGCCCCGTCGCCGCCGCCGATGATCAGCACATGCTTCGCCTGGCCGTGGGCCAGCAGCGGAACGTGGGTCATCATTTCGTGATAGATAAATTCATCACGCTCGGTGGTCTGGACAACGCCATCCAGCGCCATTACGCGGCCAAAAGCGGCGTTTTCAAAGATGATCAGATCCTGGTGATCGGTCTTCTCGTGGTAGAGCACGTTATCAACGGCAAAGTACTGACCAAACTGGTCATGCAGCGTTTCATGCCACTGGCGGGTATCAGCCATGCATCCTCCTTCGTTAACATCCACACAAAATGGGCGCAACATCATAGCTAACTACAGCCGCTGATGCACGGCTATAACTTTAGCAGGGGAGGCGAGTTTGCGTTACTTAACGTAGGCCAGCAGGCTGAGGGAGTCCCGGGCCAGCGCTTTGCATTTTTTGGCAACCGGAATGCCAATGCCGCTGAGATCGCGATAGCTATCTTCGCCGAGGGATTTCATATCAAAGGTGTCGTAGTTGCTCAGATCCCACTGGTTCTGCTGGGCAAAAAACACCAGCGCCCGACGGATCTGGCCATTCGGTAGATTCTGGTAACCACAATCGTTTTTCAGAAACACGAATACGGCCGTCAGATCGGCCATGTCCTCCGCTTCAGACTCGCTGAGAGCATAACTATTTGCTGACATCGCCAGCAGGCTGGTGAACACAACGGTTCTGAAAAACATCTTCATTCTTCTTACCAAAACATCACGGAAATTAAACGTTAGCATACTTGTGGGTAAGCCGACGATCTTTATTATTCGCCTTTCGCTTGACCTTGCCGCAGGGGCAGGGTTTAAGCTCAGGAGACCGTTTGCCGACGATAAGGATTCGACTATGCAACGCCGTGATTTTCTAAAATATTCCGCTGCGCTGGGGGCGCTCGGCGCGCTGCCGACGTGGGCGCGGGCCGCCGCGCCAGAGGCGCAGGCTACGCTGCCGATACCCGATCTGCTTACTCCCGACGCTCAGAACCGCATCAGGCTTACCGTACAGGTTGGCTCCTCTACGTTTGGTGATAAAACCGCCACGACCTGGGGCTATAACGGCAACCTGCTGGGACCCGCGCTTCAGCTGCGGCAGGGCAAAGCGGTGACGGTAGAGATCCGTAACCGACTGACTGAAGAGACCACCGTTCACTGGCATGGACTGGAGGTGCCGGGTGAGGTAGATGGCGGCCCGCAGGGGATCATCCCGGCGGGCGGTGCGCGGGAAGTGACCTTCACGCCCGATCAGCGGGCGGCTACCTGCTGGTTCCATCCGCATCAGCATGGCAAAACCGGCCATCAGGTCGCGATGGGTCTGGCGGGATTAGTCCTGATCGAGGACAACGAGAGCCGCATGCTGCGTCTGCCCAAGCAGTGGGGCATCGACGACGTGCCGGTGATCGTCCAGGACAAACGTCTGGCTGCCGACGGCCAGATCGATTACCAGCTCGACGTGATGAGCGCGGCGGTGGGCTGGTTTGGCGAGACCCTGCTGGCAAACGGGGCGGTCTATCCTCAGCACGCGGCCCCGCGCGGCTGGCTGCGTCTGCGCCTGCTGAACGGCTGCAATGCGCGCACCCTTAACTTTGCCCTCAGCGACGGACGTCGGATGTACGTCATCGCCAGCGACGGCGGTCATCTCGCCGAGCCGGTTGCGGTAACGGAGCTGCCGGTGCTGACCGGGGAGCGTTTTGAGGTGCTGGTGGATATCAGCGACGGCAAGCCAGTCGATCTGGTGACGCTGCCCGTCAGCCAAATGGGGATGGCCCTTCCACCGTTTGACCAGCCGCACCCGGTTCTGCGCATCCAGCCGCTGCGGGTCACTGCCTCCGGCATGCTACCCGATACCCTGGTTAACGTGCCAGCGCTGCCGGATCTCACGGGCTTAACCCAGCGCATCTTCCACCTGTCGATGGATCCGATGCTCGACATGATGGGCATGCAGGCACTGAAAGATAAGTACGGCGACAAGGCAATGACCGGAATGCATCACGGCGACATGATGGGTCATATGAATATGAACATGGATCACGGCGGCCACGGCGGCGAGTTTGATTTCCACAGCGCCAACCGCATCAACGGTAAAGCCTTTGATATGCATAACCCGCTGTTTGCCGCGAGCAAAGGGCAGTATGAGCGCTGGATGATTTCAGGGGAGGGGGACATGATGCAGCACCCGTTCCATATCCACGGCACGCAGTTCCGAATTTTGTCAGAGAACGGCAAGCCACCTGCGGCCCATCGGTCAGGCTGGAAGGATACGGTAAACGTCTACGGCGCGCGCAGCGAGGTAATGGTGAAGTTCGATCATGATGCCCCGAAAGAGCATGCCTACATGGCGCACTGTCATCTGCTGGAGCATGAGGATACGGGAATGATGATGGGATTTGTCGTTTAGCAGGGAGAGTGTAGGCCGGGTAAGCGTAGCGCCACCCGGCGTCAGGTGCCTTATTTGACATCGTAACGCCCGGCGGCGCGAACTTGCCGGGCCTACAGAACTACATTAATTCTATTACTTCTCGTCGTCGGGCAGCGCGTAGGCAACGATATAGTCGCCCATCTTGGTACCAAACGAACCGTGACCGCCCGCAGAGATGACAACGTACTGCTTGCCATTCACTTCATAGGTCATCGGCGTTGCCTGGCCACCCGCTGGCAGACGTCCCTGCCACAGCTTCTCACCGTTGCTCATGTTGTAGGCGCGCAGGTAGTTATCTGCGGTCGCCGCGATGAACAGCACGTTACCGGCGGTAGAGATCGGGCCGCCCAGCATTGGCATACCGGTGGTGAACGGTAATGGGATCGGCATCGGGAACGGCAGGCTATCCTGCGGCGTACCGATACGTTTTTTCCACACCACTTCATTGGTTTTCAGATCCAGCGCGGAGATGTAACCCCAGGCAGGCTGTTTACACGGCAGGCCAATCGGTGACAGGAACGGGTTCAGGGTGACACCGTACGGCACGCCGTACTGCGGCTGAATACCTGACTCAGAGCCAGTACCCTGACCATTTTCCGGCTCTTCCATCGGGTTACCCGGACCACGCGGCATCAGCTTAGAGACAAACGGCAGCGCCATCGGGTTGGCAATCGCCACCTGACGGTGCGGATCCACAGAGATACCGCCCCACTCGAACATCCCCAGATTACCCGGGAATACCAGCGTACCCTGCTCAGACGGCGGCGTGAAGATGCCTTCGTAGCGCAGGTTCTGGAAGATCACGCGGCACACCAGCTGGTCAAACATAGTGGCACCCCACATGTCTGCCCCGCTCAGATCTTTCTTCGGACGGAAGCTTAGGTCGGAGAACGGCTGGGTTTTAGTAACGTAGTCGCCTTTGGCCGCACCCTGCGGAACCGGCTTCTCTGGCGCTGGCACAACCAGCTGACCGTTACGGCGATCCAGCACGAAGATGTTACCGGTTTTCGCCGGGGCATAGATCACCGGTACGATTTGACCCTTAACGGTAATATCTGCCAGCGTCGGCTGGGACGGCATATCCATATCCCACAGATCGTGGTGTACGGTCTGATAGCTCCACGCCAGTTTACCGGTGGTGGCGTTCAGGGCCACGATAGAGCTGGCGTAACGCTCCTGCTCCGGCGTACGGTTACCGCCCCAGATGTCTGGCGTGGTGACGCCCATCGGCAGATAGACCAGATCCAGCTTGGCATCATAGGCCGCCGGTGCCCAGGAGTTCGGCGAGTTCGGCGTAAAGTGATGCTCGTCCGCCGGAATGGCATTCGGATCTTTCGCGCCCGGATCGAAGGCCCACAGCAGTGCGCCAGTGTTGATATCGAAGCCGCGAATAACGCCAGACGGCTCACGGGTAGAGTAGTTATCGGTTACCGCACCGGCAATGACAATGACCTTATCGGTAACGATCGGCGGCGAGGTTGGCTCGTACATGCCTGGGGTAGTGACCGGCATGTTGGTTTGCAGGTTCAGAATACCTTTGTTAGCAAAGGATTCGCACAGCTTGCCGTTGTCGGCGTTGACGGCGAACAGACGACCATCGTTTACCGGCAGAATGATGCGGCGCGGGCAGTTAGCTACCACGTCCGGGCTGGCATTGTTGGCGTTCGCCTCATGATAGGAGACGCCACGGCAGGTCACGTGCTGGAACGACGGATTGGTGTTCAGCTGCGGATCGAAGTGCCACTTCTCTTTACCCGTTGCGGCATCCAGGGCAAACAGACGCTGGTGCGCGGTGCAGAGGAACAGGGTGTCGCCAACCTTAATCGGCGTCACTTCATTGGTGATCTCACCCGGATCGGTTGGCAGCTTCAGATCGCCGGTGCGGAATACCCAGGCCTCTTTCAGCTTGTGCACGTTGTCGGCGTTGATCTGCTTCAGCGGGGAGTAGCGCTGACCCTCCTGGTTGCGACCATAGGCCGGCCAGTCGGCATCTGCGACCTGAGAGATCGGTGCAGCAGGCGTCGCATCAGCGCTCAGCGTGCCGTTAATCTCCTGCGGATCGTTAAAGCCTGCCCAGGTCAGCATCCCGCCAGTGATCACCAGCGCCACCAGCAGGGCGGCGACCGCACCGTTGGCAGGCACGATCAGGCGACGCCAGACAAACGGCAGCACCAGCCAGATACCAAAGAAGACGAGGATGTCGCTGCGCGGGGTGAGCGCCCAGAAGTCGAAGCCGACTTCCCAAACGCCCCAGATCATGGTGCCGAGCAGGAGCGCAGCGTAGAGCCAGAGCGCTGCACGCTTGCTGCGCCACAGCAGCCAGGCGACGCCGAGCATGATAAGACCGGCGACGGGGTAGTACCAGGAGCCGCCAACGGCGACCAGCCAGACCCCACCGATCAGGAGGAATAGTCCGCATAGTGCTGCGAACAGGGCTGTTAACGTCACGAGTACGCGCGACGTTCGAGCTTTTGTTTCTGCCATAGAAAGAGACTCTTCATGTTTAATATTTTGATAGCAATTAATTATAGGATTTAACAAGTGTGACCGTCATCACATATTTGGCTTTTCTTAACTCACGCCCCCAATAAAAGCATTTGCTGGTATACTGACGCGCTAATGAATTGATGCTGGAATAGAGGCTATCCGCATCGAGTGAGTGGTTACAAAATCAAACGGTTAGCATATGAAACATACTGTTGAAGTGATGATCCCGGAAGCGGAGATCAAAGCGCGTATTAGTGAACTGGGTCGTCAAATCACCGAACGCTATCAGGAGAGCGGCAGCGAGATGGTGCTGGTGGGCCTGCTGCGCGGCTCGTTTATGTTTATGGCCGATCTGTGTCGTGAAGTGCAGGTCCCGCATGAGGTCGATTTTATGACCGCCTCCAGCTACGGCAGCGGTATGTCCACCACCCGTGACGTAAAAATCCTCAAGGATCTGGACGAAGACATTCGCGGTAAAGACGTGCTGATCGTCGAAGATATTATCGACTCAGGAAATACGCTCTCTAAAGTGCGTGAGATCCTCAGCCTGCGCGAGCCGAAGTCGCTGGCGATCTGTACCCTGCTGGATAAACCATCGCGTCGGGAAGTTGAGGTGCCGGTAGAGTTTGTTGGCTTCTCGATCCCGGACGAGTTTGTCGTGGGTTACGGCATCGACTATGCCCAGCGCTATCGTCATTTGCCTTACGTAGGCAAAGTGGTGCCGCTGGAAGAGCAGGTATAAAAAAGCCCGGTAGCGATTACGCTTTACCGGGCCTGACAAACGCGTGCCGCCAGGGCACGCTTATTTGTGGTTAATATGCTTCTGGCCGATGTTGGACACGCCCTTGCGATAGCCCTGTTCAAGGGTATCGCGGCTGGTAGCGGTGACGTCGAGATCGCGCAGCAGGCCGTCGTGAATACCGTAGGCCCAGCCGTGGATAGTGACATTCTGCCCGCGCTTCCACGCCGACTGCATGATCGTTGAGTGGCCCAGGTTATAGACCTGCTCCATCACGTTCAGCTCGCACAAGGTGTCGAGGCGACGCTCTTCCGGCATTTCGTTCAGCAGCGCGTTGTGCTTGAGCCAGATGTCACGGATGTGCAGCAGCCAGTTGTTGATCAGCCCCAGCTCAGGGTTCTCAACCGCCGCCTGGACGCCGCCGCAGCCGTAGTGGCCGCAGATGATGATGTGCTCAACTTCCAGCACGTCCACCGCGTACTGCACTACCGACAGGCAGTTCAGATCGGTGTGGATAACCAGGTTGGCGACGTTACGGTGAACGAACAGCTCACCCGGCTCAAGGCCGGTCAAACGCTCGGCGGGAACGCGGCTGTCAGAGCAGCCAATCCACAGGAAACGCGGCTTCTGGGCTTTTGACAGGGTCTCGAAAAATCCGGGATCCTCTTCCACCAGCATTTTTGACCATAGTGCATTGTTACTGATGAGTGTATCTATATCTTTCATGGCGGTTAACGACCTGTAACCAAGTAAATGCGTTGAGCTAATATAGGTCAACTCCATTTAATTTTAAACCACACATAGAGTGTCAGAAAAAAGGTAAGCGAAACGACATGACCATTGCACTGGAGCTTGAGCAGCTTAAAAAAACCTATCCGGGCGGCGTGCAGGCGCTGCGCGGCATTGATTTAAAAGTAGAAGCGGGTGACTTCTACGCGCTTCTGGGACCCAACGGTGCGGGTAAATCGACCACTATCGGCATCGTCAGTTCGCTGGTAAATAAAACCTC
>Ga0079104_1001047_pt1 | contig 21084 bp, 20 predicted proteins | sample MedtruBG_FD_76829 | JGI IMG/M metagenome (GOLD analysis project Ga0079104, IMG submission 76829) | Root nodule microbial communities of legume samples collected from California, USA - Medicago truncatula BG | ecosystem: Host-associated > Plants > Roots > Nodule | place: USA: California...
AGAATATCCTGCGCCAGAGTACGGAACAGGGATTCGGTCAGCTCGATCAGGTCTTTGTAATCTGCATACGCCATATAGAGTTCCATCATGGTGAACTCTGGGTTATGACGAACGGAGACGCCTTCATTACGGAAGTTACGGTTGATTTCGAACACGCGTTCGAAGCCACCCACGACCAGACGCTTCAGGTACAGTTCCGGCGCGATACGCAGGTACATGTCGAGGTCGAGGGCATTGTGATGGGTGATGAACGGACGCGCGGATGCGCCACCCGGGATCACCTGCATCATTGGGGTTTCAACTTCCATAAAGTCACGGCCAACCATGAACTGACGGATACCCGCCATAATCTGGGAACGGACTTTAAAGGTGTTGCGGGACGTATCGTTAGCGATGAGGTCCAGATAACGCTGACGGTAGCGCGCTTCCTGATCCTGCAGGCCGTGGAATTTATCCGGCAGTGGGCGCAGGGCTTTGGTCAGCAGACGCAGTTCGGTGCAATGAATGGACAGCTCACCGGTCTTGGTTCTGAACAGCTTACCTTTTGCGCCGAGGATATCGCCCAGGTCCCATTTCTTGAACTGTTCGTTGTATACGCCTTCCGGTAGATCGTCACGGGCAACGTACAGCTGGATACGGCCGCCAACGTCCTGCAGCGTCACGAAGGACGCTTTACCCATGATACGACGGGTCATCATGCGGCCAGCAACGGTCACTTCAACGTTCAGCGCTTCCAGCTCTTCATTTTCTTTGCTGCCGAATTCGGCGTGCAGCTGGTCGGAGGTATGATCGCGACGGAAATCGTTCGGGAAAGCGATGCCCTGCTCACGCAGCGCAACCAGCTTATCACGACGAGATTTCAGTTCGTTATTAAGATCGACGACTTCGTCAGCGCCCTGTGCTTGTTGTTCAGACATATTGATTCCTCATAACCCTGCTTTCAAACTTGCTTCGATAAATTGGTCGAGGCTGCCGTCCAGTACCGCCTGGGTATTGCGGGTTTCAACCCCGGTACGCAGGTCCTTGATACGGGAATCGTCCAGTACGTATGAACGAATCTGGCTGCCCCAGCCGATGTCCGACTTGTTATCTTCCGCCGCCTGCTTCTCAGCATTTTTCTTCTGCATTTCCAGCTCGTACAGCTTAGCTTTCATCTGCTTCATGGCCTGATCTTTGTTCTTATGCTGCGAACGGTCGTTCTGGCACTGAGTAACGGTATTGGTTGGAAGGTGGGTAATACGCACCGCAGATTCTGTACGGTTAACGTGCTGACCACCCGCACCGGAGGCGCGATATACGTCGATACGCAGATCGGCTGGATTGATATCGATATCGATATCGTCATCCACTTCCGGGTAGACGAAGGCGGAACTGAACGAGGTATGACGACGGCCACCGGAGTCAAACGGGCTCTTACGCACCAGGCGATGCACGCCAGTTTCGGTACGTAACCAGCCGAAGGCGTATTCGCCCTGAATACGGATGGTGACAGATTTGATACCCGCCACTTCGCCTTCAGACTCTTCGATAATTTCAGTTTTAAAGCCGCGCGCTTCTGCCCAACGCAGATACATACGCATCAGCATGCTGGCCCAGTCCTGCGCTTCGGTGCCGCCAGAACCCGCCTGAATATCGAGATAGCAATCTGCTTTATCGTACTCACCGGAGAACATGCGGCGGAATTCCAGCTGCGCCAGTTTGTCTTCCAGCACGTCGAGCTCAGCGACGGCTTCATTGAAGGTTTCTTCGTCATCGGCTTCAACAGCCAATTCCAGCAGGCCGGAAACGTCTTCCAGACCCTGCGACATCTGGTCCAGGGTTTCAACGATAGCTTCCAGTGAAGAACGCTCTTTACCCAGCGCCTGTGCGCGATCGGGTTCGTTCCACACGTCCGGCTGTTCCAGCTCGGCGTTTACTTCTTCCAGACGCTCTTTCTTTGCATCATAGTCAAAGATACCCCCGAAGAACGTCTGAACGCTCCGTGAGGTCTTGAATGCGATTTTTTACCGGATTAATTTCAAACATGGTCGATTATCTTTTCTGGGCTTGTAAAAATGCGGTGATAAGAGCGGGATTTTAACGGATCTCCGCTCTTTTTTATAGGAAATACTGACGCTAAATTGGCCAGATATTGTCGATGATCAGTTGCAGGCTGCGGTTGCCGCGAAACTCGTTAATATCCAGCTTGTAGGCCAGTTCCACTTCGCGCACGCCGTTATCCGGCCAGCAGGCGGTATCCACGTTAAACGCAATGCCGTCGAGCAGTGGGCCACCGCCAACCGGTTCGACCATCACCTTCAGGTGACGCTCGCCCACCAGCCGCTGTTGCAGCAGTCGAAAACGCCCATCGAACAACGGTTCCGGGAACATCTGTCCCCACGGGCCCGCGTCACGCAGCATCTGCGCGATTTCCATGGTCATATCTGCTGCCGCCAATGGGCCATCGGATACCACTTCGCCCTGTAACAGCGCCGGGTCTAACCATTCGGTCACCAGTTCGCCGAAACGCTGCTGGAAGTCGTCAAAGCGCGCCTCTTCCAGCGACAAACCTGCCGCCATCGCGTGGCCGCCGAACTTGAGCATCATGCCAGGATACAGCGTATCGAGACGCTCCAGGGCATCACGCATGTGCAGACCCTGAATCGAGCGACCGGAGCCTTTCAGCGTGCCGTCGCCCGCAGGCGCAAAGGCAATCACCGGGCGATGGAAGCGCTCTTTGATACGTGAAGCCAGAATGCCGACCACGCCCTGATGCCATTCCGGATGGTACATGGCGAGACCGCCGGGCAGCGCTTCGCTGCTGCGCTCAAGTTTCTCGCACAGCGTCAGCGCTTCGGCCTGCATCCCCTGCTCGATTTCTTTTCGCGTCTGGTTCAGTGCATCGAGTTCATTCGCGAGCTGGCGCGCCTCGCCAATATTGTCACTGAGCAACAGCGCAACGCCGACGGACATATCGTCCAGACGCCCCGCCGCATTCAGGCGCGGACCGAGCGCAAAACCGAGATCGCTGGCCGCCAGTTTTTGCGCGTCGCGATTAGAGACTTCCAGTAGAGCTTTAATGCCCGGACGGCATTTTCCGGCTCGGATCCGGCTCAGCCCCTGCCACGTCAGAATACGGTTGTTAGCATCGAGCGGAACCACGTCCGCGACGGTACCCAGCGCGACCAAATCGAGCAGTTCTGCGAGGTTAGGCACCGCAATGCCCTGCGCCTCAAACCAGCCGCGATCGCGTAAATGGCTGCGCAGCGCCAGCATCAAATAAAACGCGACGCCAACCCCGGCCAGCGATTTCGACGGGAAATCACAATCTCGCAGATTCGGGTTAATGATGGCCTCTGCCGCAGGCAGCGTATCGCCTGGCAGGTGATGGTCTGTAACCAGCACGGGGATCCCCAGCGCATGTGCACGGTCGACGCCGGAATGCGAAGAAATGCCGTTATCAACGGTCATGATCATCTGCGCGCCGCGGGCATGAGCCTGATCCACCACTTCCGGGCTTAAGCCATAACCGTCTTCAAAACGGTTCGGCACCAGATAGGTGACATTGCTGCAGCCCAGCTGGCGCAGGCCCAGCACGCTCAGCGCGGTGCTGGTTGCGCCATCGGCGTCAAAATCACCGACCACGACAATCCGCAACCCTTCACGAAACGCGTCGTAGAGCATCTCAACGGCTTTCTCAACGCCGGAAAGCTGCTGCCACGGCAGCATGCCTTTGACGCTACGTTCGAGATCGGCTGCACTCAGAACCCCACGGCTGGCGTACAGCCGCTGGAGCAAAGGCGGGAGATCGGCCGGCAGCTGCGCCGAGCTGTCCACTTCCCGGCGACGAAGTTGTATCTGCTGTTTCACGCCGATTATTTACCGCTGGTCTGTTTTTGATGCTCGTCGAGGAAGGCTTTCATTTCCTTCGGACCCTGATAGCCCGGCACCACGTAGCCGTCGTTCAGCACGATGGCCGGAGTGCCGTTCACGCCAAACTGCACGCCCAGCGCGTAGTGGTTCGCGATATTAATATCGCAGCTCGCCGCCTGGACGCCTTTACCGTTCATTGCATCATCAAAGGCTTTGTTGCGGTCTTTCGCACACCAGATGGATTTCATGTCTTGCTCTGCCGGGCTCTGCACGCCCTGACGCGGGAAGGCCAGGTAACGCACGGTGATCCCCAGCGCGTTGTAGTCTTTCATCTCTTCATGCAGTTTGTGGCAGTAGCCGCAGGTGATGTCCGTGAACACGGTAATCACATGTTTTTCCTGCGCGGCTTTGTAGACAATCATCTCTTTTTGCAGCGCGTTCAGTTTGCCCATCAGCAGCTGATTGGTCACGTTGACAGGCTGCGCGCCGCTAACATCGTACATCGGGCCCTGGATAATGTGCTTGCCGTCTTCGGTCACATACAGCACGCCGCTGTTGGTCAGCACGGTTTTCATACCCGCAACCGGCGAAGACTGAATGTCTGTGCTCTGCACGCCAAGCTTTGCCAGCGACTGCTGAACGGCCGCATCGTCAGCGTGAGCAGTACCGCACAGTGCTGCTGCCAGCAGGGAGAACATCGCTAAACCTTTTTTCATAAACTTTCCTGTCTCTTTCGTTTGCAGCTCACGCCCGTGGGTGATGCTGTTGATGAAGTTGTCGCAGTCGCTCCGTGGCGACGTGCGTATAAATCTGTGTTGTCGAGAGATCGCTGTGCCCAAGCAGCATCTGCACCACACGCAAATCCGCGCCATGGTTGAGCAGATGTGTGGCAAACGCATGACGCAACACGTGGGGCGACAGTTTTGCGCTGTCGATACCCGCCAGCACGGCGTAATGTTTTATTCGATGCCAGAATGTCTGGCGCGTCATCTGCTGGGCGCGTTGGCTGGGAAACAGCACGTCGATAGACACGCCGTTGAGCAGCCACGGACGACCGTGCTCAAGGTAGTTTTCAAGCCAGTACACCGCCTCTTCGCCCAACGGAACCAGCCGTTCTTTATTGCCTTTACCGATAACCCGCACCACACCCTGACGCAGGCTGATATCACTCATCGTCAGCCCGACCAGTTCGGTCACGCGAAGCCCGGTGGCATAAAGCACTTCGAGCATCGCTTTGTCACGCAGTTCCAGCGGAACATCCACCAGCGGCGCCTGCAACAGGCGATCGACCTGCGCTTCGCTCAGATCTTTGGGCAAACGCTGCGGGAGCTTCGGGGATGCCAGCTGCGCACTGGGATCGTCCGGGCGCAGTTTTTCCCGATACAGATGCTGAAAGAAGCGACGCATGGCGCTTAACAGACGGGCCGAGCTGGTAGCTTTGTAGCCGCCCTCGACCCGCTCAGCCAGCAAAGACTGCAGATCCGAACTTTGCACCGTTTCGCTCGTCAGGCTGTTTTTGTGCATCCATTCTACAACCATCGTTAAATCACGACGATAGGCGCTAAGGGTATTCTCAGCGAGGTTTTTCTCCAGCCAAAGCGCATCGAGAAACTGTTCGATTTGCGCGAGATCCTTTTCCACGTAGCCTCCTGTGGGTGCAGTCCGGCTCATTATGCCTTAAGGCGACGCCTTTCTGATACACTAGCGCAAAGTCATAGCAAGCACTGAGAGTTTTCGCGATGAAAATTGGCCTCTTTTACGGTTCCAGTACCTGTTATACCGAAATGGCAGCGGAGAAGATCCGCGACATTATCGGCGCAGAGCTGGTGACGTTGCACAATCTGAAGGATGATTCTCCTTCACTGATGGAGCAGTACGACGTTCTGATCCTCGGTATTCCGACCTGGGATTTTGGTGAGATTCAGGAAGACTGGGAAGCCGTCTGGGAACAGCTGGATAACCTGAATCTGGACGGCAAAATTGTCGCGATGTACGGCATGGGCGACCAGCTGGGCTACGGCGAGTGGTTCCTCGACGCGTTAGGCATGCTGCATGACAAGCTTATCCGCAAAGCGGTGAAGTTCATTGGCTACTGGCCGACAGAAGGATATGAGTTTACCAGCCCGAAACCGGTCATTGCGGACGGCCAACTGTTTGTCGGCCTCGCGCTGGATGAAACGAATCAGTACGACCTGAGCGACGAGCGCCTGCAGACCTGGTGCGAACAGATCCTCGGCGAAATGGCCGAACAGTTCTCCTGATTTAACGTTACTGTTGCGCTGGCTGTTGCAAAATAGTCCGGCGCAAATCCCGCCACTCTCCCGTATCCATGCTATCTGCCGCCAGCCACAGGTGCGCTTTCTTGCGCCCATCGACCCGCCGCAGACGCAGCATCATGCCGCTGTTGAGCACCCAGGGCGTACCCAGCAGGTCCCACTCCTGGTTTTGCCAGCGCAGACGAGAATCCATCAGCAGTTTTATCTCTCCCTGAGTGCCGTTAATCCGCCGCTGGCTGCGCACGCAGTCGAATACCACCAGCGACAGTAACAGCAGCCATAACGGCGTATAGCTCAGCGGCCAGGGCATCAGCAAAATAAAAGCCGCCACCAGACCGTGGAGTAATAAAGAAACCCATTGCGCGCGCCATGAGACGCGTAGATCAGATTGCCACAGGACCACGTTCCCGATTCCGTGTTTGAATAAGTTGCACCATCCGTTGCATTTCCGCATCCGCTGGCTTGCCATGATTCATCAGCCAGTTGAACAAATCCGGGTCGTCGCATTCCAGAAGACGAATAAACAGCGCTTTATCGCCATCGCTCAGTGTGTCGTACTCATACTCAAAAAACGGCATGATTGAAATATCGAGCTCGCGCATTCCTCGACGGCACGCCCAGTGGATTCGGGCCTTATTGTTGATGTCCATGTTGTCCTTCCTGAATATCGTTACAAAGTAGTTTAACGCGTTTTATTCATTTACATTACAGCAATATTGTTCATTGCGGCGCTGTTTCAGAGAAATTCCTTACTGAATGCAAGGTATTACATTATTTTCCACGCCGCCTCGTAAAACAGAATAATGGCACAAATGGACTTCGGAAAGGGCTTGCAATGCGCAATAGCTCTTTTACCATGAGTCATTAACACTGCGTTAAGTTATCCAGGACACGACTATGGCTTTTACTCCTTTTCCTCCACGCCAGCCCACTTCTTCTGCACGTTTGCCGTTAACGCTGATGACCCTCGATGACTGGGCACTGGCGACCCTTAGCGGTAAAGACGGCGAAAGCTATTTGCAGGGCCAGGTGACGGCAGATGTCGCACAATTGACCGAACATCAGCATTTGCTGGTGGCGCATTGTGATCCTAAAGGCAAGATGTGGAGCAATCTGCGTCTGTTCCGCGAACCGGAAGGCTTCGCCTGGATTGAACGTCGTAATTTGCGGGATGCGCAGCTCACCGAACTTAAGAAATACGCCGTGTTCTCGAAAGTGAGCATTGCCGCTGACGACAGCCGTGTGCTGCTTGGCGTGGCCGGTTTCCAGGCACGCGCGGCGCTAGCGAATGTCTTTGCTACACTTCCCGATAACGAAAACCACACCGTTCGCGACGGCGACAGCACTCTGCTGTGGCTGGAATACCCCGCCGAGCGTTTCCTGTTGGTAGTCAGCGAAGAAACGGCCCAGCGCGTAACCGACGCACTGCGTGGCGAAGCGGCGCTGAACAACAGCCAGCAATGGCTGGCGCTGAATATTGAAGCCGGTCTGCCGATTATCGACACGGTAAACAGTGCGCAGTTTATTCCACAAGCCACGAATATTCAGGCGCTTGGTGGCATAAGCTTTAAGAAAGGCTGCTATACCGGTCAGGAAATGGTGGCCCGCGCGAAATTCCGCGGCGCGAACAAGCGTGCGCTGTGGTCGCTGGCAGGAAGTGCCAGTCGCGTGCCGGAAGCTGGTGAAGACCTCGAACTGCAGATGGGTGAAAACTGGCGTCGGACAGGCACCGTGCTGGCGGCCGTTCAGCTCGATGACGGCAGCGTGCGCGTTCAGGTGGTAATGAACAACGACATGGAGCCTGACAGCGTATTCCGCGTGCGTGATGATGCGGGCTCGCTGCACATTGAACCGTTGCCCTACTCACTCGAAGAAGTCTGACGAACCTGTCGTCGGGTTTAATTGGGCCTGACGACAGCAATTTTATACAAAACAGCCGCGGAGGGGTGACATGTCGTTGAAAAACAAAGAGCAAACTCACTTCCACCGCATCGACGCGCTGGGTGGTATCGATATGCTGCAGGCGCGCTATTACAAGCAGCGCTTTGCACGGCATGTGCATGATACCTTCTGCATTGGCGTTATCGATCAGGGCGCGCAGCGCTTTTACCGTTCTGGCGCCGAGCACGTTGCGCCTCGCGGAGACATCATCATCGTTAACGCCGACGATGTGCATACCGGCAGCTCTGAGCTCGAGCACGGCTGGGCGTATCGCGCTATTTATCCGCACCCGGATATGCTGAATAACATCCTCCGCCAGGTACCGGACGGCAAGGATTTCATCCCCTGGTTCCCCGACGCGGTGATTCACGATCCCGGCCTTTCAGAGCAACTCCTGCTGACCTTCAGCATGCTCGATAAAGAAGGCAATAATCTGCTGAAAGAGACCCTGCTGCTCTCTTCCCTGACGCTGCTCAGCGTGCGCTATAGCCGTACGCGTAAAGCACCACTAGAACTTCCGGCCGCGACTCAGCGCATTTTACGGGCGAAAGATTTCATAGACAGCTGCCCGGAAGAGGATCACACGCTGACCCGTCTGGCGGAACTCGCAGGTCTCAGCCACTGGCATTTTCTCAGGCAATTCAAAACCATCACCGGCATGACTCCGCACGCCTATCTGGTACAAGCCCGTTTACGTAAAGCCCGCACGCTGCTGCGCCAGGGGTTAACCATTCTCGATACGTCTATCATTTGCGGCTTCACCGATCAGAGCCATTTCCACCGCCATTTTAAAAACTCCATCGGCCTTACGCCGGGCGAATTCCTCAAAGCCTGACTCTTCTCGTTTAAGCAATAACGTTCAATACTCTGCTTCGCTGGTCCTATAGCGTTAACGGCATGTTCGTAAAGCCAGATGACGTGTCTCATGAGAAAAGCCATCGCTGAATCCAGCGCCTATAATGGACTGCAAAGTTCACCCCGCTCATCGTTCATCCGCGGTGCAATCGAAATGCTGCCGCTGTGTGTGTCGGTTATCCCTTGGGGGATCCTCGCCGGTTCGATGGCGATTCAGGCAGGGTTGTCGTTCTGGCAAAGCATTGGTATGTCGGCAATTATTTTCGCCGGAGCCGCGCAGCTGGTGACGCTGGGCCTGACCATGACCGGCGCCAGCGTGTTAACCATCATCGTGTCGGTGTTTTTCATCACCTCTCAGCACTTTATTTATGGCCTGACGCTGCGGGAATTTGTGTCCTGCCTGAAAACGAAATTACGTCTGCCGATCGGCTTTTTATTAACTGACGAATTATTTGCCCTGAGCGAAACGAAAGACAAACGCACGGAATTAACGCCGGGTTATATGATTGGTGCCGGGCTGACATTTTATTTGTCGTGGAATATCTTTAGCTTTATGGGCGTCGTCATGGCGTCCTCGGTGCCGGACCTCGACAAATATCATTTAGATTACTCCATCGTCGCCACCTTTATTACCATCGTGGTCCCGATGATCAAAAAAATCAGCACCCTGGCGGGCGTGGCTATCTCGCTGGTGCTGTCGATGCTGTTGAGCTACTACCAGTTTGAAGGTGCCATCGTGGTGGCGGGTCTGTGCGGCATGTTCTCTGCGGTCATTATTTCCGCCATCGCCAAGGAGCAATAAATGAGCTGGATCCTGATTCTAACCCTGGCGTCTATCGTCTTTTTCAATCGCTACATATTTCTTGAACCGAATGTACCGCTGAAAATACCGGGTGTCATTAATAAAGCCTTAAAGTATTCCGCGCCGTGTTTGCTGACGGCTATTTGTGGCCCGATTATTTTGATGGACCACGGTGTGGTGAGGGAATTCCCGCTCAACCCCTATTTTCTGGGGGCTATTTTCAGCGTGATCATTTCGTTGCTCATTCGAAATATTGTTAGCGCCGTTTTATTAAGTCTGGCCGTATTTTATCTCATAAACCATTTTCTACAGTGAGTCACTACAGGAGCAATTATGCGCCGTCCAGTAAAAGGATATCACCCGTCAACGGATATAAGGCGATCGTACGAAGTATTGCCTTTTCAGGGAGTGTGGACGTGGCTAACGGGAAAAGAACTGCCGGAGCGAAAAGCCTTGTGGCAGAGCAGTTCTACAGAAATGGTGATGTGGTCACTGAGTTGGGTGGTGATTGGCGTCGCGCTGACCAGCTTATCGGTGATGAAGATTGAGAATGCTGCCTTACAGGTTTTATGCTGGCTACTGGGCGCGCTCTTTTCAACATCCGGGGCGCGCTATATCGTGGCAACCATTATTCATCACGGCGTGCACGGGCATCTGTATAAATCACAGAAGGTGAATAAGGTTCTGTGCGAGATCTTATCCACGCTGTTTATTGTGCAGCCGTATGAATCTTATCGTCAGTTTCATGTTTATGAGCATCACGGCCGCGAATTCTCGACGTTTGATGATAAAGACCTGGCCGCGATTTATCAGCTTGGCTTTACGCCCGGGAAAACCAAAGCGGCGATGTATGCCCGACTGGTGCTGACACTGTTGAGCCCCAAGTTCCATTTGGTGTTTTTCTACGGCCGCCTGAAATCAAACCTCGTCGGCGTACCGGTTTATCGTCTGATGATGACGCTGGCGTGGTTTGCAGCCCTCGGTACGTTGAGCTATTTCCTGGGCGCACATGCCTCGATGCTGATTCTGGTCCTCCCATTCGTGGTGCTTTATCAAATGGCATCGCTTATTCACCTGCTGACCGAGCACGTGTGGCGAGTGCGCCAAGAGGGTGAATCGGTTCGCGACAGCCATATCAACAACTGCCTGGCGCGTTTTTGCGGGTCGAAATGCCCACCGAATTTTAGCGTGAAGTACTGGGGCAGCTGGAGCAAGTGGACAGCAATGCATCTGTTCTTCCATTTGCCGTGTCGGATGCTGTTTGTGCAAGGCTCACTGGTGTGTCACGACTGGCACCATCGTTACGGCAGCGTACGCCAGTGGTACGACTACGCCCGTCTGCGTGAACTGCATGCGCAGAAACTGGCAGGGGAAGAACGCTATGACTATATCGATATTTGGGGCATGCACAACGCGCTGGATTATGTGCTCAGTTCGCTGAGCGAGCAGCCAGAAGTTGAGCTTGAGCATCTGGAATATAGATTGAATTAATCCTTCTGCCTGTTCGCAGGCAGAAGGTTCGAAATGATGCCCTCGGCCGCACGGCGGCGGGCATTATCCCCTGGTGTTGTTAATGGTCATTGACCGCCTGATCGTAAGTCCGTATACGGCTGACGATCAGGTTTTTTTTCGCCTGTTTCCGGCTCACACTTTCCCGACGTAGAGATAAATTGCCAGAAAATGGCAGACGCTGCCCCCAAGAACAAATCCATGCCAGATTGCGTGATTGTAGGGGATGCGCTTGCAGACGTAGAAAATCACCCCGAGGGTATAGACCACCCCGCCCGCCGCCAGCAGCGTTACGCCGCCAATTGAAAGTTTCATCGCCAGTTGGTACACCACAATCAGCGACAGCCAGCCCATCAGCAGATAAGTCACCAGGGACAATACTTTAAAGCGATGCGCGATGGTCAGCTTAAACAGGATCCCCAGCAGCGCCAGGCTCCAGATAACAACCATTAATCCGCGCGCCAGCGCTGAATCCAGCCCCACCAGTAGAAACGGCGTGTAGGTCCCGGCAATCAACAGATAAATCGCGCAGTGGTCTAATTTCTTCAGCCAGAGTTTGGCGCGCTGATGCGGGACGGCGTGATAAAGCGTGGATGCAAGAAACAGCAGGATCATGCTGCCGCCATAAAGACTGTAGCTGGCAATCGCCGTTGCGCTGGCATTGGCATCCACAGCCTGTATCAGCAACAGCACAAGACCGACAATCCCGAATACCAACCCGATTCCGTGGCTAATGCTATTAGCGATTTCCTCCGCCAGTGAATAACCCTGCGTAATTAATGGTTTGCTAACCATGTTGCACTCCGAGAGGATAAAAATACGTTAACGCATCACTAGCCTATCTGAGAATGATTCCAGTGAACACCTGTTAGCTAAAATAAAAAGACACCATTTATCAAAATGATAAAAATCATTTAGTTAAACGTCATTTTCACCGCACAGATGTTTCCTAAAAATTAGACACACTGAAATTCAATGACATAAAACTGCTGCTGGTCGGGGTAGATTTCCGCGATCACCGCTTTCAGCTCAGGCAGCGTCATGTTTTCCTGCTGGGCATGTTGTTCAGTCAGGGAATCGAGGGTCACTTCCGAGGTGGCGGTCACTTTGATTGTGCAAAAATAGCCGTCATCTTCAAAACGCCCTACGCGCAGAACGTCGCCGGTTTTGAAGTGTGATTCGCTGGCATCCCGGATGGTGATGGTCTTACGCCCGGCCAGAATGTCTTCCTGAAAGCGTTGAAAAAAAGTGATGTCGTTCGGGGCCATGTTATGATTCCTGTATTGAATTTGCCGGATGAGTGCCTGCCAACGTGAGTCTTTTCTCCCACGCCGCCATTGCAAGTCTCAACAATCTTGAGATGATGGTCTATCAGTATGTCATTAAAAATCGTGACAAAGTCATGTATATGACGATTCGCGAACTGGCCGATGTGGCGGGCGTCTCCACGACGACCGTGCTGCGCTTCTGCCGCAAGCTGAGCTGCGAAGGCTATTCCGAATTTCGGGTGCGTTTTAAACTGTATCTGGAACAAGACGAACCGCAGCAAAGCCAGTTTGCAGCCAGTGAAATTATCAGTTTTTTCAAAAGCGTCAATAATGAAGATTTTGATAAACTCATTGATGAAGCCGTGGATATTATCCTGGCATCAGAACGTATTATATTTGTTGGCGCGGGAACGTCTGGCGCATTAGCTAAATATGGCGCACGCTTTTTCTCTAACGTCGGAAAATTCAGTAATCATATCGACGATCCTTATTTCCCTGTCACCAATGACATGGCCAAAAATGCGCTGGCAATTGTGCTTTCCGTTTCCGGTGAAACCGAAGAGATCCTGCGCTTCGCGGGCCAGTTCAGCCTGCACCGCTGTAAGGTGCTCTCAATCACCAGCCACGAGCACTCACGGCTGGCCAAGCTTGCCGACTTTAATCTCTCCTGGCATATATCGCCGATCCGCATTGGTGGCGTCTACGATATAACAACGCAAATACCGGTTATTTATATTCTTGAAACGCTTGGACGTAAACTGGCGAAAAAATTAGCATAAAAAAACGCCCTGTTTTTTGGATGTAACAAATTACCAAACGCTGAATTTGTTATATCGTGACATTTAACTCGCCTTTGTTAGACTCATTCTCAAGATGCAATATCATGGGAATGACAACGATGAAAAAATTAACCTTACCTAAAGACTTTTTATGGGGTGGCGCAGTAGCGGCACACCAGGTCGAAGGCGGCTGGAACAAAGGCGGCAAAGGCCCGAGCATTTGCGACGTGCTGACCGGCGGCGCACACGGCGTGCCACGCGAGATTACCGACCAGGTTGAGCCGGGTAAATACTACCCGAATCACGAAGCCGTCGAATTCTATGACCACTACAAAGAAGACATTAAGCTGTTCGCTGAAATGGGCTTCAAATGCTTCCGCACCTCAATTGCCTGGACCCGAATCTTCCCGAAAGGTGACGAGACTCAGCCGAATGAAGAAGGGCTGAAATTCTACGACGACATGTTCGACGAGTTGCTCAAATACAACATCGAACCCGTAATCACCCTTTCCCACTTCGAGATGCCGCTGCATCTGGTGCAAGAATACGGCGGCTGGACTAACCGTAAAGTGGTTGATTTCTTTGTGCGTTTTTCCGAAGTAGTGTTCGAGCGCTATAAGAGCAAGGTCAAATACTGGATGACCTTCAACGAAATCAACAACCAGCGTAACTGGCGTGCGCCGCTGTTCGGCTACTGCTGTTCCGGCGTGGTGTATACCGAGCACGACAACCCGGAAGAAGTGATGTATCAGGTGCTGCATCACCAGTTTGTTGCCAGCGCGCTGGCGGTTAAAGCAGCTCGTGAAATTAATCCGGAAATGCAGGTGGGTTGCATGCTGGCGATGGTGCCGCTGTATCCGTTCTCCTGCAAGCCGGAGGACATGATGTTTGCCCAGGAATCGATGCGTGAGCGCTACGTCTTTACCGATGTGCAGCTGCGCGGCTATTACCCGACCTATGTTCTCAATGAATGGGAACGTCGTGGATTTAACATCGCCATGGAAGACGGCGATGCGGAGATCCTGCGCGATGGCACCTGTGCGTACCTCGGTTTCAGCTACTACATGACCAACGCGGTGAAAGCAGAAGGCGGCAGCGGTGATGCGATTTCCGGCTTCGAAGGCAGCGTGCCAAACCCGCATGTGAAAGCTTCCGACTGGGGCTGGCAGATTGACCCGGTTGGCCTGCGTTACGCGATGTGCGAACTGTACGAGCGTTATCAGAAGCCGCTGTTCATCGTTGAAAACGGTTTTGGCGCGTATGACAAGGTCGAGGAAGACGGCAGCATCAATGATGATTACCGCATTGATTATCTGCGGGCGCACGTGGAAGAGATGATGAAAGCGGTGACGCACGACGGCGTGGACCTGATGGGCTACACCCCGTGGGGCTGTATCGATTGCGTCTCCTTCACCACCGGCCAGTACAGCAAACGCTACGGCTTCATCTATGTGAACAAGCATGATGACGGTACCGGCGATATGGCGCGTTCGCGTAAGAAGAGCTTTAACTGGTACAAAGAAGTGATTGCAAGTAACGGCGAGAATCTGTAATTGCATCCTTGCCCGGTGGCGCTTCGCTGACCTGGCCTGCTACGAATGTAGGCCAGGCAAGCAACGCGTCGCCGGGCGAAATCCAACGCTATCTTCCGCCGGCAATATCCATAAAACTCCCGGTCACATACGATGCTTTGTCGCTCAGCAGCCAGACAATCGCCTGGGCCACTTCTTCGGGCTGACCACCGCGCTGCATCGGCAATGCGGATTTCACGCGATCCACACGGCCAGGCTCGCCGCCGGAAGCATGCATCTCGGTATAAATCAGCCCTGGACGCACACCGTTCACGCGAATGCCTTGCGCCGCCACTTCCAGCGCCAGCCCGGTGGTGAGCGTATCCACCGCCCCTTTGGACGCCGCGTAATCAATATATTCGAACGGTCCGCCCAATCGCGCAGCCGCCGACGAGACGTTGACGATCGCCCCGCCCTTTCCGCCATGCTTATGCGACATGCGCTTCACTGCTTCGCGGCTGCAAAGGAAATACCCGGTGACGTTGGTGGCCAGCACGTGATTAATTCGCTCGGCGGTCAGGTTTTCGATGGTGCTCTGCTGAAACAAAATCCCGGCGTTATTCACCAGCGCCGTCAACGGCTCACCTTCTCTGTCGAGCGCTTCAAACAACGTCATTACCTGCGCTTCATCGCTGATATCTGCCCGCACGGCAAACGCTTTCCCGCCGTTTTCGATGATCTCGTTCACCACCTGCGTGGCGGCATTAACGTTATGGTGATAATTCACCGCCACGGTGTAGCCTTCCTGCGCCAGCTGTAATGCTGTCGCTTTACCAATTCCCCGGCTGGCGCCAGTGACCAGTGCAATACCCATATTGTTCTCCCAAAAGAAAGGGCGCCGAAGCGCCCTTAAACAAGAGTGTGTTCAGCCAATTACTGATATTCGCTCATCGGGACACACGAGCAGAACAGGTTGCGGTCGCCGTAGACATCGTCGAGACGTTTCACGGTTGGCCAGTACTTGTTCGCCATGCCTGCCGGGAAGACGGCCACTTCGCGACTGTAACCGTGGTTCCACTCCGCCACCAGCTCGTTCTGGGTGTGCGGCGCGTTCACCAGCGGGTTATCTTCCAGCGGCCATTCGCCCTGCTGTACGCGACTGATTTCATTGCGGATAGCCAGCATCGCATCGACGAAGCGGTCGATTTCCACTTTGCTTTCTGATTCCGTTGGCTCAACCATCAGCGTGCCAGCAACCGGGAAGGACATGGTCGGTGCGTGGAAACCATAGTCGATCAGACGCTTAGCAATATCCAGCTCGCTGATGCCGGTCTCTTCTTTCAGCGGACGGATGTCGAGAATACATTCATGCGCCACACGACCATCGCGGCCGGTATACAGCACCGGATACGCATCCTGCAGGCGGGTCGCAATGTAGTTGGCGTTAAGAATCGCCACCTGGCTCGCCTGCTTCAGACCTTGCGCGCCCATCATGCGGATGTACATCCAGCTGATTGGCAGAATCGATGCGCTGCCGAACGGTGCCGCGGAAACCGCGCCCTGACGGGTCAGCATGCCTTCGATTTGCACCACGCTGTGACCCGGCACGAACGGTGCCAGATGCGCTTTCACGCCAATCGGGCCCATGCCCGGGCCGCCGCCGCCGTGCGGGATGCAGAAGGTTTTGTGCAGGTTGAGGTGCGACACGTCCGCGCCGATAAAGCCTGGTGAGGTGATGCCTACCTGGGCATTCATGTTTGCGCCGTCGAGGTAAACCTGACCGCCAAACTGATGCACGATTTCGCACACTTCGCGGATAGTTTCTTCGTACACGCCGTGCGTCGACGGGTAAGTCACCATGATGCAGGACAGGTTTTCGCCCGCCTGCGCGGCTTTCTCGCGCAGGTCAGCCAGGTCGATGTTGCCCTGTTTGTCACAGGCCACGACCACTACCTGCATGCCCGCCATTTGTGCGGACGCCGGATTGGTGCCGTGAGCAGAGCTTGGGATCAGACAGATATCGCGATGCCCGTCGTTGCGGCTTTCGTGATAATGACGGATCGCCAGCAGGCCCGCGTATTCACCCTGTGCGCCGGAGTTCGGCTGCATGCACAGTGCGTCGTAGCCGGTCAGTTTCACCAGCCAGTCGGACAGCTGGTTAATCATCTGATGATAGCCTTCGGCCTGATCTGCCGGGCAGAACGGGTGCAGTTCTGCAAACTCCGGCCAGGTAATTGGGATCATTTCCGCGGCAGCGTTGAGTTTCATGGTGCAGGATCCCAGCGGGATCATCGCCTGGTTCAGCGCCAGATCTTTACGCTCCAGGGAATGCATGTAGCGCATCATCTCGGTTTCGCTGTGGTAGCGGTTGAACACCGGATGGGTCAGGATGTCGTCTTCACGCAGCATCGCCTGCGGAATAGAACGGCTGTCGTGCGCCACGTCTTTATCCAGGCTGTCGATGTTCAGGCCGTGGTCGTCACCGGCGATAACGGTCAGCAGCGCCAGCACGTCTTCGCGAGTAGTGGTTTCATCCAGCGTGATACCGACCGCGTGATGAATGTCGCTGCGCAGGTTGATTTCTGCGGCTTCTGCGCGTGCCAGGACGGCGGCTTTATCGGCCACTTCCACGCACAGCGTGTCGAAGAAGTGTTCGTGACGCAGCTTCAGGCCTTTCTGTTGCAGGCCGGTCGCCAGGATATCGGTCAGGCGGTGAATACGCCCGGCAATACGCTTCAGGCCCGCCGGACCGTGGAACACGGCGTACAGACTGGCGATATTAGCCAGCAGCACCTGAGAGGTACAGATGTTGGAGTTCGCTTTCTCGCGGCGGATATGCTGCTCGCGGGTCTGCATCGCCATGCGCAGCGCGGTGTTACCGGCGGCGTCTTTCGACACGCCGATAATACGGCCTGGCATGGAGCGTTTGAATTCATCTTTTGCAGCGAAGAAGGCGGCGTGTGGGCCACCGTAGCCCATCGGCACGCCGAAGCGTTGGGCGGAGCCGAACACGATATCGGCGCCCTGTTTGCCCGGTGCGGTCAGCAGGACCAGCGCCATAAAATCGGCGGCAACGCTGACGATCACTTTGCGTGCTTTCAGCTCGTTAATCAGCGGGCTGTAATCATGTACTTCACCGGTGGTGCCGACCTGCTGCAACAGCACGCCGAACACATCCTGATGGTCGAGCGCTTTTTCAGCGTCGTCGACAATCACTTCAAAACCAAAGGTTTCCGCGCGGGTGCGTACCACATCCAGAGTCTGAGGATGAATATCGGCAGCCACGAAGAAGCGGTTGGCGTTTTTCAGTTTACTGACGCGTTTCGCCATCGCCATCGCTTCCGCCGCGGCGGTCGCTTCGTCGAGCAGTGACGCTGAGGCGATATCCAGCCCGGTCAGGTCGAGGGTGACGGTCTGGAAATTCAACAGCGCTTCCAGTCGGCCCTGTGAAACTTCCGGCTGATACGGCGTGTAGGCGGTGTACCAGCCTGGATTTTCCAGCATGTTGCGCTGAATAACCGGTGGCAGCTGCACGGCGGTGTAGCCCATGCCAATGTAAGACTTAAAGCGCTTGTTGCGGCTAGCGATGCCTTTCAGCTCGGCCAGTGCGGCGAATTCGGTGGTCGCATCACCGACCTGCGGTGGCGTCGCGAGCTGAATATCCTGCGGCACAATCTGGCCGGTCAGCGCGTCTAACGACTCTGCGCCAACGGTATTCAGCATTTCCTGTTGCTGCTGCGCATCCGGGCCAATATGGCGATCGATGAATGCGCCGCGGTGTTCAAGCTGGCTTAAGGTCTGTGTCATGAGCGATGGTTCCTGAAACGTGCAGTGAATCGGTAATGTCTTAACTAACATGCCCGGTGGCGCTGTCGCTTACCGGGCCTACACTTCCAACCGTAGGCCGGATAAACGCAGTGCCATCCGGCACAGTTTTAGTCGTCTAACAGCGCTTCGTACGCAGTGGCATCCAGCAAAGCGGCAACTTCCGCTTCGTCGCTGGCTTTGATTTTGAAGATCCAGCCGCCGGTATACGGCTCGCTGTTGACCAACTCTGGGGAATCGCTCAGCGTGTCGTTGACGGCCACGATTTCGCCGCTGATAGGTGCATAGATGTCAGAAGCCGCTTTTACGGATTCCGCTACCGCGCAGTCATCACCCGCGTCAACGGTTTTGCCAACTTCTGGCAGGTCGACAAAGACCATGTCGCCCAGCAGTTCCTGTGCGTGCTCGGTGATGCCTACGGTGTAAGAGCCATCGGCTTCTTTGCGCAGCCATTCGTGTTCTTTGCTGTATTTCAGTTCTGCAGGTACATTGCTCATTAAAATTTCTCCAGAAAAAATAATCGATTACACGACGGCTTTGCCGGCGCGTACAAATACAGGTTTAGTGACGGTGACGGGCATTTCGCGGTTACGGATTTGAACCACCGCCGTTTCACCGATGCCCGCAGGCACGCGAGCCAGCGCAATGCTGTAGCCCAGCGTGGGTGAGAACGTGCCGCTGGTTATCACGCCTTCGCGCTGATTCCCCTGTGCATCGGTAAAGCGCACCGGCAGTTCGCCACGCAGCACGCCTTTCTCGGTCATCACCAGACCCACTAATTGTTCAGTACCGTGCTCACGCTGAGCTTCCAGCGCTTCGCGGCCAATGAAGTCACGGTCGGCAGGTTCCCAGGCAATGGTCCAGCCCATGTTGGCCGCCAGCGGAGAAACACCTTCGTCCATCTCCTGACCGTACAGATTCATCCCCGCTTCCAGACGCAACGTGTCACGCGCGCCCAGGCCGCAAGGCTTGACGCCGGTTTCGACCAGCGCATGCCAGAAGTCTGCCGCTTTCTCATTCGGTAGCGCGATTTCATAGCCTGCTTCGCCGGTGTAGCCGGTGGTTGCCACAAACAGATCACCTGCTTGCACGCCGAAGAATGGCTTCATGCCTTCCACCGCACTGCGCTGTTCATCGTTGAACAGGCTGGCGGCTTTAGCCTGCGCGTCCGGGCCCTGCACCGCAATCAGCGACAGATCGTCACGCACGGTGATGTCGATGCCGTACGGTTCAGCGTGTTGGCTAATCCAGGCAAGGTCTTTTTCACGGGTGGCGGAGTTAACGACGAGGCGGAAATAATCTTCGGTGAGGAAATAAACAATCAGGTCATCAATGACCCCGGCGGAGGCGTTGAGCATGCCGGAGTAGAGCGCTTTTCCGGGCTTGGTCAGCTTGGCAACGTCGTTAGCCAGCAGATAGCGCAGGAATTCGCGAGTGCGGCTGCCGCGCAGGTCGACGATGGTCATATGCGAGACATCGAACATTCCGGCGCTGGTGCGTACCGCGTGGTGCTCGTCAATCTGCGAGCCGTAATGCAGCGGCATCATCCAGCCATGGAAGTCCACCATGCGTGCGCCACACAGCGTGTGTTGTTCATACAAAGGCGTCTGTTGAGCCATCTTGTCCTCATTGAATAAGCGGGGCTACAGGTGCTTTGTGGACTCAGAAGTCGCTACAAAGCCCAGCGTCGATACCGCTCAGGGCACCGACGCAAACGTTCTCTTTCGTCTGACGTTACCACCGAAAACCGCGGTAAACCATAAGGCAAAGCAATCCATCAGATTAGCTTATGACCAAAATGTGCGAAAAACTCTACAGAACGATCGACTGGCTTTCTGCGACTAATGCCACATAAAATTAACAATGTTGTTATGGATTTGGTGATAAATGATATTTCATGCGGGAAATTGGGCGGATTTTTCGTAAGGGATTTCTTGCTGCATTAATAAAACTAATGCGAAAAAGGCAGTGAAATTAGATTATTTCAAACGAGGAAAACACACCCGGCAGGACTGCCGGGTGAGGAAGTGTGATCGACTTAACGCAACCAGCCAGGAAGATCGTTCAGGCCCATCGCCTGACGAATAAGCTGAGGTTTTACCCCCGGCAACGTGTCGGCCAATTTCAGGCCGATATCGCGGAACAGTTTCTTCGCCGGGTTGACCCCGGCAAACAGTTCGCGGAAGCCCTGCATACCCGCCAGCATCAGCGCCGCGCTGTGTTTACGACGACGCTCGTAACGGCGCAGGTACATGTGCTGGCCGAAATCTTTGCCTTCTTTTTGCAGACGTTTGATTTCAGACGCCAGTTCAGCAGCATCCATAAAGCCTAAGTTCACGCCCTGTCCGGCGAGCGGATGCACGGTGTGTGCCGCATCGCCGACCAGCGCCAGACGTTGTCCGGCAAAGCTGCGGGCATAACGGCCGGTCAGCGGGAAGGTCAGGCGCTCACTTTCTACGCGACACA
>Ga0079104_1001058_pt1 | contig 20821 bp, 17 predicted proteins | sample MedtruBG_FD_76829 | JGI IMG/M metagenome (GOLD analysis project Ga0079104, IMG submission 76829) | Root nodule microbial communities of legume samples collected from California, USA - Medicago truncatula BG | ecosystem: Host-associated > Plants > Roots > Nodule | place: USA: California...
AAATTTATCTAAAAAGTCTTCTAATATTTTTAATGTTTCGATATCTAAATCGTTAGTAGGTTCATCTAATATTAAAAAGTTAGGTGATTCCATTAATACTCTTAAAAGATGAAGTCTTCTTCTTTCGCCACCAGATAATTTTTCAATCGGAGTATACTGCATAGTGCTATCGAATAGAAATCTTTCACACATAGTAGAAGCCATTATTTTAGTTCCATCTTCTACAGGTATGTATTCTCCACCTTCTTTAACATAATCAATTACTCTTAGCTTAGGATCCATGTTGCTATTATCTTGTGCAAAACACCCTATCTTAACTGTATCACCAATTTCAATTTTTCCACTATCTATAGGAAGTCTGCCTCTAAGAATATTAACTAAAGTTGTTTTTCCAGCCCCATTTTCTCCAATGATACCTATTCTATCATTTCTCAAAAATATATAATTAAAGTCTTTAATTATAACTTTACTTCCAAATGACTTAGAGATATCGTATAATTCAACTACTTTTTTCCCCAGCCTAGAACCAACAAATGATATATCTACATCTTCCTGTCTTTTAATGCTTTCTTCGCTTACTAACTCGTCAAATCTTTGAAGTCTTGCCTTTTGCTTAGTAGTTCTGGCTTTAGCACCACGTCTAACCCATTTTAATTCGTTCCTTATAAGAGCGTTTTTCTTTTCTTCTTGTGATTGTTCTACTTCAATTCTTTCAATCTTTTTTTCAAGGAAGGCAGTATAATTTCCTGGATAAGAATATAGATTTCCTCTGTCCAATTCAATAATTCTATTTGTAACTCTGTCTAAAAAATATCTATCATGGGTAATCATTAAAAGAGCACCTTTCCTAGAATTTAGGAATTCTTCAAGCCATTCAATGGAATCTGAATCTAGATGATTGGTAGGCTCATCTAGTATAAGAAGATCACATGGTGTTATAAGCGAACAAGCAAGTGCTATTCTCTTCTTCTGTCCTCCAGATAAATTTCCAACCTTTTCAGAATAATTCTTTACTCCAAGTTTATTTAAAATTGTTTTTGCTTCACTCTCCATATCCCACAAACCTAATGAATCAATTTGGCTTTGAGCTTTAAGTAATTCATTATTTAAAGAATCAAATTCTTCACTTTTGCAACTATTAATTTTATCTAATAATTCTTCGTATCTTCTTAAAAGTTTCATTTCTTTAGTGTCACCTTTAAATATTTGCTCTAAAACAGTTGCATCCTGATCAAATAACGGGTTTTGGTCGAGATATTCAATTCTAACACTCTTTCCCTTTACTATGTTCCCATCAAAAAATTCCTCTCGACCAGAAACTATTTTTAAAAACGTTGATTTACCAGCGCCATTTATTCCAATTAAACCAATTTTATCTCCATCATTAATTCCTAGTGAAACATTATTTAATAATATTTTATCACTATAATTCTTGCTTATATTTTCCAAAGTAATTATATTCATTAATTTTAAACTCCTTTATGTGATTATATACATACTATTTTAACATAGGATGCCGATAAACAGAAATTTAGATTTTAAATTAAATATATAAACCCTTTAAACAAAAAAAGACTATCTATATTATATAGATAGTCCAAAAATAACATACCTTGTTTCAAATAATTGCTGTATATATTAATAATTTACTTATTTTTTAGATTTTGACTTGATATCTCATATTTTTCTTCATTATCTTCTGTATTATAAAAAGCATTACAACCAATCAATAAAGCACAAACAAAAATTACTATCCCTAGCATATTTATTCCCCCTTTAATATGGATCTGTTTATATTTTTATTATAGCACAATCTTAATGTAAACGATATACAAATTTGTTTTTTTACAGCATTTAAATATTAAATTGAGTTTTTATAATCCTCTATTTTAAAATAACAAGATGCAACGGGATAATTGTATTTCACATACCAATAAAGTCTTAAGGAATTTGCCTTATATAAGCTCCGAGTAATATAAAATTCATCCTTTATAAAATTATTTATTTTGTATTACCTGATAGATTGATATAAACTTGGCTGAATTTAATTTTTGAGAACATATATATTAAAATTTTTATGGAATATAAAAAAATTTATTTATTACTTAAATTTTTATTGTTTCATTCTTTTTGCAGAATTTTCAAAATATTATTGACAAAGCTTATATCTTTTGACTATAATTTATACAAACCTATATAATTTAAAAACTGTGAAGAGGAAGAGTACATATATTATTGAAACAAAGAAAGAGGATATTTGCTGGAAATTCTCATGATATATATATCGAATGTAGCCTTGGAGTTTTTAATCGAAATCTTAATTTTTAGAGAGTAGAATTAAACGGATTGTCCACTGTTAAAAGGACAATAATATCGGTTGTTTAACCTGTATTATTAATAAGTGTGTATTTAATTATACAAAATTAGGTGGTACCGCGGTGATTATCTCTTCGTCCTATATTATTTATAGGATTGGGAGTTTTTTTTTACACAAAAATAATATTTAGTCTTATGTTAAATAATAAAATCGAACTTTTTTATTTAAGCAATAAACTTTAACGAAATATTCTAAGATATTTATATAAGGAGTGATTCTTTTGAAATATAACGGTGCTGATGTAGTTATTAAATTATTAGAAAATGAAGGAGTTGAATATATATCAGGCATTCCAGGTGGCTTCAATCTTCCACTTTATGATGCCTTATATAAAAGCAAAAAAATCAAGCATATACTTGCACGTCACGAGCAGGGAGCCGGATTTATTGCGCAAGGTATTTCAAGAAGTACAAATAAAGTTGGAGTATGTTTTGCAACTTCTGGCCCTGGAGTAACTAACCTTCTAACTGCTATTGCAGATGCCAAACTTGATTCTATTCCTCTTGTTGCAATAACAGGCCAGGTTCCGCTATCAGCAATAGGTACTGATGCTTTCCAAGAAGTTGATGCTTACGGATTAACAATTCCAATTACTAAGCACAATTTTTTGATTAGGAATATAAATGAACTATTTACGGTTATAAAAGAGGCATTCAAAATAGCTTTAGAAGGAAGACCTGGCCCAGTACTTGTTGATATTCCCAAAAATATTCAAACTGAATTTATAGACTTAGAAGACTTTCCTTTTGAAATTGCACCTGAAACTCTGCTAAAGAGGGAATCAATAAAAAGCTCTACGCTTTATTGTATCGCTGAATTAATCAATAATTCAAAGAAACCTATAATTTATGCGGGCGGAGGTATAGTTAATTCAAACGCATCAGCGAATTTATATAAAATCGCAAGGAAAAATAGTATACCCGTTTCTTTAAGTCTTATGGGGCTTGGTGCTTTTCCTTGCGACGATGAGTTAAGTATTGGTATGCTTGGTATGCATGGTGCACCATATACAAATTATCTTCTAAATGAAGCTGATTTAATTTTGGCTCTAGGAGTAAGATTTGATGATAGAGCTACAGGTAATATAGAAAAATTTTGTCCTAACGCTTCCATAATTCATATTGATATTGATCCTTCTGAAATAAATAAAGTTAAGACCAGTAGTTTATCTATGGTTGCAAATGTTGACGACTTCTTAGAAGACATACTTCCGCATATTGCAAGTAAAAGTCGAAACACTTGGAGGGAAAGAGTTAAATGTTTTAAATCTAAATATCCCCTCCCTTCTTATAAAAACACGTTGCACCCTGCTAATATAATTCCTTTTGTAGGGAACATGGTTCCTAGTGACGCAATTATTACTACAGATGTTGGTCAGCATCAAATGTGGGTAGCTCAAAGATATCCATTTAAATCGCCAAAAGCTCTATTAACTTCTAGTGGTCTTGGAACTATGGGATTTGGACTTCCAACTGCTATAGGAGCTGCATTGGCTAACAAAGATAAAACTATAATTTCTTTTTGTGGTGATGGATCTATTTTAATGAATATTCAAGAACTAGCTACTCTTACAGACTTCAATCTGAATGTAAAAGTAATTATTTTAAATAATCATCATTTAGGACTGGTACGTCAGCAACAACAGTTATTTTATAATGAACATTATATAGCATCTCAATTTATATCAAATCCTAACTTTAAAATAATTGCAGAAGGCTTCGGAATACAATCTTGTGATTTGGGAAATGAGGAGAAACCTTTAGAAAAATTAAAAGAATTGTTAACTATAGATGGGCCTTGTGTAATAAATATACCTATTGAAGAAACTGAAAATGTACTTCCAATGGTTCCTCCTGGTAAATCAAATATAGAGATGATTGGTGGTGAAAATTAAATGATTAATACTAATTTTTATCTTATAGAACTACATGTTAGAAACCATTCTGGGGTTATGAGCCATATAACTGGACTTTTCGCTAGACGTGCATTTAATTTAGAAGGAATTTTATGTGCGCAAATAGGTGATGGTTCTACAAGTAAAATGTATTTACTTGTTAAAAATGATTCTGTATTAGATCAAATAATTAAACAATTAGAAAAACTTTATGATGTTCTTGATGTTTCAGTACACCAAGATTATGATCAATCTGTATTTGAAGATTTAAATAAAGTCTTGAAGCTTAAACAAGAGGATATTTGAGAAACGATAGCAGATATTGAATTACATCTCTATTTAATATAAAAATCATGACATATTTCATAATCAAAATGTGTATAAAAACCTTAATCTATATGTATATGTCATAGTTGGATTATATACTCAAAAAATAAATTACAAGGTATATTTAAAAAAGGCTAATACAATTTGCATTAGCCTTTAATGTTTAATTGTATTATTTATTTAGAATACTAGCAACGCTTTAACATTAATTAGTAAATAATTAAATAAAATTATTATAAGTCAAAATCCTTATCTATACTAATTTAAATCACTATATTCTGTCGCGCATTTCATAAATTTATTGGCAGTTTGTTGTGTAAATTCAACCTTAACTATATTTTATAAAATGTTTATATTAAGTTAATTAATTTGACATAATGTTGTCACACTTACCACTTATAATAAAAACATAAAGTCGATAAAACTTTTTTCATAAATTTACCCCTATTAAATATATAACACAGTATTTAGGATAATTTGTTCCCCTAAACAAGTTGTCCTTTTTATTTTATATTGCAGAACTCATATATTTACACAAATTATAATTTTATCCTATAATGATATTGTAGAATGGTTAAAACATTATTATAAAACTCCTATTAAAGATGATTTCTTCCCTAAGTAAGTTATCTTTTTTTATTTTACATCACTAATTTATTCACATTAACTTCATAAATAGTAAAGAATTATTTAATGTTTGTAGTTTATAATAGTAATTGTAAAATAGTTAAAGCGCTATTATTTTACCCCCGTATCGGTAAATGTATTTTACCTTTATAAAAACGACCTGCTCCCCTAAGCAGGTTGTTTTTATTTCTTTAATTGTTTACCAAATCTTAATTTTATTTAAGGAAACTTTTATATTAAATTAACATATTTAACATAATTTCGTAATAATTATTTGTTATAATAACATTGTAAGATAATTTCTTACTAGTTATATATCCTTCTACTTAAAAAATATAATAATCATTTAGGGATAGCTTGTTGTACCAGCCAAGTTATCCCTTTTGTTTTGCAATTATCTATTCGTCATATCTTCCAAACTTTAGTCTATTCTTTAGTTTTAATAAATCGTTTATATTAAATTAACATTTTTAACATATTTTTGTAACAATTATATATTATACTGATTAATGTAAGATAATTTCTTATTAGTTCTTTATCTTTTCTACATTAAAACTACACTAATCATTTACGGATAACTTATTTTTTTAGATAGGTTATCCTTTTTATTTTAGCCAAATTGATATATTTACTTTTTTTACAATCTTTCCTACAATGTTATTGTAAAGTGGTTAAAGCATTATTATAAAACTCCTATTAAAGATGACTTATTCCCCTAAATAAGTCATCTTTTTTTATTTTCTTGCCAAATGTTGATTTACTTTCAATAGTTTAACATCTGTAATTGGGTTGCTTTGTGTAAAATTTTCTTCCTTTGAATATTTATAAAATGCTTGTAGTGATTTAATAACAGAATTTATATAAGTAGGCTTTCGTTGCGCTTGCCTTAATCCTCCTCCATAATATTTAACATGTAGCGTTTTTACATCCTCTATCTTTGTTATCTTATGTTTATTTTCTAGATACTTTATAAAATTTAAATTTTTGCTTTTGTAAGTTATTATTGTCTTGCTGCTATAATTTTGTATCTCTAACTCTAGTACAACTTCTTCTAAAATATTTCTTAGTAACAAAAAATACACCTCCATTAACATAGAGATGTATTCCATAATCCAACCTATTTTTTTACTCTGCATATCCTCTTAAGCCACTATTTAAGCTAAAACAATTAGAAAAACTTTATGATGTCCTTGATGTTTCAGTACACCAAGATTATAATCAATCTGTATTTGAGGATTTAAATAAAGTCTTGAAGCTTAAACAAGAGGATATTTGAGAAATTTTAATTACTCCTCCCACATACCTTAAAGTAACAATATAATATTGCATATTAATTTCAAAATTTATTAAATATGTACTATTGATAAAATTCATAAAAAAAATAATAAGTAAAACCAACTTTTAATACAAAAACAAAAATGAGGATAATAAACAATATCTCTACTATTTATTATCCTCATTAAATGAACCGTTCTATAAGAAAGTTTGTAATTATCTTGGGAGTATAATGTTAGCATTGTGTGAATTAATATTAACATATTTTTATAATTTATACAAGACTATTTTTATCTGCTTTATATACTTTTTTTAAAAGGTTATTATATAAAAAGCTCTTCTAAAATATTTTTTTATGCTAAAAAAGCCAATGTAAATAACATTAGCCTTTAAAGTTTAGGTAATATATTAAATGATTTAGTTCTTTAATTTATATATTTAATTAAATGAGCCTGATAAATACATACCACCAAAAATAAAAAATATTGCTAATACTGCAGCTAGCACTAAGCGTAATGGGCTTACTTTTTTAACTTCACGAGAATCATCATTATCTCCTTCTGATGATTCTTTTCCAGATAGCACATAATTTGCGTATTCAGAATTTTGACTTATGTATAATTCTTTATTTTCTGGATTCTTTTTAGCCATATTTTTAGCAAATTGAAAATCGCTTTTTATCTTATTTTTAAAATCTGAATCACTTAATTTTTCAGCTTTCCTTTGTAAAATTCCACCTAAAATAGCTAAAACAATTCCTACTGCTAGAGCTACTGGAATAGCAAACTTAATATCCTGTTCACAATTTGGATTTGCAGCTGTAGGAATCATAATTATTAACATAGCAATTGAACATATACAAATCCAACAAAACGCTTTTAGAATAGCCCCTAATACGCTTAAAATAGTAGCACGTATGCTCCATTCATATGTTTTATAACTTACGTTTACAAAATACATATAATACCCCCTAATTATAAAATCACTTGATATTATATCATTATTGCAATATTAATGCAATTTATGAATTTTTTACATTCAGTAACAAAACTATAATAAAGCCCATATGTTTAACATTTGAAACATATGGGCTTTATATCTTCTTAATCTTAATAATATTTGCTTTATTCACCAATTAATTCATTCTTAACATACTCATTAATATTTTCTTCTTCGCCCTCAAATATTTCTGTCAAATGTAATATTATCTCTTGTTCATCTTCAGGAAGATATTTTATTGTCTCTTTGATTGTATCTATATTTACATCTTTCATAAAATAAAATCACCGCCTTAATGTTGCTTTATTTCTAAATCTTTTAGTACAGCTTTTTCTTGATTATATGTTACTATAAATCTTTGTTTATTATCTTTAGATTACGTTAATATTTCCTTAATATAATATTACAAAAAATTAAAGGTACAGACTTAGTACTCGTTCTACTTTCTTTTAAAATTCTTATTGCAGTTTCCATCAATCCACTCATGCCTCCTCTTTTATTATCCAATATCAATTTCTTTACAGACTTACATTTAATGTTTCAATAAAGACTTTGCTTAATTAAGGAAACTCTGATAATTCATCATAAAGATCTTAATTTCATTGAAATGTAGATAAGCTTATTATACAAATAACTTATTGTGTTTTCCCATTTGACATTATAACGCATTTGTTTGTAAGTTATTGTCTTTATGTGAAAATAAATTTAAATTTATATCACTGATTATTCTACATATTTATTTATATAAAGTGCTTGTTCGAAAATAAATAGACTATAAAATAACACAGAAGAAATATTTATTTAATTATTTGATATAATATTAAAATTCTTACAATAAATATAAATAACTAGTTATATACGAGTAAATTAATTATACTCACCTTTAGTGCTGTTTTCTAAATACAATGAGAAAATAGCACTAATTCATTTCTAGAGGGTGTGCTATTCTGAACTAATACTTTTTATATCTAATATTAATTATTGCTTTTGCTTAATCTAATTGATTTTTTTATATTAATCTCTTTGTTTTTCAATAGCTTTAACCCCATATAGCTAATAAAAACTATAGTATAGCTGCTTAACCTTACCCAATCTATTTCCTTTTCATTTAAAAGTATAAGTAAAATATGAAGATATGTTAAAAAGTAAAACAAATACGCCCATCGCTGGAGCCTTTTCCATTGCTTCCCTTGCATTTTGCGCCTTATCTTTTTAAATGAAGTTATAAATAATGGTATCATCACGATAAATCCTATAATCCCACCCCCTATATAACTTAAATATAATATTGGAAATGTGCCTTCGCTAATAATCTTTGGAAGTTTAAGTATTATGAATCGAATACAATATACTATTCCATGAGGCAATAACATAATAGATCCTATAATAGCTAATTCTGCTCTAATACTGCGTAATTTATTCGTTATTGTCCACTTTTGATTCAAAGCCCCTGCATACATTACTAATATGAAAAATGATACTGATATCAACCCTCTTATTGAAGTTTTTTCAAGAGTTAGAATAACCCCTTCAAGCTTTACATCAGATGTTATTCTTAGTATTTCATAAAATGATGTGATAATTGCAATGCCCACTGCCAGTGAATAATATAAATAATAATGTTTTTTAATAGATGATGTAAAAAGTAATGATAGAATCGTTACTATAATTAATGTACAACTAAAGATCATATTTCTACTCCTTATAATTATTAATGATAACGAATATCATTAATAATTATATTTTATCATGACTATTACGTCAATATTTAGCAATCTTTATTTTATCTGATAATTTAGAAATAAAGCCAAATTAAACTATAATGAATTTTCTTGTATATTGACTTAAAGTTAGTATATATATAGGTTTATCATTACATTGAAAAAGAGATAACCATAATCATTATAGTTATCCCTTAATCTTATTTCCTATATAACTTATATTATTCTACAATTCAGCTTTTGTTCCATTATAATTTTTCCAATTTGGATTAGGCCAGTTAAGATCTTCCATAGCAACTTCTTTTACTTTATCGTCATCAACAATAAGTCCTAGACCTGGTTTTGTTGGTAAATCTACAAAACCGTCTTTATATTGAATAAGCCTGTGCCCTTGAGTGAACACTATGTCTAAAGATATATATTTATTTACTAAAAACATATACAGAATATAACTCTAATTAAGATAACTTTAATGATAGGAGAATGTAAATAATGTTTCTAAAAGTAGAAAATTTAAAGAAAAGCTATAATACAGGTGATGTAACCACTACTGTCTTAAAAGGCACAGATATAATTTTAGATAAAAGTGAGATAGGTGTAATACTTGGACCTTCTGGTTCCGGAAAATCAACTCTTCTTAACATTATTGGAGGAATTGATAGATGCGATTCAGGTATGGTTTCAGTTGATAACATAGATATTACTAAACTAAATGATAGTAAGCTTACAGATTATAGGCGAGAAAATATCGGCTTTATATTTCAATTTTACAATCTAATCCCTAATCTTACTGTAGGTGAAAATATAGAAGTTGTTTCAAATATAAGCAAGTCACCGCTTAACGTCGATGAGGTCTTAAAAGCCGTAGATATTCTTGATAAAAAGCATAGATTCCCAAGGGAACTTAGTGGCGGTGAGCAGCAGAGAGTTTCTATTGCAAGAGCTATAGTTAAAAACCCTACGCTTTTGTTATGCGATGAGCCAACAGGTGCTCTTGATTTTTCAACCTCAAGAGAAATATTAAAACTTCTTCAGACGATAAACAAAGAGTTTGGCACAACAATACTTATGATAACCCATAACACAGCAATTAGTGCTATGGCTAATAAGGTTTATAGAGTTAGAAGTGGTGAAATCGTAGAGATCATAGCTAATAGTATAGCCATGCCAGCGGAAAGGATTGAGTGGTAATGATTATTAATAAAAAAATTAAGCGAACGATGCTAGAAAGCAAATCACAATATATTGGTTCATTAGTGCTTATTGTTTTTAGCTGTCTGCTTTTTACAATGTTTAACTTGGTTTCAATAAATCTTACGAAACTATCATCTTCATTTGAAAAAGATTATAAGCAAGAAGATGCAAATTTTATAGCCACTAAAGAAATAAACGATCTAGAAGCCTTAGAAACAAAATTTAATATGAACATAGAGAAAACAAAGTCTTTTGATTACTCAGTATCACAAGATAAAACCCTAAGACTATTCAGCGAAAATAAAAAGGTTAATATACCTGCTGTGATTGAAGGAAACGCTCTAAGCAGCGGCAATATCCTCATAGATCCATCCTATGGAAAAGCTAATAAATTAAATATTGGAGATAGCCTTAAAATTAATGATAAGAACTTTATATTATCAGGTTTTATGTCTCTTCCTAACTATATCTATCCACTAAAAAGTGAATCGGATATAATGAATGATCCCAAAAGTTTTGGAGTGGGTGTTGTAAGTAAAGAGGATTTTAATAATTTAAATAAAGGAAATATCTCTTATGCCATAAGATTTAGTGGTAACAGAAGTAATATAGATAATAGGATATCAGAATTTAAGGATTATCTAAAAAGTAGGAATATCATTCTTCTCAGCTGGATAAACATAAGCGATAATCCAAGAGTTACATATTTTACAGCAAAGCTTTCCGGTATTGATAAAATGAGTTCTTCTATGCCTATGGCTGTGCTTCTATTAACCTGCATATTAACTGGTATAGTTATGTTTAGAATGTTAAAAAGAGAAGCCGTTATCATAGGGACTCTTTATGCTATAGGCTATAGAAAAAAAGAGATTATGAGACATTATCTCCTATATCCCATGTTCATTTCACTTGTAGGCGGTATTATAGGAACTATGCTTGGATTATTAACCTTAAGACCTATGATGAATTATTATGTGTCATTCTTTAATATTCCTGTAGGTTCATTAAACTATGATATAAGCTATATTATAATAAGTATTTTACTGCCAATATTCTTCTTAGTAATCTGCAGTTATCTTGTAATTAATAAATCCCTCAAAAATTCCCCAGTGCAGCTAATGAGAGGTAGCACAGAAAAGAATAAGATTGGCTTCTTAGAAAGAAAAGTAAACCTTGAAAGATTCAGTTTTAATACTAAATTTAAAACGCGTGAACTCCTCCGAAGCATACCAAGAAGTATATTTCTGTTACTTGGCATTATTATGTCAACAATGCTGCTACTCATGGGCTTTGCATCAAAGAGTTCAATGGATTCCTTATTAAAAAGATCTTTTAATGAAGCCTTTAAATATAATTATCACTATGTATTTAACTCTCTCCAAAATGGCAAACCAGAAAATGGCGAAGCTTTCTTGGAAATCCCCTTTGCAATGAAATACGATGATAAAACTACTTTTACAGTATATGGTGTAGATCCTGATTCTAAATATATTTCCTTTAAAGATAAATCAGGCAATATATTGAAGTCTGATCAAATCATTGTTACAAGACCATTGGCTGATAAATTTAATATAGCTCCAAAGGATACTCTAAAGCTTATAAATAGATTAGATTCAAAAGAATACACAATAGCTGTTGACAGTATTGCTGAAACTTTCGTAGGCCAATATATTTATATGCCACTAGATGATCTTAATGATATGCTTGGTTTACCTTCAGGCAGCTACATTGGGTTATGGAGCACAGAAAAAATAGATATTCCTGAAAATAAGCTATTAACAGTTGTAACAGTGGAGGATATGAAAAACGCCTTCGATATAATGACAAAGCCACTTCAAGCTGAAATTGGAAGTATAGCTTTTATTTCCTTTATAATAGGTCTTATTGTAATATACGTTGTTACTTCTCTTACTATAGAGGAGAACAAGGATAATATTTCTCTTTTAAAGGTTCTAGGTTATAGAAAGAATGAAATCTACTCGTTAATTTTAAATAGTTCTAGGTTTATAGTAGTGCTTGGCTATATACTAGGAGTCCCTCTCCTACTTGGTTCCTTAACCGCATTGTTTAAATCAATGACAAAAGAGATGAGTATATCATTCCCTGTAACTATTGACTATATCTATGTTCTAGTTGGTTTCGTCATAATATACTTAACTTTTGAACTCTCAAAGTTGTTAAGCAGGAAAAAGATAAATAGAATTTCAATGGCTGAAGCACTAAAGTCTAGGGTAGAATAAAAACAATATGCAATTAGATTTATCCGCATAACTCCTAAAAAGATAAGATTCTCTGTTACTCAGTTGCCAAAATGTAAATCACTCACTCAGGTTAGTTTTTAGATCATTATAAAAGTTTAAATCTGAAGTTTCATAAAATTAAGAAACTTCAGATTTAATTATAATCAGCTCAATGCTGATTAAGAAAATATAAATATCTTTTTATTATTAATATAAATGGCAAGTCACTATATGATCATTTTCTACCTCTTTTTCTATTGGTGTAACTTCACTACATATTGGTTTAGCATATGGACATCTAGTATGAAATCTACAACCAGAAGGAATATTCATTGGGCTTGGAATATCTCCTTTAATAATATTTATATTAGATTCCTTTGCTTTTATAGGATCTGCTATGGGTATAGATGATAAAAGTCCCTTAGTGTATGGATGAAGTGGATTCTTATACAAATCATTACTTCTTCCCACTTCAACAATACTTCCTAAATACATAACTCCAATTCTATCAGAAATATGCCTTACCATAGATAAATCATGTGCTACAAAAAGATAAGTTAAGCCCATTTCTTTTTGCAAATCCTCAAGCATATTAACAACTTGAGCTTGTATTGATACATCTAAGGCTGATATTGGTTCATCACATAATACAAAGTCTGGGTTTGTTGATATTGCTCTTGCAATTCCAATTCTTTGACATTGCCCTCCACTAAATTCATGCGGAAATTTATCCATATCATCTTTCTTCAAACCAACCATTTCAAGGAGACTTTCAATTTTTTCTTTTCTTTCTAATTTACTTAGTTTCGTATGTAAAGTTAGAGGCTCTTCTATTAGCTCTTTAACATTCATGTAAGGGTTGAGTGAGGAATACGGATCTTGGAAAATGATTTGCATTTTTTTATAATATTGTTTCATTTGTTTTTTATTTAATTTTGCAATATTATTCTTTTCAAAAAATATATCGCCAGCTGTTGCATCGTAAAGTCGTGTTATTGTTCTGCCTAAAGTAGATTTTCCACAACCAGACTCTCCCACCAATCCGAAAGTTTCTCCTCTTCTTATATTAAAGGAAACTCCATCTACAGCTTTTATAAAATTATTTTTATTAATTCCATTTTTAACTGGAAAGTATTTTTTTAAGTCTTTTACTTCTATTAATATATCACTTAGCTTTCCCATCCTCTTTCTCCTCCTAATAAATTAATAGTCTGTATTAAATAATTGCTAACTCAAAGTATACAATAAATCATTTAGCAAAAAGGCACATGCTTCTATGTGTTTCACTAAAACTGTTGTATTCAGGTATTTTATTAAAACACTCTGCTTTTGCAAATTCGCATCTTTCTGCAAACGGACATCCCTTTGGAGGATTTAAAAGAGAAGGTGCTGAACCTTTTATTGGATTAAGCCTGGCTTTTTCATCATCTTGAATCTTTGGTATAGAATTTAGTAACGCTTTTGTATATGGATGCTTTGATGAATAAAATATCTCTTCCGTTGTTCCTTCTTCCATTATTAGACCTCCATACATGACTGCAATTCTATTACATAAACTAGCTACAACTCCAAGATCATGAGTTATGAGAATTATAGACATATTATTTTTCTTTTTAAGTGATTTTAAAAGTTCTAATATCTGAGCTTGAATAGTTACATCTAGAGCCGTTGTTGGCTCGTCTGCAATTAAAAGTTTAGGATTACATGCAAGTGCCATTGCAATTAATACTCTTTGCCTCATGCCTCCACTGAATTCATGGGGATATTGATCTATTCTTTTTTCTGACATTGGTATTCCCACATCATTTAGGACTTCAATGGCCATTTTTCTAGCAATCCTTTTATTAATACCTTTATGTCTAACTAAAACTTCTATGATATGATCTCCTATTTTTTTTAATGGGTTTAACGCCGTCATAGGATCTTGAAATATCATAGCTATTTCTTTTCCTTTAATCTTTCGCATATCATTAGCCGATAACTTAAGTATATTATTGCCATCAAAATAAACTTCTCCTGAATCTATCTGTGCATTTTGAGGAAGTATGCCCATTACAGATTTCATTAGAACACTTTTTCCACTCCCAGATTCACCAACAATACCCAAAATATCTCCCGAGTTTATTTGAATACTCACCCCTCTTACAGCTTCTATTTTATTATTTTTACTGTAAAAGTTAGTCTTTAGATTTTTTACTTTAAGAAGAGCGTCTTTACTCATAATACTATTTTTCACCTCCAACCATTCTTGGTTCTACAATCGCTCTAAGAGTATTTCCAAGCTTATTAAATGAATATATTGTAAGAATTATCAATAATCCTGGTAATATTGCCATATATGGAGCACTTTGCAGATTTGCTTGTGCATTTTGAAGTAAATTCCCCCATGAAGACATTGGTTGCTGAATTCCAAGACCTAAAAAACTCAAGGAAGATTCAGTCATTATAGCTTCGGCTATACTTGTTGTTGAAGCTATTATAATAGTTGGAAATACGCTTGGAATAATATGTTTGAGTATTATTGTTCTTGAAGATTGACCAATAGAAATTGCATATAACACATATTCCCTTTCCTTTACTGAAAGTGTTTCTGCTCGTACAAGTCTTGCAATCTCCATCCAGGTAAATAGACCTATTACTATAACTATGGCTTGAAGTCCTGGTTTTAAAAATATACTAATTACAGTTACAAGTATCAACCAAGGAATAGATGATATTATGTCAACAAAACGCATTAAAATATTATCTATTATACCTCCCAAATATCCGCTCATTGTACCAATAAGAACTCCTATTGAAGTAGAAATTATCATTGCAAGGATTCCAACTATAAGTGATACTCTACCTCCATATATAGTTCTAGTTAAATAATCTCTTCCAAGTTCATCAGTACCAAATAAATGACTTAAACTTGGCGATTGCAACATATTAGTTGTGTCTGTCGCATCAGGGTTTATAGGTATTAAAAATGCAAATACTGAAATAAATACTATAAAAATCAGAAAAACTACCGAAAAAATAGCACTCTTTCTATTTTGAAGTTCATTTTTAAAATTCTCTATTCGTCTATTTTCCATATAATTTATCTTGCACTCCTTATCCTTGGATCTATTAAGCTGTATAATATATCAGATAATAAATTTCCTAATATAACTAGTGATGAGGATAATACCAAAATTGCCATAATAACAGGATAGTCCATACCCTTAATAGCTGTTATAAAATACGGACCAACACCAGGCCATCCAAAAACAGTTTCAGTTATCATCCCCCCTGTTACGAGCATTGGTAGCGCCATTCCTATCTTTGTAATTATTGGAAGCAACACATTTTTACATACATGTTTAAATAATATTTCGTGGTTACTTCCACCAAATGCATCCTGAACCGTCACATAATTTTGGGATATTTGACCTATCGTTGATGATCTTACGTACCTTGTAAGCCCTGGTAGAAAAGCCATAGTTAAAACAATACATGGCATTATAAAATGAACTATAAAATCTGAAAAAGATTTATCCTCACCAATAGTATTCATCCCTAATATAGGAAATATTGCAAGCTTATATCCGAAGATAAATATAATTATCATAGCAAACCAAAAAGTTGGTACTGCTATACCTATTGAGCAAAAGCCATCGATTATTTTATCTATAAGTTTATTTTTATTTGCTCCAGCTATAAGACCAAGAACTATTGAAATTACAACAGCCAGTAAGTACGATGGCAAAACTAATATTATTGTTGCTGGAATTCTTGTAACTAAATCATTAGCTATATTTTCGTGATTAACTATTGAATATCCAAATTGTCCGCTTAATATTCCTTTAAGCCATAGGAAATATTGAACATAAGCTGGTTTATCAAATCCATATTTTGCTTTTATTAAATTTACAGTTTTCTCTGGCATATTAGGTGTTGCCATTGCATCAATTGCATTATACGGAGCTAACTTAATAAACGTAAAGCAAATTATTGAAATTATTAAGAGCAGTGGAATTGCCTGAATAACTCTCTTTAATATATATCTAGCCACTACATTGTCACTTCCTTTATTAATAAATTACAAATGGGAAATAATTATTTGTTATTCCCCATGAGCTTAACCTGTAATAATTCTTATTTAAAATGCAATTTTGACATATCTTCAAACGTATATACTGGAACTAATGCAGCATCTTTTACTCCATCAACATCAGAGCTCATAACAAGTATTCTCTTATTTTCAAGAATTGGATAGAAATACGCATCATCTTGAATTCGTTTTTGGGCGTCATTATATATTTCTTTCCTCTTTGCTTCATCTTTTTCTACTCTTCCAGCATTAAATAAATCAACAAGTTTATTATCATCAAAATGACTGTAGTTGTGTGAACCTGGTATAAATAATGAATTAAAAGTATCAGGATCTATTCCCATAATATATCCCCCAAGGAACATATCATAATCACTATTTGGATCTTTCATTTTTTGTGTTATAGCCGCATCTTCTCCTCCTGCAAGCTCAACATCTATTCCAACTGCTTTAAGATTTTGTTGGATTATAGCAGCCTCTTTTTGGTATGGTACATTATTTCCTACATATCCAAGTTTAAGCTTAAGTCCAGAAACCCCAGATTTCGCTAAAAGTTCTTTTGCTTTATCTTGATTATAATCATATTTTTCTACATCATCTGTATGATATTTACTTTCATTTGGAAGGAAAGTATACGCTTCTTTAGCATATTCATCTGATCCAAAAGCAGCGTTTATCATATCTTTTCTATTAAGTGCATAGAATATAGCTTTTCTTACCTCTTCATTCTGAAGTTTAGGTGATTTAGAATTCATTACCATATAAGCAATTCTACCTTCATCATATGTGTAAGTTGATAATTTATCACTTTTTAAATCCTTTAAGTCAGCTGATTGGACAACTAGAGCATTTATTTCTCCCTTTTGAATAGAAAGCTTTGCAGTATTTGCATCTGGTATAGTCTTAAACACAATATTTTGTATCTTCGGTGCCCCTAAGAAATAGTCGCCATTTTTTACAAATTTAACATACTGACCAGCTTTGTATTCCTCTAATTTATAAGGTCCCGTCCCTACTGGTTTTGCATTCTTTTCACTATTTTCAAAATTTGTTTCACCTTCATATATATGTTTAGGCATTATAAAAATATCCCCTAAAAGTTCCATTGCTGGAGCACTAACTTCTGGAAGTATGAAATTGACAGTATAATCATCAACTTTTTCAACTTTTACTGGTTTTCCATTAAATATTAATTGACTATATGCCCATCCAGCATTCTTTTCCTTTAACATCTCATTATATGTGAAAACCACATCATCAGCTGTAAACTTAGCACCATCGCTCCACTTAACATCTTTCCTTAACTTTGCTGTATATGTTAGTTTATCTTCCGACGGCGTCATGCTTTCTGCAAGAAAATACTCAACCTTATCTGCATTATACATATAAAGTGGTGAATATAATGCTTTTATTTCCATTAATCCATAACGGTCAGTTGTCGTTACTACATTTACAGAATTACCTGGATCTCCATCAATTCCGTATGTAAATGTATCAGCTTTTGAAGCGCTTGCCTCAGTTTTAGAATTACTGCTTGTCTTTCCACACCCACTTAATATAGATATTGCAGTAATTCCTACTATTAAAATTTTTGATAGCTTTCCTATTTTCACTTATTTTCCCCCTTAAATTATGCTTATAAAATCCCCTCGTAAAATTTTATAAAAACAACTACACAATTAGAATAGCAAGCTTTATGGAGATATGCTTTTCTTTTTTATTGTATATTCATATAATTCTTATAGATTTACTAGGTTTATATTCCGATTATATCACTCAGAATTACTTTGTCAATATATTTTTACCATTTTTTAATTTCAGATCTATATTGCCCATTAATATCCATTTTGTTATACATGTTCTAAAAATTTAATTTTGCATAGCTTATATTGGACTACCAAACAATGCAAATCAAATAATTTTCTGAAGATTATACTTACATTTACCGTTTATTATATCCACATTCTTTGTACTTAAAAAAAGCGCATATTCATCCGAAATAATGCGCTAATCATTATATTATATTTCCATTTCCTTAACATTATCAGCTATTATTAAATCAGCATCTGTTATTCTTACTACTTCATCAACAGTTAAACCTGGTGCAATTTCCATTAATACTAATCCTTTATCTGTAACCTTCATAACCGCTTTATCGGTAATTATAAGATCAACACATTTTGCAGCTGATAAAGGTAATGTACATTTTTTTAGTACTTTTGGATTACCTTTTTTATCATTATGGCTTAGCGCGGCTATTACATATTTCGCTCCTACTAAAAGGTCCATTGCTCCTCCCATACCTGGCGAAAAGACTCCTGGTATTTTCCAATTTGCAATATTACCTCCTTGATCTACTTCTAAAGCACCCAATGCAGTTATATCGACATGTCCACCTCTTATTATTGCAAAAGATAAATCCATCTCAAAGGTTGAGGCTCCTGGTAGTAAAGTAATTGGAGATCCACCTGAATTAGCTAGGTCTGGATCAGATTCTCCTATCTTTGGAGTTGCCCCAAACTTCAATGCGCCATTTTCACATTGTAGTGTTATTTCCATTCCTTTTGGCAAATAATTTGCAGCCATGTTAGGTATACCAAACCCTAAATTAGCAACCATTCCTTCTTTAAATTCTTTTGCTATTCTTCTTGCAATTATCTCTTTACTATTCATCATTATCACCCCTATCTCATTTTATTAGTTCTTGTCCATAAATCTTCAAAATATTTTCTTCTCTCTTCAAAAGAATCACCTTGAACTATTATATCTACTAATATACCTGGTGTTCCAATGCTATCAGGAGAGATTTCACCTACTTCTACAATTTCATCTACTTCGGCTATAACTAAATCAACAGCAAGCGCCATACTTGTATTTGTTCCTTTTGTTGTTCCTCTATATACAATATTTCCAAATTTATCAGCCTTATAGCCTTTAATTAACGCAACGTTTGCCTTTATAGCTGGAAATACTAAATATTCCTTTCCCTCTACAATAAGTTTATCTCTTCCTTTTTCAATTTCAGTGCCAAGTCCAGTTGGTGTTATAACTGCACCAAGCCCAGCACCACCAGCTCGTATACATTCAACTATAGTCCCCATAGGTATGAATTCTACTTCTAATGTACCTGCATTATATTGTTCTTGCGCTTCAGGACAAGTCCCAATATGTGAACCTACAAATTTCTTTATTTGTTTATTTGCTATAAGCTTACCAACATCATGAGTCTCTCCTGGTTGAGCTGATACAGCTTGAATAAGTGTAAGATCTTTAACGTTTGCATTCGCTAATGCGTCTATCATCTTTAATGGAGCACCAACTCCCAAAAAACCTGCTGTCAAGATCCTCATGCCATCTTTAATATTTTTTACTGCTTCCTGCACTGTCTTAATCTTTGTCATTTCTCTATACACCTCCGGAATTTTTATAATATGCTATTGATTATTAAAGAAAATTTATGATTTAAGACCTACTACCCCTTTTAGAAATTTAATTGTTATAATAATATTATTATTTATGGATTTATATTCCAATTAAATCCATAAACAGAAAGCTTAACGTCTAATAAGTTTTTATAAAATATTTTATAACATATGGGAGTATATAAGAATTACCATTTTGAATTTATATAACATAATTCTCTATAAGCTTATTAAATAAAATAATTGACTTGAATTATACTGAACTTTTGAGTAAAAAAATAGATGTGAATTAGTATAATCTTTCCTAATTCACATCTGTTCTTATAATAATATTTAATCCACTAAACCCGCATGGTTCCTATAAATTATAAAAATCTCTGTTGTGCCTCGCACTTTTCAATAAATGTATATTGTTAACTTCTTTTGTTTTTTTATTTAAAAACTCATTTATTCTTAAAAAGGTTTAAGTGTTTATTGGAATCTTTTTAAGAATAAATGAAGTTTAATTAAAATTTTAGTTATCGCTTAATATATCTTCAATTATATTTTTTAAGTTTTTACCCTGTTCAAAATCTTGATCTAATGCAATAGACTTCTCTGTATACTCTAAGGCCTTATCAATTTGTTGTAAATTATAATAACAAAGTGCAATTTCGTAATTTGTTTCTGG
>Ga0079104_1001070_pt1 | contig 20622 bp, 17 predicted proteins | sample MedtruBG_FD_76829 | JGI IMG/M metagenome (GOLD analysis project Ga0079104, IMG submission 76829) | Root nodule microbial communities of legume samples collected from California, USA - Medicago truncatula BG | ecosystem: Host-associated > Plants > Roots > Nodule | place: USA: California...
CCCGCTGACCGAAAAGCTGAAAACCTCTCATTACAAATCGTTTGAATCTGCACTGTGGGTTCGCGGCGGGGATGAATCTTGTTGTGACGATTTGCGGCGAACGTTCCAACGGTTGGGGCTGACATCCAATAACATTGAATATCTGACGGAGTGTCCGGGTTACTCGCTGATTAATGACTGGATAGACAAGGCGCGTGGTTACGTGTTTAACCAGTTGCTGATCATCGTGGATGTGCACGATGAAGAGGGCGATTCCAAAACGATGGAAAATGCCACGGCTCTACTGCTGACAAATGACTATTGGAAAACGGAGGCGGAGAAGCCGGTGTACCTTTTTCGGCCAATATCGGGCATAACAGACGTCGAAGAAACGCTGCCTGTTTACCTGCAAGTCAAACCCGTCAACGCGCCGAAAACACTGTGGTACACCGGTCTGTCTAAAGTGGAGAAATACCCACTCATGCAGGGGCTCGACGAGGCTAAGCTGGTGGCAAACCGGCTAGAGCTGGAAACGTCGTTCGGAGATAAATCGGCGGGTTATCGCTGGCTGGCGTTAGCGCTGGCGGCAGAGGCGGTGAAATACGCGCAGGGCGACCAGCTAATCGCCGCCTCTGACAGTAACCGGTTAGATATAACCCCGATGTCATCATGTCTACCGGCGTTATCCACAGAGTCCTTGTATGTGGAATATACCCGGCCCTGGCAGTACGGGGGATACGCGGGATTAATGATTGCATTCGCCGCACTATTTGGGATCAGTATGTTTAATGATGCTGGCCCCACGGGTGAGTTATCACACGGAATGGCTTTATTTATGGTGATAGCCATTATTGTCATATTTTTGAGTATTGGGATTTTCACAACCGTACACACTGAAAACAAAGCCTATGAACAAATGAAAAGGCCGCAACGTTATCCGTTACGGCCTCTTTAATTATTTAACGTTCAGGCAGTATGTTGAGCGAGTTTTATCGCTTAAGCCTGATGATTATTTCTTCGGCTCAGCCACAACATAACTTCCCACGCCGCGGTTGTTGTATTCCCACATGCGGTTGAAGTTGGTGTCGTTCAGGTTACGCTGCTCTTCGCCTTTATCGTTCTTCGCGCCGGTGTTGCCGCTGAACGGACGTTTGGAGATAGCGGCATCGGCCCAAGGTTGGGCATTGTTGAAGCCTTCGTTGATCGCGCTGTCGCGAATAACGACCTGACCGTTGGTGCTGCCGTCGACGTCCAGAGAACGACCGAGCTGCGCCACGCCGTCACCGGCCGCGTTAAAGCGACTGTTGGTGGCGAGGAAACCGTAGAACAGGTTGGACTGCGTGGCCGGAGCGAACACGTACGCTTCTTTCTGGGTACGGGAGTTCACGACCTGGAAGCTGGTGTTATCGAACACGACCGCGCCACGACCGGAAACGATATCCACATCCCCTTCGAGGTAGCTGTTCGTCACCAACGTACGGGCGATGCGGTCATTTTGCAGTTTGTTTTGCACACCGCTGTTAGTGACAAAGAAGGTGTTCTGACGGCCAAGAAGATTGACCTTGTTCAGCTGCACTTTGTCACCGTCGCTGCGCAGGGCCACGGCCTGATGGTTGCCCGCATCGACGCTGTCACCCAGGGTGTTAGAGATGGTCAGGTTCTGCAATTGCAGACCGTTGTTCTGCGACCAGAAGACCGCAGAACACATCACGCCCACGGTGGCAGTGTGCTTGCTCTGGCAGGTGTCGAACATGTACCACGCCGGTTTGCCAGGCATGTATTTGCCCGCCGGGTTAACCAGACGACGCCAGGTGGTCGGGTCGATTTCAGAATCGATGGCCAGGCCGATTTTCACGTCAGCGGCTTTGTCGCCGATACCGTAAATGGTCAGGCTGCCCGGCGCGGCTGGCACATACACGGTGCCTTCATATTCGCCCGGCATCACCGCGATAAAAGTGCGTGAGCTGCTGTGACGCGCGATAGCGGCATCCACAGCGGCCTGAATGGTGGTGTGCGTGACGCCTTCAGTCCCCGCAGGGCCTACCACGAAATCTGCTTTAGCAGGCGTCGCAATGGTAGAAGGTGACCACGGAGCCGCTTTTGGGTCCATAGTGGTGAAGTAACGTTCCTGCACGAAGTTTTTCGCTTCGCCAGCCGTCAGAATTGGACGAGAAGACGACCCCGGCGCTTCCTGAGTAGAAGGCTGCTGATCGGGTGGCGTTGAGCTACAGGCGGTAAGCGTCACGCCAAAAGCGAGCGCGAGCGCCAGACGAGAAACCGAGAATGTATTCATGGTGCTCCAGGCTGAATGTAGTGGAAAGAGTCCCTAAAACCTGACTTTTTATACTAAGTTGAGCGAAACGGGAAGCAATGCCGCAAAAAAGTTGCAGGTAAGCGCTTACCGCGCCGCGCGGAATATCACAAAAAAGCAACATATTCCCGTGGAAGGTTGACATCGTCCGCGTTGCTATCAATAAATGTCTATACAACTTATGACAAGTGATTCCCTCATGTCTGAACATACTGATACCGACATCATCTGGCATAACGCCCGGCTTGCCACCTTCGATCCCAATCACGCCCAGCCTTACGGTTTACTGGAACATCACGCGCTGGTGGTTCGGGACGGGCGCATTGTGGATATTCTGCCTGAAGCGGCGCTGGCGTCCCGAAAAGGAAAGCGCATCGATCTGCAAGGTCGGCTGGTCACGCCGGGCCTGATCGACTGCCACACGCATCTGGTGTTTGGCGGCAGTCGCGCCACCGAATGGGAGCAACGCCTGAATGGCGTTTCGTATCAGACCATCAGCGAAAATGGTGGGGGCATTAACGCCACCGTGCAAGCCACCCGGGCCGCCAGTGAGGACGACCTGACTCGCCTGGCGCAGCAGCGTCTGACGCTTCTGATGCAGGAAGGGGTGACCACGGTAGAAGTGAAGTCCGGATATGGTCTGGACATGGCCAACGAACGCAAAATGCTGCATGTCGCGCAGCATCTGGCGGCGACCAATGCCGTCGATATCAGCCCGACATTTTTGGCCGCGCATGCGATCCCGACAGAATATAAAGGCCGGGGCGAGGACTACATCACCCTGGTCTGCGAAGAAATCATGCCGACGCTGTGGCAGGAAGGGTTATTTGAAGCCGTGGATGCCTTCTGTGAAAACGTCGGATTCACCCCGGAACAGACCGACCGCGTGTTCAGCGCCGCGCAGGTGCTGAATATTCCGGTTAAGGGCCACGTCGAGCAGCTCTCTTCGCTGGGCGGCGCACAGCTGGTCAGCCGCTATAAAGGACGTTCTGCCGATCATATTGAATATCTGACGGAAGACGGTGTCGCGGCGATGGCCGACAGCGGCACGGTCGCGGTACTGCTGCCCGGTGCATTTTACTTCCTCAACGAAACGCAAAAACCGCCGGTGGATGCACTGCGTCGATACCACGTACCGATGGCGGTAGCGACGGATTACAACCCCGGTACCAGCCCGTTCGCCAGCCTGCATCTGGCGATGAACATGGCCTGTGTGAAATTCGGCCTCACGCCGGAAGAAGCGTGGACCGGCGTCACCCGCCACGCCGCGCGAGCCCTGGGCCGTGAGCATTCTCATGGGCAATTAGCGGTGGGCTTCGTGGCCGATTTCGCCATTTGGGACGCCGAACATCCGGTTGAAATGGTGTACGAACCGGGGCGCAATCCGCTCTGGCAGCGCGTGTTTCGCGGCGAGGTCACGCCATGAATCTCTGGCAGCCGACGCCGCCGGAACTCTGGCAGGGGCGTGATGACAGCGCCGAATCGCCCGCGGCAAAACGTCTTTTTCAGACAGTAACGGTCACGCGCGACTTTGCCCCCGAAACGCATCGTGGGAAAATAGCCTTGCTCGGATTTGCCTGTGACGAAGGCGTAAAGCGCAATCAAGGGCGGCCGGGCGCACAGCAGGGGCCAGATGCGCTGCGCAAGGCGTTAGCCAACATGGCAAGTCATGCCGGGCACGATGTGCTGGTTGATCTCGGTAATGTGCACGCTGAACCCGGATGGCTGGAACCGGCGCAGCAGGCGCTGCACGACGCAGTGCTGGCCTGTCAGCGCGCGCAGATGAAAACCCTGGTGTTTGGCGGCGGACATGAAACGGCCTGGCCTCACGGTTCCGGCGTGCTCGACGCTTTCCCGAATGAAAATGTCGCTATCGTCAATCTCGATGCGCATCTGGATTTACGTCATGCCGCTGAGGCCACCTCTGGCACGCCGTTCCGCCAGTTGGCGTTGCACTGCGAAAGCCAGAACCGACGCTTTAACTACACCTGCTACGGCGCCAGCCGCGCGGCAAACACGCAGGCGCTGTGGCAAGAGGCGCGTGAGCGTCAGGTCACTGTGCTGGAAGATTTAACCCTGCTCGATGACCACGTCGGCGCGCTGCAACAGGATCTCCAGCGGGTGATTGCGGAACATGACCGCATTTATCTGACCATCGATCTGGATGTGCTCCCGGCCTGGGAAATGCCAGCCGTATCGGCACCGGCAGCGCTGGGCGTCCCATTGGCAATCTTGTTGCGAATCGTCATGCCGCTGTGTCAGAGTGGCAAACTGCAGGCGGTTGATTTGGTTGAATTCAATCCGCAGTACGACAGAGACGGACAGGGTGCCCGCACGGCGGCCAGACTGGCCTGGCAAATTGTTCATTGCTGGCATGCGTGACAGCTCCCGCATTAATAAAGGATGACACATGTATTCACCGCGAACCGGCGCCCCCGCGCCGTTCTATGAGAAGATCAAACGCGTTATCAGCGACAATATTGCCGCGGGTATCTGGCGTCCGCATGACCGCATTCCTTCGGAAGCGGAGCTGGTGGCGCAGTTTGGCTTCAGCCGGATGACCATCAACCGCGCGCTGCGTGAGCTGACTGACGAAGGCTTGCTGGTTCGTTTGCAGGGTGTCGGGACGTTTGTCGCCGAGCCAAAAGGGCAGTCGGCGCTGTTTGAAGTGCACAGCATTGCTGATGAAATCGCCGCCCGTCAGCATCAGCATCGCTGTGAAGTGCTGCTCCTGGAAGCCGTCAACGCCGATACACAGCAGGCGCAGGCGCTGAACGTGGCCGAAGGCACGCGCATTTTCCACTCGCTGATGGTGCATTTCGAAAACGGCGTACCGGTGCAAATTGAAGATCGCTGTGTGAACGCTGAGGTGGTGCCGGAATACCTGCAACAGGATTACACCGCCACCACTGCACACGACTATCTGTCGCTGATTGCGCCGCTCACCGAAGGGGAGCACATCGTTGAAGCGGTAAAAGCCAGCGCCGAAGAGTGCCGCTTGCTCACCATCCACGAACACGATCCGTGCCTGTTAATTCGCCGCCGTACCTGGTCGCGCACCGGGATCGTTTCACACGCCCGTCTGATTTTCCCCGGGAGTCGGTATCGCCTCCAGGGCCATTTTCCCTCGTGACCCATTGCGTCAGCAAAAGCGTGATTGCTGACGCAAGATAGCAAAAATGTATCAATCTTGTTAAATCCTGGCTTGCGAACAATTGTATAGACAAGTATATATTTCTTGTCTTCATCGTATCCGTCAGGAGTTTTCCGATGTCCCAGAATAAATACCGTCCCCAGGAAATCCGTGCGCCGCGCGGGAACACGCTCACTGCCAAAAGCTGGCTCACCGAAGCCCCGCTGCGCATGTTAATGAACAACCTCGACCCGGACGTGGCGGAGAATCCGCACGAGCTGGTGGTCTATGGGGGGATCGGGCGCGCGGCCCGCAACTGGGAATGCTACGACGCGATGGTCGAAGCACTGAAAAACCTCGAAAACGATGAAACCCTGTTAGTGCAGTCCGGCAAACCGGTAGGCGTGTTTAAAACCCACGACAACGCGCCGCGGGTGCTGATTGCCAACTCCAACCTCGTCCCACATTGGGCGACGTGGGAGCACTTCAACGAACTCGACGCGAAAGGGCTGGCGATGTACGGCCAGATGACCGCCGGGAGCTGGATTTACATCGGCAGTCAGGGCATCGTGCAGGGCACCTACGAAACCTTCGTCGAAGCCGGACGCCAGCATTACAACGGCAACCTGCAAGGGCGTTGGGTGCTCACCGCCGGGCTTGGTGGAATGGGGGGCGCGCAGCCGTTAGCGGCCACCTTAGCCGGGGCCTGTTCGCTGGTGATTGAATGCCAGCAGAGCCGTATCGACTTCCGTCTTCGCACCCAATACATCGACGAACAAGCCGAATCGCTGGACGACGCGCTGGCGCGCATCAAAAAATACACCGCCGAAGGCCGTGCCGTTTCCGTGGCGTTGTGCGCGAACGCTGCCGATGTACTGCCAGAACTGGTCAAACGCGGCGTGCGCCCGGATATGGTCACCGACCAGACCAGCGCGCACGATCCGCTGCACGGCTACCTGCCACAGGGCTGGACGTGGGAAGCGTATCAGCAGAAGGCTGAAAGTGATCCGCAGGGCACGGTGAAAGCCGCCAAACAGTCGATGGCGGAACATGTCAGCGCGATGCTGGCGTTTAACGCGATGGGCGTCCCGACCTTCGATTACGGCAACAACATCCGCCAGATGGCGAAAGAGATGGGCGTCAGCAACGCCTTTGATTTCCCGGGCTTCGTCCCGGCCTATATTCGCCCGCTGTTCTGTCGCGGTATCGGCCCGTTCCGCTGGGTGGCGCTCTCCGGCGATCCGCAGGATATCTACAAAACCGATGCCAAAGTGAAAGAAATTGTCAGCGACGACCAACATCTGCATCGCTGGCTGGATATGGCCCGCGAGCGCATCAGCTTCCAGGGCTTACCGGCGCGCATCTGCTGGGTGGGTCTGGAATGGCGGCAAAAACTCGGCCTGGCGTTCAACGAAATGGTACGTTCCGGCGAAGTGTCGGCGCCGATTGTGATTGGTCGCGACCACCTGGATTCCGGTTCTGTCGCCAGCCCGAACCGTGAAACCGAAGCCATGCGCGACGGTTCCGATGCGGTCTCCGATTGGCCGTTGCTGAACGCCTTACTCAACACCGCCAGCGGCGCCACCTGGGTGTCGTTGCACCACGGCGGCGGCGTCGGGATGGGCTTTTCACAGCACGCCGGAATGGTTATTGTCTGCGACGGCACCGACGAGGCCGCGGCGCGTATCGCCCGCGTCCTGCATAACGACCCGGCCACCGGCGTAATGCGACATGCCGACGCAGGCTATGAAATCGCGGTAGAATGTGCCGCTGAACAGGGACTGAATTTACCGATGATTGCTGCAACCCAGGGCCAGAAAAAATGAGCACACTTAACCTGATTCCGGGTCAGTTGACCCTTGCCCAACTGCTGGATATCTATCGCCAGCCGCAGACTCTAACGCTCGATGAAAGCGCGATTGCAGGCATCAACGCCAGCGTCGCCTGCGTAAACGCGATTATGGCCGAAGGGCGCACCGCCTACGGCATCAATACCGGTTTTGGCCTGCTGGCTTCAACCCGCATCGCCACCGCCGATCTGGAAAACCTCCAGCGTTCGCTGGTGCTTTCTCACGCGGCGGGCGTGGGTGAAGCGCTGGATGACGCGATGGTGCGTCTGATTATGGTGCTGAAAATTAACAGCCTGGCGCGCGGTTTTTCCGGCATCCGTCTGAGCGTGATTGAGGCGCTGATGGCGTTGGTAAATCACCAGGTTTACCCGTGTATTCCGGCGAAAGGTTCCGTCGGCGCATCCGGCGATTTGGCTCCACTGGCGCACATGTCGTTGACGCTGCTCGGCGAGGGCAAAGCCCGCTGGCAGGGTGAATGGCTGCCTGCCAAAGAGGCGCTGAAAAAGGCCGGGCTGGAGCCGTTGACGCTGGCGGCGAAAGAAGGGCTGGCGCTGCTAAATGGCACCCAGGCATCGACCGCCTTTGCGCTGCGTGGCCTGTTTGAAGCCGAAGAGCTGTTTAGCTCGGCGGTGATTTGCGGTGCGCTGACGACTGAAGCGGCACTGGGATCGCGCCGTCCGTTCGATGCCCGCATTCACGAAGCGCGCGGCCAGCGTGGGCAAATTGATGCGGCGGCGATGTATCGTCACGTGCTGACCGATTCCAGCGCCGTTTCGCAGTCACACGCCAAATGCAGCAAAGTGCAGGACCCGTATTCATTGCGCTGCCAGCCGCAGGTGATGGGCGCGTGCCTGACCCAGATGCGTCAGGCGAAAGACGTGTTACTCACCGAAGCGAACGCGGTATCGGACAACCCGCTGGTGTTTGCTGACGAAAATGAAGTCATTTCCGGCGGTAACTTCCACGCGGAGCCGGTGGCGATGGCGGCTGATAATCTCGCGCTGGCCATTGCTGAAATTGGCTCGCTGGCCGAACGCCGGATTGCGCTGCTAATGGACAGCCACATGTCCCAGCTGCCGCCGTTCCTGGTGAAAAATGGCGGGGTTAACTCCGGTTTTATGATTGCGCAGGTTACCGCGGCGGCGCTGGCCAGTGAAAACAAAGCGCTGTCGCATCCGCACAGCGTCGATAGCTTGCCGACCTCCGCCAACCAAGAGGACCACGTTTCCATGGCCCCAGCCGCAGGGCGTCGTCTGTGGGAAATGGCGGCCAACACCCGCGGCGTGATTGCCGTGGAATGGCTGGCGGCAGTGCAGGGCATTGATATGCGCGAAGGGCTGACCACCAGTCCGGTGCTGGAACAGGCGCGTCATTTGCTGCGCGAAAAAGTCTCGCACTACGTGCAGGACCGCTTCTTCGCACCGGATATCGAAGCGGCGATTGAAATGATTGCCGAAGGGCAATTGCAGAAGCTGGTGGATCCGGTGCTGTAATTGATTGCCCGGCGGCGCAAGCTTGCCGGGCCTACGAGCTGAGTGGCGCTGACGTAGGCCCGCGCAAACGCAGTGCCGCCGGGCAAAGCTAAATAACTAGCTAAATTTCGCCATCACCGATGCACTCGCCAGGCTGTGGAAATGCACATTGAATCCCACCATCGCGCCGCTGGCATTTTCATCCACGTCCAGCTTTTCGACGTCCAGCGCATGAACGGTAAAAATGTAGCGATGCGATTCACCCTTCGGTGGCGCCGCGCCGCCGTAGCCCGTCTTGCCGAAATCGGTGCGCGTTTGCAATGCGCCATCGGGTAAATCGGCGATGCCTGATCCGGCACCCTGCGGCAGTACGCGGGTATCAGCCGGTAAATTTACCACTACCCAATGCCACCAGCCGGATCCGGTTGGGGCGTCCGGGTCGTAGCAGGTGACGACAAAACTCTTGGTGCCGGAAGGCACGTCATCCCAGGCCAGATGCGGCGAAAGATTGTCGCCGTCGTAGCCCATGCCGTTGAAAACCTGGCGATGGGGTAGCTTGTCGCCATCCTTAAAATCATGACTGATCAGTTTCATTTTGCTGCCTCGTCAGGGTGCTGAATAATCACGAAGTTTAGCTCAGGACGTGAAAAGTGTGTTGTCGCTAAGCGCGGCTTTTACCGCGTCCGTCAGGCGTGTCAGCTGTTCTGGGCTGATAATGTACGGCGGCATCAGGTAGATAAGTTTGCCGAACGGACGGATCCACACTCCGTGTTCGACGAAGAATTTTTGCAGCCGCGCCATGTTCACCGGCGTGTGAGTTTCCACCACGCCGATGGCCCCTAAAATCCGCACATCCGCCACCTGCGGCGACGTGCGTACCTCTGCCAGTTCACGCCTGAGTTGCGCCTCGATATCGGCAACCTGCTGTTGCCAGTGACCTTCTTCCAGTAGCGCCAGGCTTTCTGCCGCCACGGCACAGGCCAGCGGATTGCCCATGAACGTCGGGCCGTGCATAAAGCAGCCCGCTTCACCGTTGCTGATGGTGTCGGCCACTGCGCGGGTGGTGAGCGTCGCCGACAGCGTCATCGTGCCGCCGGTCAATGCTTTGCCGAGACACAGAATATCCGGCGCGATGCCCGCATGTTCACAGGCAAACAGTTTTCCGGTGCGGCCGAATCCGGTGGCGATTTCATCGGCAATCAGCAGAATGCCTTCGCGGTCGCACATTTTACGCAGCCGACGCAGCCACTCGGGGTGATACATCCGCATCCCGCCCGCGCCCTGAACAATCGGCTCAACGATAACGGCGGCGATTTCGCTGCGATGTGCGGCCATCAGGCGGGCAAACGGCACCATATCCATTTCATCCCACTCGCCGTCGAAACGGCTTTGCGGCGCCGGGGCGAACAGATTCTCTGGCAGATAGCCTTTCCACAGGCTGTGCATGGAGTTGTCCGGATCACAGACCGACATCGCGCCGAAGGTATCGCCGTGATAGCCGTTGCGGAAAGTGAGAAAACGCTGACGCGGCTCGCCTTTGGCCTGCCAGTACTGCAACGCCATTTTCATCGCCACTTCCACCGCCACCGAACCGGAATCCGCGAGGAATACGCACTCGAGCGAGTCGGGCGTCATCGACACCAGTCGGCGACACAGTGCCACTGCGGACGGATGGGTGATCCCACCGAACATCACGTGCGACATCTGCGAAATCTGCTCAGTCATCGCGGCATTCAGACGCGGGTGGTTGTAGCCGTGGATCGCCGCCCACCAGGACGACATTCCATCTACCAATTGTTCGCCGGAAGCCAGTTCCAGCTCGCAGCCGTGCGCCGCTACTACCGGGTAAACCGGAAGCGGGGCGGTCATTGAGGTGTAGGGGTGCCAGATATGGCGTTGATCGAAAGTGAGATCGTCCTGGGTCATAATCGACTTGTAAACCATTTTGAAAAGTTTTAGGTTTACGATCCTACACCGAACCGAGAAACAACTGAACCCCTTTTGGAGATGCCAATGGCTCACCACGTACGCTGGACAATGTCGCAGGTCACTGAACTGTTTAATAAACCCCTGTTGGAACTGCTGTTTGATGCGCAGACTATTCATCGTCAGCACTTCGATCCGCGCCAGGTTCAGGTCAGCACGCTGCTGTCGATTAAGACAGGCGCTTGCCCGGAAGACTGCAAATACTGCCCGCAGAGTGCGCGCTACAAAACCGGGCTCGAAGCCGAGCGCCTGTTGGAAGTGGAAGAGGTTTTGACCTCCGCGCGCAAGGCCAAAAATGCCGGTTCGACGCGTTTCTGCATGGGCGCGGCGTGGAAAAACCCGCACGAGCGCGATATGCCGTACCTCGAACAAATGGTCAAAGGCGTTAAAGAGTTGGGGCTGGAAACCTGCATGACCCTGGGCACACTGTCGGATACCCAGGCGCAGCGTCTGGGCGAGGCCGGGCTGGATTACTACAACCACAACCTCGATACCTCACCGGAGTTCTACGGCAACATTATCACTACCCGCACCTATCAGGAACGTCTGGATACGCTCGGCAAAGTGCGCGAGGCGGGCATTAAAGTCTGTTCCGGCGGGATTGTTGGCTTAGGCGAAACGGTGACTGACCGCGCCGGACTGTTGCTCCAGTTGGCGAATCTGCCGACCCCGCCGGAGAGCGTGCCCATCAACATGCTGGTGAAGGTCAAAGGCACGCCGATGGAGAACAACGAAGACGTCGATGCGTTTGATTTTATTCGCACTATTGCGGTGGCGCGGATCATGATGCCGAGCTCTCACGTGCGTCTGTCAGCCGGTCGCGAAAAAATGAACGAGCAAACGCAGGCAATGTGCTTTATGGCCGGGGCCAACTCGATTTTCTACGGCTGCAAACTGCTGACCACGCCGAACCCGGAAGAAGATAAAGACCTGCAGCTGTTCCGCAAGCTGGGGATGAACCCGGAGCAGACGGCGGTGCTGTCGGGCGATATCGAACAGCAGCAAAAACTCGAGCAGGCGCTGATGACGCCAGATACCGAAACGTATTACAACGCGGCGACGGTATGAGCTGGCAGCAACGCATCGACAGGGCGCTAAGCGAGCGGCGTGACGCCGATGCTTTACGCCGTCGTTATCCCGTCACCCACGGCGCCGGGCGCTGGCTGGTGCAGGGCGAGCAGCGCTGGCTCAATTTCTCCAGCAACGATTACCTCGGCCTGAGCCAGCATCCGCAGATTATCGCTGCCTGGCAGCAGGGCGCTGAGCGCTACGGCACCGGCAGCGGCGGGTCGGGGCACGTGACCGGCTACAGCGTGGCGCATCAGCACGTTGAGCAGGAACTGGCGGAATGGCTGGGCTACCCGCGCGCGCTGCTGTTTATCTCCGGCTTTGCCGCCAATCAGGCGCTCATTGCGGCGTTAATGCGCAAAGAGGACCGGATTGTTGCCGACCGTCTGAGCCACGCGTCGTTGCTGGAAGCCGCCAGCCACAGTCCGGCACAGCTGCGACGCTTTGCGCATAACGACAGCGCGCAGCTGGCGACTCTGCTCGGAAAGCCGATTGACGGCCTACAACTGGCGGTGACGGAAGGCATTTTCAGCATGGACGGCGACAGCGCCCCGTTAACCGAGATTGCCGCTGAAACCCACGCCGCCAACGGCTGGCTGCTGGTGGATGACGCCCATGGGATTGGTGTGTGCGGCGATGAAGGCCGTGGGAGTTGTGCCGCCCAGCAGGTGAAACCTGATTTGCTGGTGGTGACCTTTGGTAAAGCTTTCGGCCTGAGCGGTGCGGCGGTGCTGTGCAGTGAAGACGCTGCGGACTATCTGCTGCAGTTCGCTCGCCACCTGATTTACAGCACCAGCATGCCGCCCGCCCAGGCGGTGGCGCTCAGTCAGGCGTTGGCGGTTGTCCGCTCTGACGACGGCGAAACCCGTCGCCAGACGTTGCGCCGCCATATTGCACGTTTTCGTCAGGGCGCGGAGCAGCTGGATATGCAGCTAACCGCCTCGAACAGTGCGATTCAGCCGCTGATCGTCGGTGAAAATGCGCGTGCATTGCAGATAGCCGAAAGGGTGCGTGACCAGGGCTGCTGGCTGACGGCGATCCGCCCGCCGACGGTGCCCACTGGCACTGCGCGTCTGCGCGTGACCCTGACGGCGGCGCATGAAACACAGGATATCGACCGGCTACTGGAGGTGCTGCATGCCGCCCGTCAATAAACCGGCAATCGCGGCAGCGTTCGGCCGCGCTGCCGGTCAGTATCAGCAGCATGATGAGCTGCAACGCCAGAGCGCAGCGGCGCTGCTGGCTCAGCTTCCGCAACGGTCGTTCGAGCAGGTGCTGGACGCAGGCTGTGGACCCGGCAGCATGAGCCGCGTCTGGACCGAAGCCGGGAGCAACGTCACGGCGCTGGATTTGTCGCCGCAGATGCTGGCCGAAGCCGAGCGGCAGCATTCGGCCCAACATTATGTGCAGGCTGACATCGAAGCCCTGCCGCTTGCCGATCGACAGTTTTGTCTGGCGTGGAGCAATCTGGCGGTGCAGTGGTGTGAATCGCTGGCGACGGCGCTGCGGGAGCTGCATCGCGTGGTGCGTCCGGGTGGGCTGGTGGCGTTCAGCACGTTGGTGGCCGATTCGCTTCCGGAGCTGAATCTGGCGTGGAAGGCTATCGATCGTCAGCCGCACGCCAACCGTTTCTTAACCCAGGCTGACATCCTGGCGGCGCTGGAGGGCTATCGCTACCAGCATCAGATCCACACCCTAAGCGTCACGTTTGACGATGCTCTGAGCGCCATGCGTTCGCTGAAAGGCATTGGCGCGACCCATCTGCACGAAGGCAGAGCGGCGCAAACCCTGACCCGCAGCCATTTGCAGCAGCTTCAGCTGGCGTGGCCTAAACACAATGGGCGCTGCGCCCTGACGTACCATATTTTTACAGGAGTGATTGAACGTGACTGAACGCTTTTTTGTCACCGGGACGGATACCGAAGTCGGAAAAACCGTCGCCAGCTGCGCGCTTTTACAGGCCGCAAACCGGGCGGGATTTCGCACCGCAGGGTTCAAACCGGTGGCTTCCGGCAGTGAAATGACTGCCGACGGGTTGCGCAATACCGATGCGCTGGCTTTGCAGCGTAACAGCGGTGTGGCGCTGAATTATGACGAGGTCAATCCGTACACTTTCGCCGAGCCGACTTCGCCGCATATCGTCAGCGAGGACGAAGGGCGGCCGATTGACGCCCATGTGCTGTCCGCCGGATTACAGGCGCTGTCGCACAAGGCGGATTGGGTGTTGGTGGAAGGTGCGGGCGGCTGGTATACGCCGTTGGCGGCCGACTGGACGTTTGCCGATTGGGTGCAGGCCGAGCGGCTGCCGGTGATTCTGGTGGTCGGCGTTAAGCTCGGGTGCATTAACCATGCGCTGCTGACTGCGCAGGCGATTGCGCAGGCGGGATTGCCGCTGGTGGGCTGGATTGCCAATGATGTTATCCCGCCCGGCAAACGCCATGCGGAATATCTGGCGACCTTAACGCGTCTGCTGCCCGCGCCGCTGCTCGGCGAGATCCCGTATCTGGAGCACGGGCCAGACGCCGCCGAGCCGGGACAATATCTCAGTCTTACGGCGCTTCGTCCGGGGTCATAAACTGCTCCAGCAGCCGGGTGTCGAGCTGATTGACCGCGCCCTGCGCGACGTTACGCCCCCGATGCAGCAGGCAAAATTTGTCTGCCACCCGGCGGATAAACGGCAGGTGCTGTTCGGCGAGCAGCACCGTTAAGCCCAGATCGCGGTTCAGGCGCAGCAGGCATTCCCCCAGCTTGTGCATAAATCCCGCGCCCATGCCGCGCGTCGGTTCATCAAGGATCAGTAATTTCGGTTTGGTGACCAGCGCGCTGGCCAGGGCCAACTGATACTGATCGTCGTCCGACATCAGCGCGCCTTTAACGTGGCGCAGCGGATACAAATCTGGCATCAGGTCAAAGATATCGCTGCCAATAGCGCCGGAACCCTCATGGCCTGCCTTCATCGCAATCTGTAAGTTTTCTTCAACCGTCATCTGCGAGAAAATACGCTTATCCTGCGGCACATAGCCGATGCCCATGGCGGCCCTCAGCGGTGGCGAGAGCATCAGTAAATCGCGCGGCGGCCCGCTGACGTCCTGCCAGATCATGGTGCCGCTCTCGATGGCCTGAAAACCCGCAATGCAGTTCACCAGCGTGGTTTTTCCCATGCCGGGCAGCCCCAGCACGCAGGTGCATTCCCCGGGCGCGAGGTCGAGGCTGAGATTCCACAGAATATGCTGACTTCCGTAATAGTGATTCACTGCGCGTAAACTCAACATCGGCTTCTCCTTCGGTGTGGCCGTCAGCGGCGATAAGATTCTGCAAATCCCTTGCCAGAAGAGAGATGCCGCTGCGGATTGACGCGTATTTCGGATTTACCCCCTAAATCAGCCCATTGAGACGGCGTCAGAACGCAGCCGCTGCACTTTGTCAGTGCTCCAGTGGCATCAACATGTCGACTGGTGGTGCAGCGCTGATGCTGATTCTGTGAGCAATCTCTCATCAAAAAACCAGGGCACTTTTAGATGATTAAAGACAAAAAAGAGCGATAAAAAATTTTTACTGGGGCCTTTTGGGGTGCCGGTGCGTTTTGCGCGAGTGGCTGGGGAGTTGGGCTGCAGGTAGTTATCCACCATTCCTGTGGATAACCATGTGCATTAGAGTTAGAAAACTCACGGTAGGCGAGAGAAGACGCGGCCTGCGTGCAAATTGATGCGAAACGCGGCTTTTCGATATTTTCTTTTTTAATCAACCACTTCAATAAAAGCAATCGCTGTAAGAAAAGTGTCACCGGCTGCCATAAAAGATTCATTACCCATCTTGACAAATGTTAAATGCGGGAATGTTCTGGGGATAACCCACCGGCTCTGGTGTTTTATCTCGTCGGAGGTGAAATTTCCTCCGCAGTTGCACGGCAGTGGAACCGGTAACACAGATACGATAATGCGTTACTGTTTTTATATCCAGTATTTATTATTGGCAAATTTTGGTGCGACGAGTAGAATTAATCGTCTGCCCGTTTCCCCTTCATCAGGTTGTCGTTAATGAGTAAACCGTTAAAATTGCATTCCTCTTTCAAACCTTCTGGCGATCAGCCTGAGGCCATTCGTCGTCTGGAAGAAGGGCTTGAAGATGGTCTCGCACACCAAACGCTACTCGGCGTAACCGGTTCAGGGAAAACGTTTACCATTGCTAACGTCATCGCTGACCTTCAGCGCCCGACGATGGTGCTGGCACCGAACAAAACGCTGGCGGCTCAGCTGTACGGTGAGATGAAAGAGTTTTTCCCGGAAAACGCGGTGGAGTTTTTCGTCTCCTATTACGATTACTACCAGCCGGAAGCCTACGTTCCCAGCTCTGACACCTTTATCGAAAAAGACGCCTCTGTGAACGAGCACATCGAACAGATGCGTCTTTCTGCGACCAAGGCACTGCTTGAACGCCGCGACGTGATTGTGGTGGCGTCAGTGTCCGCTATCTACGGCCTGGGTGACCCGGACCTGTACCTGAAGATGATGCTGCACCTGACGGTGGGGATGATCATCGACCAGCGTTCGATTCTGCGTCGTCTCGCTGAATTGCAGTACGCCCGCAACGATCAGGCCTTCCAGCGCGGCACGTTCCGCGTGCGCGGCGAAGTTATCGATATCTTCCCAGCGGAATCTGACGACATTGCGCTGCGCGTTGAGCTGTTCGACGAAGAGGTTGAGCGGCTGTCGCTGTTTGACCCGCTGACCGGCCATCTTGAATCCACCATCCAGCGCTTTACCGTGTACCCGAAAACGCACTACGTCACGCCGCGCGAGCGGATTGTGCAGGCGATGGAAGAGATCAAAGTTGAGCTGGTCGACCGTCGCAAAGTGCTGCTGGAAAACAACAAGCTGCTGGAAGAGCAACGCCTTTCCCAACGTACCCAGTTTGATTTGGAAATGATGAACGAGCTGGGCTACTGCTCGGGCATTGAAAACTACTCGCGCTACCTGTCCGGACGCGGTCCGGGCGAGCCACCGCCGACGCTGTTTGATTACCTGCCAGCCGACGGCCTGCTGGTTATCGACGAATCCCACGTGACCGTGCCGCAGATTGGCGGCATGTATCGCGGCGACCGGGCGCGTAAAGAGACGCTGGTAGAGTACGGTTTCCGTTTGCCATCGGCGCTGGATAACCGCCCGCTGAAATTCGAAGAATTTGAAAACCTGGTCCCGCAGACGATTTATGTGTCGGCCACGCCGGGCAACTACGAGCTAGAGAAATCAGGCGATGAAATCGTTGATCAGGTGGTGCGTCCTACGGGCCTGCTGGATCCTGTCATCGAAGTGCGCCCGGTTGGCACACAGGTCGATGACCTGCTGTCTGAAATTCGTCTACGCGTGGCGATCAACGAGCGCGTGCTGGTCACGACGCTGACCAAACGCATGGCGGAAGACTTAACGGAATATCTGGAAGAGCACGGGGAGCGCGTGCGCTATCTGCACTCAGATATCGACACCGTTGAGCGTATGGAAATTATCCGCGATTTGCGCCTCGGAGAGTTTGACGTGCTGGTGGGGATAAACCTGCTAAGGGAAGGTCTCGATATGCCAGAAGTGTCGCTGGTGGCGATTCTGGACGCCGATAAAGAGGGCTTCCTGCGTTCCGAACGTTCACTCATTCAGACCATCGGCCGTGCGGCGCGTAACATCAACGGGAAGGCGATTCTTTACGCCGACAGAATTACCAACTCGATGGCGAAAGCGATGGGTGAAACCGAGCGCCGTCGTGAGAAACAGCAGGCCCATAACGAAGAAAACGGCATTGTGCCGCAGGGCCTGAACAAGAAAGTGGTTGATATTCTGTCGTTGGGTGAGAGCCTGGCGAAAACGCGCGGTAAAGGTCGCGGTAAGTCGAAATCGGCAGAAGTCACACAGGCGGCGGAACTGTCGCCGAAAGCGCTGCAGCAGAAAATCAACGAACTGGAGGCGCAAATGATGAAACACGCGCAGAACCTCGAGTTCGAAGAAGCGGCAGAAGTGCGCGACAGACTGCATCAGCTGCGCGATCTGTTTATCGCTGCATCCTAAAATATCTCTAAAACATGGCCCAGATCACGCTCGCGTGTCTGGGCCTTAATGTTGCGTTAATCTTTATCGGCGACACTGTCCTCTCTTTACTGAGGATAGCGCCATGCAAAAAGAAAATTTCTTAACCACTCTGACCGTACTCGTTTCCTTTCTGGTCATTATTGGCTTCTTCCACCAATGGGTTCTGACGTACTGATTACCGCGTACGTCGTGGGAATTTAACCCACGCTTTCACTCCGGGTCCTGGATTTCTGTTATGCAGGAAGAACTGCGCGTCGTGCAGTTGTGCGATGCGGGTGACAATACTTAATCCCAGCCCAATGCCGCCGTAACGGCTGTCCATTCGCACGAACGCCTTACTGAGTTCACCGCTTTTCGCTTCATCAATTCCCGGCCCTTGGTCCTCGACGGCCATCATGCCTTCCGCAATGGACACGGTGATGGTGGAGTTTTCCGGGCTGTAGCGATGCGCATTTTCCACCAGATTGCGTAACAGCACCCGCAGCAGCGTGGCATCCCCTGAAACCGTCATAACGTTGTCTGCCGATGGCAGGCTCAACGTTTGTCCGCGCTGGCTAAGCATCGTTTCCAGCTCGCCCTGTATCGGCAAAATCACGTCTTCTAACAGCGGCACGCGTTGGTAGCTCCCCGCAGAAAACGACTGGCCGACGCGCGCCAGCTGCAACAGCTGCGAAATACTCTGCGTCATCTGATCCAGACGCTGAAGCAGGGGGTCAACCATCACGCTGTGCGATTTCGCCATCAATTCCAGGTGCAGACGCAGCCCCGAGAGCGGGGTGCGCAGTTCATGCGCCACGTCTGCGGTAAACAGGCGTTCACGCTCTAGAGTTTGATTCAGACGTTCAACCAGCTGATTGATGGCGGACGTGACCGCGTCCACTTCGCTGACGGATTTTGGCAGCTCAATCGGCTGCAGGTTATCCGGCGTGCGGCTGTTGAGCTCCTGCTGCAAATCCCAGAGCGGGCGGGTGATGCGTTTCACCGCATGCAGACAAATCCACAGCGCCAGGCCGATGATCAGCATGCTCGGTACCAGCAGGCTGGCGACGGCTTCCCGCACTTCATGTTCGATATGTTTGTGGTTGTTGTGCCCGTTAATGGCGCTTTGCACCAAAAGCTGAATTTGCTCCTGGCTTTCATGCCACAGCCAGAACACGCTGATAACCTGACACACCACCAGAATAGTGGCGATGGTCAGCAGCAGCTGGTGGCGCATGGTCCACTGCACGTTGCGAACAAACGGCAGCTTCATTTACGCATCCTCGCTGGTTTTCACCAGCATGTAGCCGAACCCGCGAACTGTGCGAATGCGGGACTTACCGATTTTGTCGCGCAGGTTGTGAATGTGCACTTCAAGGGTGTTAGTTGAGGGCTCGTTATCCCAGCTGTAGATGTCGTTATAGAGAATTTCGCGGTGAACCGGGCTGCCCGCTTTGGCCATCAGGCGAGAGAGCAGGGCATACTCTTTCGGCGTCAGCTCAAGCTGGGTTTCGCCGAGTGCGACCAGACGACGCGTGACGTTGAGACGCAGGTCGCCAACGCTGATTTCGTTATCGCCCTGATTGTTATGACGACGCAGCAGGGCGCGTACGCGGGCGTTGAGTTCTTCCAGCGCAAAAGGCTTCACCAGATAATCATCGGCCCCGGTATCGAGGCCCGCGATGCGATCGTCGACGGTGTCGCGTGCAGTGAGGATAAGCACCGGCAGGCTGATTTTTTCCCGGCGAATGCGCGCCAGGAACTGTAGGCCGTCTTCATCAGGCAGGCCCAAATCAAGCACCATCAGGCTGTAATGCCCGTTAGCAAGACACAGCGCGGCTTCGTGCGCCGTCGTCACGCCATCGCAGACGTAGCCTTCGCTTTGCATCGCGAGGATTAACCCTTGCAGCAATAATGAATCGTCTTCAACCACCAGCACTTTCATTTAATTCGTTCCTCTACACGGCGCCAGGATATCGTCGCTCGCTTTATATTCCTTGGTACTCACACCCGCCAAGCCTAGCACGGTAGAAAAAAGATTATCCTGCGAATAATGGTTCGCTTTTGCATGGTCTTTCAGGCACTGATAATTCACTTTATAGCGTTGCTGATAATCATCGGACAGCCAAATAACCATCGGCACATGTTTCTGCGTATCCGGGGCGATAGACCACGGCAGGCCGTGCAGGTAAACCCCGTTCTCACCCAGTGATTCACCGTGATCCGACAGATAAACCAGGCTGGTGGTTAAGGTGTCTTGTTTCGACTGTAATAACTTGATGGCTTTATCAACAATATAATCGACGTTAACAATGGTGTTGTCGTAGGTATTCACCAGCTGTTCCTTCGAACAGTTTTGTATTTCATTGCTGTCGCAGGTCGGAGAAAAGGTGCGCAGGCTTTTCGGGTAGCGATTGTAATAGGTCGGACCGTGGCTGCCGATGGTGTGTAATACAATGACGCCGTCACCTTTCAGATGATTAATAACTTCTTCCAGCCCGTGAAACAGCACGTCGTCATAGCATTCGCCGTCGATGCACTGGCCGGGTAAATTCAGACGGGTCATGTCCTGATGCGGAACACGATCGCACGCGCCTTTACATCCGCCGTCGTTTTCATTCCACAGCACGTTTATACCGGCCCGCTGCACGATATCCAACAGGCCTTCCTGATGTTGCGCCAGCTCTTCGTTGTAATGTGCACGCGGCATATTTGAGAACATGCACGGCACGGAAACTGCCGTCGCGGTGCCGCAGGACGTAGTGTTCGG
>Ga0079104_1001084_pt1 | contig 20407 bp, 16 predicted proteins | sample MedtruBG_FD_76829 | JGI IMG/M metagenome (GOLD analysis project Ga0079104, IMG submission 76829) | Root nodule microbial communities of legume samples collected from California, USA - Medicago truncatula BG | ecosystem: Host-associated > Plants > Roots > Nodule | place: USA: California...
GTTCGGCAATGAGCGCCACCTGGTGTTCGCTGTTGCTAATGGTGCTGGCAAACCTGTGGTATCTGCCTTGGGAGTTGGTTTTCTCCCTGCGTTAGCGCACAATATGCCGTTTTTTATTTTCTGGAATCACGTTATGCCCCATCGCGACACGCTTTTTTCTGCCCCGATCGCAAGCCTGGGTGACTGGACCTTTGATGAACGGGTGGCGGAAGTTTTTCCCGACATGATCCAGCGCTCGGTGCCCGGTTATTCCAATATCATCTCAATGATTGGCATGCTGGCAGAGCGCTTTGTGCAACCCGACACGCAGGTTTATGACCTCGGCTGCTCGCTCGGCGCGGCAACGCTGTCGATTCGCCGCAATATCGCCCACGAAGGCTGCAAAATTATCGGCGTGGATAACTCCCCGGCGATGGTTGAACGCTGCCGTCGACATATCGACGCGTATAAAGCGCCGACGCCGGTCGAAATCATCGAAGGCGATATTCGCGATATTGAGATTGAGAACGCCTCAATGGTGGTGCTCAACTTTACGATGCAGTTTATTGAGCCGCCGGAGCGCCAGGCGCTGCTGGAAAAAATCCACAAAGGCCTGAATCCGGGCGGCGCGCTGGTGCTGTCTGAAAAATTCAGCTTTGAAGATCAGAAAGTCGGCGAACTGTTGTTCAACATGCATCACGACTTCAAGCGTGCCAACGGTTACAGCGAGCTGGAAATCAGCCAGAAGCGCAGCATGCTGGAAAACGTGATGCTGACCGATTCGGTCGAAGCCCATAAAGCGCGCCTGCGCGCCGCCGGGTTTGCGCACAGCGAACTGTGGTTCCAGTGCTTTAACTTCGGCTCGCTGGTCGCCCTGAAAGCCGGGGCAGACGAATGATCGAGTTTGGCAATTTTTATCAGCTGATCGCCAAAGATCCGCTGCTCTCTCGTTGGCTCGAAACCCTGCCCGCGCAGATTGGTGCCTGGCAGCGTGACGCACTGCACGGCCAGTTTAAACAGTGGTCCCGCGCCGTCGAATTCATGCCTGAAATTCAGCCGTGGAAACTCGACCTGCTGCATAGCGTCACCGCCGAGAGCGAACAACCACTCGGCGAAGGCCCGCTGATCCGCATCGATAAACTGCTGCGTAACCTGATGCCGTGGCGCAAAGGGCCGTTCTCACTGTATGGCGTGGACATCGACACGGAATGGCGTTCCGACTGGAAGTGGGATCGCGTTCTGCCGCACCTGTCCGATTTAACCGGGCGCACCATTCTCGACGTCGGCTGTGGCAGCGGATATCACATGTGGCGCATGATTGGCGCGGGCGCGAAGCTGGCGGTCGGTATCGACCCGACACAGCTATTCCTGTGCCAGTTCGAAGCGGTTCGTAAGCTGCTCGGTAACGATCAGCGCGCGCACCTGCTGCCGCTTGGCATTGAGCAAATGCCGGTGCTGAACGCGTTCGATACCGTGTTTTCGATGGGCGTGCTGTATCACCGCCGTTCTCCGCTGGAACATCTGTGGCAGCTGAAAGATCAGTTAGTCAGTGAAGGTGAGCTGGTGCTGGAAACGCTGGTTGTTGAAGGCGATGAAAACACCGTCCTGGTGCCGGGCGACCGCTACGCGCAAATGCGCAACGTGTACTTTATCCCGTCCGCGCCTGCGCTAAAGCAGTGGCTGGAAAAATGCGGGTTTGTCGACGTACGCATTGTCGACATGAACGTCACCCGCACCGAAGAACAGCGCCGCACCGAGTGGATGACCACCGAATCGTTGGCCGAATTCCTCGACCCGAACGACAGCAGCAAAACCCTCGAAGGCTACCCCGCCCCACTGCGTGCAGTGCTGATCGCCAAAAAGCCTTAGAGCGCCCTTTCAGGTTCAGCGGAGCTCAGCCGTCGGCGTCGAAGCCAGTTTGTTCCCGGCAAGCGCGCAGGTCCCGGAGCGTACACATAGTACGTGAGGAGACCGAGCACTTCCCGGGGACAAAATGGCGAGTAAGCCAGGCTGAAGGAAGGATAAAAAAGAGGCCCCTGTTAATGGCAGGGGCCTGGTACAAATACGCATCACATTGGGCGACATGATGCACGGTAAAAATCGCTATTTGCTGTAACGGTCAACTATCGCCTTCATCTCCGCTACCGATTTGCCATTCACGGCGTATCGTGAGTATTCGTCTGCCGTCGGGTCGGTCGACATAGACAGCCCCGGGTTTCGGTATTGCATCACCGACGGAACCCATTGTCCGGCCGAACTGTGAAGCTCTTTCACGCCGGCATCGAGGAACAACGCCAGGTTGTTTGCTCGCACGCCTGCTCCGGCCATAATGATTGGAACATCACCTCGGGTAATTAGTTCCCCAAGAAGTGAAAGACCTTTTTCCGCCGTCTGCTGTTGACCGGATGTCAGAATGCGTGCCACGCCCAGTTCTGCAAGATTATCAAAGGCCTGCTGCGGATTGACGCACATATCAAACGCCCGATGAAAGGTGACGGCAAGCGGACCGGCAGCGGCCATGATGTCACGCATCCGTGGCATATCGACCTGACCATGGGCATCGAGAATACCGATAACCAGCCCCGGAAAACCGAGTTCACGCACCGTGCGCACATCGTCCAGCATCGCGACGAACTCTCCGTCGGTGTAACAAAAATCTCCGCCGCGTGGGCGAATGATCGGATGCACTGGGATAGTGACCTGTTGGCGCGTCGATTTCAGTACACCAATCGACGGCGTTAAGCCGCCTTCCAGCGGTGCAGCACACAGTTCAATTCGGTCAGCGCCTCTTTCCTGCGCCTCACGCGCACATTCCATGCTGTAACAGCACACTTCCAGCAAAGCCATTACCTTCTCCTTTTCGTTCGGGTGCGCCATCATGACACAGTCTCAAAACGCAGATCCCGAGTAAGCTCACATTGTCGCGTCGCCTGCTTCGCTCGCCACAATATCTTCGATAGTCCACGGGTGAAATTTAATCGTGACCTTGCCGTCAGTGACCGCCAGCGTCGGGTTAGGCAGACGTTCGCGCTCGCCTTTTGGCGAACTGGTTTTGACGAAAATCCCTGGTTGGCTTAATCCTTCGTCGGTCAGCAGCGCCAGCGCGCGGGCATTCAGCGTTTCAGGGTCGCCCGGCAGAACGATTTCAATATGTTCCCAGCCCTCGTGCGGGTAACGTTTTTCACCCGGCCACGGCAGCTCCACCACGCTGAATTGCCAGTGCGCGACGCACACCGGCTCATGCAGTTTGAACAGGCAAATAGGACGACCGTTAATACTGTTTTCCGACAGCAGTTCGCCGCACTGCTCTAACCCGCTGCGCCAGCGTTCTGCGGTGGCATTCTGGTGGCAGCGCAGGGAAATATGATCGGCATTCAGCGGGGCGATATCCAGACCCAGACGGTCAGCAAGGTCCGTCAGCGCGTGCGTAAAACGCGGCAGATCCGCCTCTATATCCTGTAATGCTTCGATGGTTTTCCAGTTCACGTTTCACCCTCAGTCCGGTTTTTTCAGGCCGTTAATTTACCCTGTTGGCACGGCACAACCAACTGCTGATTAACGCGCCGCTCCAGGGCTGACGGGCCGCCGTAAATGCAGTATACTGACCGGCTTAATTTGTCCCCATTTCGGCGTTGTTCCGGCAAACGTACAGCGCCATAAACGTAAGGTATTCCGGTGAATATTCAGGCTCTTCTCTCAGAAAAAGTCAGTCAGGCCCTGATTGCGGCAGGTGCGCCTGCCGATTGCGAACCGCAGGTTCGTCAGTCAGCAAAAGTACAGTTTGGTGACTATCAGGCCAACGGCGTGATGGCTGTTGCCAAAAAACTGGGCATGGCGCCGCGACAACTCGCAGAGCAGGTTCTGTCTCATCTCAGCCTCGACGGCATCGCCAATAAGGTCGAAATCGCCGGTCCTGGCTTTATCAATATCTTCCTCGACCCGGCGTTTCTGGCGCAGGGCGTAAACGATGCGCTGAAATCTGACCGTCTCGGCGTCGCGCAGCCTGAAGCGCAAACTATCGTTATCGATTACTCCGCGCCAAACGTGGCGAAAGAGATGCACGTCGGCCACCTGCGTTCCACCATCATTGGTGATGCCGCGGTGCGTACCCAGGAATTCCTGGGCCATAACGTTATCCGCGCGAACCACGTCGGTGACTGGGGCACCCAGTTCGGGATGCTGATTGCGTATCTGGAAAAACAGCAGCAGGAAAACGCCGGTGAAATGGCGCTGGCGGACCTCGAAGGTTTCTATCGCCAGGCGAAACAGCATTACGACGAAGACGCAGCCTTCGCCGAGCGCGCACGTAGCTACGTGGTGAAACTGCAGGGCGGTGACCCGTACTTCCTCGAGATGTGGCGCAAGCTGGTCGACATCACCATGGAACAAAACCAGATTACCTACAACCGTCTGAATGTCACCCTGACTCGCGATGACGTTATGGGTGAAAGCCTGTACAACCCGATGCTGCCGGGCATCGTGGCAGATCTGAAAGATCAGGGTCTGGCGACCGAGAGCGAAGGCGCAACTGTGGTGTTCCTTGATGAGTACAAAAACAAGGACGGCGAACCGATGGGCGTCATCATCCAGAAAAAGGATGGCGGCTACCTCTACACCACGACCGATATCGCCTGCGCGAAATACCGTTTCGAAACCCTGTGCGCCGACCGCGTGCTCTATTACATCGACTCCCGTCAGCACCAGCACCTGATGCAGGCGTGGACCATCGTGCGTAAAGCCGGTTACGTGCCTGACTCCGTTCCGCTGGAACATCACATGTTCGGCATGATGCTGGGTAAAGACGGCAAGCCGTTCAAAACCCGCGCCGGTGGCACCGTGAAACTGTCTGACCTGCTGGATGAAGCGCTGGAACGCGCCCGTCGTTTGGTGGCAGAAAAGAATCCGGACATGCCTGCCGACGAGCTGGAAAAACTGGCCAATACCGTGGGTATCGGTGCGGTGAAATACGCGGATCTCTCCAAGAACCGTACCACCGACTACGTGTTCGACTGGGACAACATGCTGGCGTTTGAAGGCAACACCGCGCCGTATATGCAATATGCGTATACCCGCGTGCTGTCCGTGTTCCGCAAAGCCGGTCTGGAAGAGAACGCTATCGTCAATGCGCCGGTGGTGATTAATGAAGATCGCGAAGCCCAGCTGGCGGCGCGTCTGCTGCAGTTCGAAGAAACCGTCAACGTGGTTGCACGTGAAGGCACGCCGCACGTGATGTGTGCATACCTGTACGACCTCGCGGGCCTGTTCTCCGGCTTCTACGAGCACTGCCCTATTCTGAGCGCCGAAAGCGAAGAGATTCGTAACAGTCGCCTGAAACTGGCGCTGCTGACCTCGAAGACGCTGAAACTGGGTCTGGATATGCTCGGGATTGAAACCGTCGAGCGTATGTAATCACAATAGGCTCGTCACTCTCGGTGACGAGCCTTCTTAACTCGTATTAGCGAACAATTCCCCGCGCAGAACGCGCAAAGAACCTGTCAAAAATCCCAATCACCGGGAAATCACTTTCCTGGATTTTTAGCATCTTTTTCACTTCATCAATCGCCAGCGCCTGCTTGTAGACACACTGATACAGCTCATGAATGAGATTCTGCTGCTCTTTGTTTAACGCCTGGAACACGCTGGACGCTTCGTTTACGCCCAACGGAACCGCATGATTTCCGCCCGCGGTCACAAACGGCGGAACATCCTGAACGACCCCGGACTGGTCAACGATGCTGGCGCCACTGCCCAGCAAACAGAACTGATGGATGGCACACATAAAGCCAACCTGAGCCCCATCATCCAGCACAACATGGCCGGCAAGTCCGCTATTGTCGCCAATCATTGTCCCGTTACCCACCACACAATCGTGGCCGATATGCACGCCGTTGAGAAACCGATTGTCATCACCAATGGCGGTAGTACTCAGCCCCTGCACGGTCCCTCGATGAATCGTGGCATTTTTGCCTATCTGATTTCGATCGCCGATAACGACCGTCGTGGGTTCATTCGCGTATTTGAGGTCCTGATTGCTTTCACCGATAGAAGCGTACTGGCCGAAGGTATTGTCGCGACCAATCGTGGTCAGCCCGTTAATCACCGAAAAAGCGCCAACAACGGTGCCTTCGCCGATCACAACACCTGAAGAAATTACACAAAACGGGCCAATGCTAACGTACGCACCGATAACAGCCCCGGACTCCACCAGACTGCTGGCGGCGATGCGGGACAAGGGCGAAATGGACAAGGGATGATCCTGGTGGGGGGCAACTACGATGCGGCAGCATAATGAATTGCGCTGCACTTTACGTCATTTATTTATTATTAAATTTGAACGGTAATGCCACTACTGCCAGAAGGGTTGATTTAGCTGGAGTTTACAGGCCTGGTCAACCAGGCCTGTCGGATCCGCTTAGAAGTATTTCCGCAAATATTCCGTTAAACAGAGGATCGCCATCGCCTGGCCATAAGGCATCGAGGTCAGCGGTATCTGGCGGTAGAACTCCAGATTACTGCCCATGCCGGTGCCAAACGACGTTTGCAGCAGCTCCCCTTCCGGCGAGATATTCGCCACAATGCCCTGAATCGCTTTCTCCGCCACGTCTGCATATTCCGCTGCAACGTAGCGTTTGCGCACCGCTTTCAGAATACCGTAGGCAAAACCGGCGGTGGCCGAGGCTTCCAGATAGGAGTGTGGATCATCCAGCAGCGTGTGCCACAGGCCGCTGTCGTCCTGACATTTTGCCAGCGCGGCAACCTGTGCGTTCAGGACCTGCACCAGATAGCGGCGCACGGCGTTGTTCTCCGGCAGGTCCACCAGCTCGAGGAAATCCGGAATAACGATCGTCAGCCAGCTGTTGCCGCGCGCCCAACGTGCGTTGGCAAAGTTATGATTGCCTTCGTAATTCCAGCCGTGGAACCACAATCCGGTCTGACGGTCCATCAGGTTCTGCACGTGAAGCAGGAACTGATAAATCGCCTCTTCCACGTATTCAGGGCGGTCGAGCAGCTTGCCGATTTTCGCCAACGGCATCACGGTCATCATCAGCGTATCGTCCCACATCTGCTGATGGTTCTCTTCCGCCAACGTGATGTGCTGCATCCCGCCGTGTTCCGTGCGCGGCATGTCATGCATCGCCCACTCCGCCCAGCTTTCGAGCCACGGCAAATATTCCGGGTTACGCGTTTCTTCGTAGCGATACGCCAGAGTCAGGAACGGCGCCATAGTGTTGACATTTTTGGTTGTCGCCCCTTCGGCAAAGCGGTCGGCGAACCAGCCATCAATGATGTCGCGCATTTGAACATCGCCGGTCTGCTGGAAATACTGGTGAATGCCGTACAGCCCCACGCCGTGCGTCCACTCCCAGCCCGCCCATCCTTTAGTATCAATCACGCGCCCGTCGTCCAGCCGCAGCAGGAACTCTCCACTCTGATCCTTGATATTGACCAGATTGTGCGTCACTTTCTGGATCAACGCCTTCAGTTCGTCCCGGGCGATGAAGCGCTCCGGTTGACACAATAATGGGCTATGTTTGACAGGCCAGACTTTCATTTCATAAACCTCCGTTATACGTCGTATTCAGTGGCGCATCCTGCTTCAGCGGGGGTGCCGCTGGCTTATTGCGATTCAGATAACCGATGTTGTTGTTGCCCCACAGCGTCTCGAACGGCATACCGGCGAGCATTTCCACGGTAGCTTTCGCCTCTGGCGTTGCGGCTTCGGCAAACGCGTGTCCGGATGCGCGCATTTTGGCGGTCTCTTCACGCAGAATGCTATGGGTTTGCAGATTGAGCTTGAAGCGCAGCGAAACCAGGAACCCGCAGGTCAACACCACAACCGTCCCGACGCTGAGAATAAGCAGAATGGTATGGCTGACTTCTTCCGGTTGGATTTTCTGCCCGGAGACAAAACCGGACATCTGCATAATAATTCCGACCAGCATCACCGCTCCCGCCTGAGAGGCCTTGCGCGTCAGGGTCATGATCCCGGCAAAAATCCCTTCCCGGCGTTGCCCGGTAATCACTTCGTCCACATCGGCGATGTAGGTGTAAGTGTTCCATGGCACATAGTTGATACCACCCCGCCCGAGTCCCGCGACGGCAGATAACAGAAGCATCAGACTCCAGATATCGCTCAAGCCCGCGTAGTAGAGCACCGCATATGAAATTGAGCTCAGGCCAAACAGCACCACGACTATCCGGTACGACGGCGCAGGTCCGAAGCGAATGCACAGCGGCATCATCGCAATCACCGCGATGAACTGAAAGATCGCCATCGTGCCCATCAGGTTCGAGGCAAATGAGGCTTCCTGCATCAACACGAACACCACGTAATAGGTGAACACCGCGTTAAACACGTCCTGTGCAATGTAACCGCCCAGGTACATGCCCAAATGCTGGCGGAAAATCTTGATTCGCAGCGTCGAACTCAGTTCGATTATCAGCCGATTAAGACTCTGCGCCAGCGTCAGCTGTTTCTTCTCTTCTTCCGCCCGCAGTGCGGCTTCGCTCCAGTTTTCACGCGGACGTTCCCAGGTGAAGAACCAGACGAAGGTCAGCATCAATGCGCACAGGACCGAGAACACCAGGCTTGCGTAGAAGAAGGAAACAGCGTTGTCTTTACCGAAATGAGTCAGCAACACACCCGGCAGGAAAGAGGCGAGGATCGCCGACATCTGCGCCATGGCAATACGCGCGCCGGAGAATTTGGTCTTCTGTTTAAAGTCGTCGGTCATTTCCGGCACCAGCGTTTCGTACGGCACCAGAATCATGGTGTAGACGATATCAAACAGCAGATAGGTCAGCAGGTAGTACCAGAATCCCATGTCGCCAACCCACATAAAGGAGTAGCTGAACACGCACGGGATGCCGAGCATGATGAAGAATTTACGGCGGCCAAAACGTTTGCCCAGCCAGGTTGAACCGAAGTTGTCCGTCAGGAAACCCATCAGCGGGCTGACAACAGCATCGGCCACCCTTGCCGCAGCGAAGATAAACGTGGCTTCAATCGGAGAGAGTCCGCAGAAGGTGGTGTAGAAGTACAAAAGCCATGCGGCAGTCAGCGCAGTCGTTCCCGCGCCGAGAAAATCTCCCGAGCCGTAGGCAAGATAATTTGCTAATCCGATTTTACGTGTTTTCATTGCCGTAAATCCCGTGTTTTTATCAGGAAAGCCCGCCTCATCTGGTACAGAGGATGCCCTTACACGGCTACAGTAGAGTGATGCCGACGGTTAAACCTTTTCGTTTTTGCCAGATAGTCATCGGAGATGGCAAAAACGCAAAGAGTCAGACTACGTGCTTCACTGATTTATAAAACAACGTTTTGATTGATTCAAAAGCAGAGGTCAAAATTGCGAACCTACCAGCAGAATGCAGACAGGTCAGAGGGTTGAGAAGGAAAGGGTTTGCATTAGCGGTAATTGACAATAACCTGGTTGCTCTGAACATTGAGCGCGGGGATCAGTCGTCCACCGCCCGGCACTTCCCAGACAAAACGCAGCGGTTCCGACGCCGGGATATTCTGTAATCCCCACGTATTGCCGCTTTGCCCGTCGAGTTCGACGCAGCGGGTTTGCGAGCATAAACGCACCCGCAGCCCGGCAGGCGTTGGGCCAATCAGCGTGTAACGCCAGGCGATCATCGTCACCAGCCCGCTGGCCGGTTGCGATGACACCAGCGGTGAGGACGACATGGATTCGCCGCGATGACTGAGCATCACGCCTCTGCTGCTGGCCTGCCAGGCGCCCTCACCCGCCGCCTGTGCCATCAACGGCAGCGCTAAAAGCCATAATAAATGACGCATTATTTGCCTCCGATGGTCGCGGTCATACGGATTTGACGGTTGTCCGACAGCTCCAGATTCGACAACACCACCAGCTGCGGCAGATTGCGACGCAGGAAGCGCGACAACAGTGGACGCAGGGCATGATTCACCAGCAGTACCGGCGGCGCACCGAGCATCTCCTGACGAGAAAGCGCTTCCTGCGTCTGCGCTAACAGTCGGTCAGCCAGACCCGGTTCCAGCCCGCCACCGTTTTGTAATGCCTGAAGCAGCAAGCGTTCCAACGGCGTATCGAGACCAATCACCTGCACTTCACCGTTCCCCGGGAACCACTGCTGTGTGATAGCCCGGCCGAGCGCCACTCGTACCACGTTGGTCAGCTCATGCGGATCGGTCTGCACCGGCGCATGTTCCGCCAGCGTTTCAAGAATGGTGCGCATATCGCGAATCGGGACTTTCTCATCCAGCAGATTTTGCAGCACTTTGTGCAGCGTGGTCAGATTCACCACCCCCGGCACCAGATCTTCGGTCAGCTTCGGCATTTCTTGCGTGACCCTGTCGAGCAACTGCTGCGCTTCCTGACGACCAAACAGTTCAGCCGAGTGCAGGCTAATCAAATGGTTGAGATGGGTGGCAACTACGGTACTGGCTTCGACCACCGTAAAGCCCTGGATTTGCGCCTGCTCTTTCAGCGCGCTCTCAATCCAGATAGCGGCCAGACCAAATGCCGGATCGACCGTCGGCTCACCGGGAAGCGTACCTGCGGCCGTGCCAGGGTTAATCGCCAGCCAGCGTCCCGGATAGGCATCGCCGCTGCCGATATCCACGCCTTTTAACAAAATACGGTAGCGCGCGGGCGGCAAATCCATATTGTCGCGGATGTGAACCACCGGCGGCAGGAAGCCCATCTCCTGAGCGAATTTCTTACGGATAGAACGGATGCGGCCCAGCAGCTCGCCGTCCTGCTGAGAATCCACCATCGGAATCAGGCGATAACCCACTTCCATACCCAGCGTATCTTCCAGTTGCACGTCGTTCCACGTCGCTTCGATGGCCTGCGGATTTTCCTGCGTGCGCACCGGAGCCGCTTCCGCTGGCGCCTGTTGTTCACGACCGCGTAACCACCAGGCCAGGCCGAGCAGTGCGGCGGTAAACAGCAGGAACACAAAGTTTGGCATGCCCGGCACCAGACCGAGCAGGCCCAGTACCGCAGCGCTGAGCATCATGACGCGCGGATTGCTGAACAGCTGGCCGACCATCTGCTCGCCGACGTCCTGATCGGTGGCCACACGGGTGACGATCACGCCTGCTGCGGTGGAGATCACCAGCGCCGGGATCTGCGCCACCAGACCGTCACCGATGGTCAGCAGCGTGTAGGATTCCGCGGCTTTATCCAGCGACAAACCGTGCTGCAACACGCCCACCAGCAGGCCGCCGATCACGTTAATCACCATGATCAAAATACCAGCGACGGCATCACCGCGAACAAACTTACTCGCGCCGTCCATCGAGCCGTAGAAGTCCGCTTCCTGGGTCACTTCCGAGCGGCGACGTTTGGCATCTTCTTCACCAATCAGCCCGGCGTTGAGGTCAGCGTCGATCGCCATCTGTTTGCCCGGCATCCCGTCCAGCACAAAACGCGCGCCCACTTCGGCAATACGCCCTGCCCCTTTGGTGATAACCATGAAGTTGATGATCACGAGGATCACGAACACCACGATACCGATGGCAAAGTTACCGCCGACCAGGAAGTGACCAAAGGCTTCCACCACTTTCCCCGCCGCAGCGGCCCCGGTATGTCCGTCCATCAAAATGATACGGGTCGACGCGACGTTCAACGCCAGGCGTAACAGCGTGGTAAACAGCAAAATCGTCGGGAACGCGGCGAACTCGAGGGTGCGTTGGGTAAACATCGCCACCAGCAGCACCATGATCGACAACGCGATATTGAAGGTAAACAGCAGGTCGAGGATGAACGCCGGAAGCGGCAGAACCATCATCGACAGGATCAGCAGGATGAGGATCGGCCCGGCGAGCACTTGCCATTGGGTCGATTTGAAGCTTGCGGGCAGACGCAGCATTGCGACTAAATTAGCCATCAGTGTCATTCTCGTTCAAAAAATCCAGTGCTTCAGGCACTGGCAAATTATCAGGTTTCTTCGGCGGCGCACCGCCCGCCAGACGCCAGCGTTTGAGTTGCCAGACCCAGGCCAGCACTTCTGCCACCGCGGCGTACAGCGTGCCGGGGATCTGTTGACCAATTTCAGCATGCCGATAGAGCGCTCGCGCCAGTGGCGGAGCCTGTAAAACCGGGATACGGTTTTCTTCGCCAAGCTCACGAATGCGCAGCGCCACCAGTCCCGCGCCTTTCGCCACTACCTTTGGCGCACTCATTTTGTTTTCTTCATATTTTAACGCGACTGCGTAATGCGTCGGGTTGGTCACAATCACGTCCGCTTTCGGCACATCGGCCATCATTCTGCGACGCGCGGCGGCGCGTTGCATCTGACGAATACGCCCCTTAACGTGCGGGTCGCCTTCGCTCTGTTTAAATTCGTCACGAATATCCTGGCGGGACATACGCAGTTTTTTGATGTGGCTGAAAATCTGAAAGAAGACGTCGAACCCGACCATCGGGATCACGCCCAACGCGACCAATAAGGCGCAAAGCCCCACCAGATTCAGCGCGTTGCCCATCGCCGTCATCGGCGATTCGCTGATAAGGCGCATCATGTCGGGCCAGTGGACCCAGACAAATATCCCGGCGACGCAGCCCACCAGCACCGATTTGAGAATCGCCTTCAGCAATTCTGCGGCTGACTGCGCAGAAAACATCTTTGCAATGCCCGGAAACGGATTCAGCTTATCGAATTTAAAGGCCAGCGATTTCGGGCTGAACACCAGACCACCCAACATCACCGGGCCAAGGATCGCCACCACTACCACGCCCACAATCAGCGGCATCAGCGCCAGCATCGCCTGCTTGAGCAGCAAAATGATTTGGCCAAGGATAAGGTTGGGATCGTTAACAATGCTGTGGTCAAAATGCAGCCCGGACGACAACAACCCCGCCAGCCTGCGCGCCAGCGATTCCCCGCCGAACCACAGGACACACACGCCCACCAGCAAAATCAAAAATGAAGTCAGCTCGCGCGAGCGCGGGATTTGCCCGTCTTCTCGCGCCTTTTCGAGTCGTTGGGGTGTGGGGGCTTCTGTTTTGTCGTCGTTATCGCTTTCGTCTGCCACGTTGCCTGCCCGGTACGGTAAGTGCTGCCATCATGCCAGAGCACCTGACAACCAATGGCTGGAAAAGCCCCTAAATTCACCGCTTTTTAGGCTGTTTGTCTGGCTCAACAACGCGTTGTTGCGGGGGCAGTTATTCCCGGGTCGATCTTCACGTTATATTTTGATCGGTGAAGTTTCGACCAAACAATAACAAAAAGTTACATTAATGACTTTCGTATATAAGATTCTGGCGTCACATCCCTCAAAATAGATCTACTCATTATATAAATAAAACGCAATTCATTCACCACGCAGATCATTAATCGACTTAATCCGCCTGATATTTGGCAAAATGAGAATGCAGACATTCTATTTTCAAGGACCACGCATTTACTCCTCCGGATTTATAAGCCTATAATCGCGCCGCTTTATGGGCTACGTTATTTAATTCATTTCATACAAAGGGATTTCCATGAACATAATATTTAAACCAGCAATAGTATTAACCACACTACTAACACTGAGCGGTATAAATGCCCATGCGGCAGAAAATAATGCTGGTGTTATTCATTTTACGGGTGAAATCATTGAGCCAAGCTGCGAAATTGAAGGCACTGATGGCCCCGACAGTACGGTACGGTTAGGCACTTATTTAACCTCCGCTTTTGATAAGTCGGGGGCTGAAAGTGACCTCACCCCGTTTACAATCACTCTCGCCGACTGCCCTGTCACCAGTGCTGGCCTGCCTGCCGTCCAGTTGACTTTTACCGGTGCAACCACCCTGACCAGCTCAACGTCACTGTTGGATGTCAGTACCATCACGACCACCGGAACCACTGCCGCCACGGGTGTCGGCATTGCCGTGTCGCCGGAAGGAAAAGACAGTCAGCATCTGACTTTTGATGGCGCCGAGGGTCAAGTTTATATTGACCTTCCTACTGTTGCCGGCAATATGGTGGAGGCAAAATTTAATGCCCGATATCAGTCCTTTGCCGATACTGTGACGGCAGGTCCAGCAGATGCTGACATGACAGTAAATATTGTTTATCGTTAATTTTCTGTTGCCGACAATCATATACATGATCGCGACACACTCATAAAAATCAGATTTACTTAATAATATATTAAGCCAGGACCCACCCTGGCTTATGGCAATCGCAAATAGTTCGCTATTGATTTATCAGAGGTGAAAATACTATGCGTGTTTTTTTGTCCGCGGCATTATGCTGCGTATTGTCATTTATTTCCTCCAGCTATGCAGCAGGTATTCAGGTTGGGCGAACGCGTATTATTTATGATGCCAAAAAAAAAGAAGTGGCATTGCCCTTGATCAACCAAGAGAAAGAATTGCCATGGTTGATCCAGTCATGGACAGATACAGGCGATGGCAAAACACGCGGCCCCTTTATTGTCACCCCGCCGCTATTCCGTCTTGATCCACAGAAAGAACAAAATCTGCGTATTGCCTGGTCCGGAGCCGCGCTCCCTGAAGACAGAGAATCCCTATTTTGGCTGAACGTACGCACTATTCCTGCTGTCGCGAAAGACGACGAAGACAAGAACGTGCTGCGGCTTATCTACAAAACCCGTCTGAAGCTATTCTGGCGACCAAAAGGATTAAAAGGCCTTGCTGGCGAAAATTGCAAAAATCTACATTTCACTCGGCAGGGAACGATGCTACAAGTCGCCAATAAAGGCGAATATTACAGCGTATTTGATAATGTGCATTTGGGGAGCATCACCGTAAAAGAGGCCGATATGGTGGCCCCTAAAAGTACCGTCAGTCTCCCATTCCCGTCGTCAGCCAGTGGAAAAAACGTGAGCTGGCAGTGCATCACCGACTACGGTAATGCGACGGAAAAATATCGCGCGGAGATCGGTCAAGGATGAATCGCGATATCTTTTTCAGACGTCCGTTGTTGCCACTTCTCGTCAGACGGTCCTCTTCCCACCTGCCCTATCTTGCCGGGGTGCTGCTGCTGACATCCGTCGACGCAGGGGCCCGGGATTACTATTTCTCCCCCTCATCGCTGGAAGGCGATGCGCAGTCTCAGACAGACGTCGACCTTTCGTTGTTCTCAAAGAGTAACGCGCAGCTACCGGGTGTCTACCCCACCGCCATTGTGCTAAACAAACAGAAGATTGAAGAGACATCGCTTTCTTATACGAACGATGTAGATGGGGCTTTAATCCCGGCACTCTCCCCTGTCCAGCTAAGAAAATGGGGGATCCGTGTTGAGGCCTATCCTGAACTTGCCCAGCAACCTGCGAATAAACCGTTAACGAAACCACTCGGCGATTTTATACCGGCTGCATCGGTCAGTTTCGATTTTAATAGCATGACGTTAAATATCAGTATGCCGCAGGCGGCAATCAGTAATGAGGGCCGTGACTACATTGATCCTTCACGCTGGGAGGACGGTGTTCCAAGCGCCTTTGCTGATTATTCCTTTTCCGGAACTCAGCAGACCGACAGCGACACTGAAACCGACACCAACCAGTATCTCAATCTTCGTAGCGGTGCAAACCTGGGTGGCTGGCGATTACGCAACTATTCGACCTGGAGTCAATCCGAGGATTCGAGTACGTGGCAAAACATCAATACTTGGGTAGCGCATGATATCGACATCATCAAAGCCCAATTCACCGCCGGGGAGAGCAATACCCGGGGCGATGTGTTTGACAGCATTCAGTATAACGGGGTCAATATCGCCACCGATGAAGATATGCTTCCCTACAGCCAGCGTGGCTTTGCCCCGACGATCCGTGGCACCGCCACCAGTAATGCAGAGATTTCTGTTCGCCAGAACGGCTATCTAATCTATCAGGCCAGCGTCGCGCCGGGCGCCTTTGAGATTAAGGACCTTTACTCGACCACCAACAGCGGCGATCTGGACGTGACGATCAAAGAGGCAGATGGTAGCGAGCATAAATTCACGCAGCCTTATTCCAGCCTCGCGCTGATGCTGCGTCCCGAGCAAATGAAGTATGAGGGTACCGTCGCGCGCTATCGCGAAGACGGCGGTACAGACGCCAACGAACCGCTGTTTGCTCAGAGTAGCGTCGTTTACGGTCTGAATAATATTTCAACGCTCTACGGCGGGTTTACTGCGTCAGAAGATTATTATGCGGCTAACGTCGGGACGGGCCTGGCGCTGGGATCCTTAGGTTCTGTCTCTACAGATATCACCCTGTCACATGCCCGTCTCGACAACGAAGAGACCAGCACCGGACAATCCTTGCGCCTGTTGTATAGCGGTAAAATCGACACCACCGATACCAACTTCACCCTCGCGGGCTATCGCTATTCGACGCAGGGTTATTACAATTTCGCCGATGCAAATCAGAAATATGACGTCAGCGATGAAGATTTGCAGTTCCGCTATAACAAGCAAAATCGATTGCAGCTCAGCGTGAGTCAGAACGTGCTTGGAAGTAGCCTCTATCTGAGCGGTTATCAGCAGGATTACTGGAACACCAGCCAAAAAGAACGCAGCCTCTCAGCCGGTCTCAATCGAACGCTGTATGGTATGAGTTTCCATCTCGCGTACACCTACAATAAAACTGATGAGGATGACAACGACCAGATGGTGTCGTTTGGCTTTAGCGTGCCGCTCAGCAAGTGGCTGCCGAACAGTTGGGCCAGTTACAATATCAGCAGCAGCAAGGGGGGCGATACCCGGCAAAACGTGGGGGTCAACGGCACGCTTCTTGACGACCAGAGACTCAGCTACTCGCTACAGCAAAGTCGCAGCAATCATGATGGTGAGGACAGCAGCAGTGTCTATGGCAGTTATCGTTCGCAATATGCCAACCTCAACAGTGGCTACTATTATTCCTCTGACAATTCCCAGCAGCTGAGCTATGGAGTCAGCGGGGCGATCGTCGCTCACCCTCACGGTGTAACGCTGTCCCAACCGCTGGGCGATACCTTTGCGATCGTTAATGCCGGGGGCGCCTCGGGCATCCGCTTCCAGAACCAGCGCGGCGTGTCGACGGATATTTTTGGCAATGCGATCATTCCGTCGCTGACGCCCTATCAAATCAATAATATCCGCGTGGATACCACCAGCTTACCGGACGACGTTGATACCAACGCGACCACCCTCACCACCATTCCTAGCCGCAGCGCAGCGGTCGCTGCCACGCTAGAGGCCCGCGTCGGCTATCGGGCGCTGATCAAGCTTTCACGCTCACAAAATCGATCTGTTCCCTTTGGCGCCATCGCCAGTGCCAATGTTAATGGCGTCACCGGCATTGTTGACGACACCAGCACGCTTTATCTGGCAGGTATCGGCGAAAGTTCGCAGTTGCTTCTCAAATGGGGTGATGCACCCGATCAGCAATGCACCGCGCAAATCACCATTGATGCCACGCAACCCCTCACCAATCCGACGGGCATCCGCACGGTCGATGCCCTCTGCCAACAGGTTACCGCTCATGCTGAATAAACCGACCCTTATCATTATCCTGGCCAGCTGTGCGCTATTCCCAGCCACGCACGCTCAGGCGGCCACGGCAACGGTCCTGCAAAACTGCTTTGCTGGCCCAATGCCTTACACCATTAACTATGGCTATGAGATACCCAGCGGTGAAAATATTGTTGGTAGGGTCATTGATGACCATCAACATTTCACCGGAGATCTGACAATCATGGAAGCAAACTGTGACTGTCCTGTGAATATGAGATCAACATCAGAAGTCACAGAACTCACCGCTGCAGGTAGCCCTCTGGCTGCAGGGGTGAGCGGATATGGTTATTTAACCGAACATGTTGATGTTGATGTGTCCGGGTACAGTGAGGCCATTAACTCTCCGACTGGAAACGACTTACTTGAGCTTAAAATTGATGAGTATCCAACAAGTCCATCCAACAGAGCTAACAGAAATGAAGTCAACCATATGACGACAGAAGCGTCAGCCAGCGTTTGTAGTGACAGTTCGCGTCCCGAAGGCGGTGCCAGCATTAAACGCCAGTTTCGTTGGAACGTGATTTCCATGAAGTTGTACATCAAAAAGCCCATTCTCGGTGAAGAGGTCATCCCGATGCAGACCGTGGTCGAGAACTTCGCCTGCCTCTCTTTTGGCTCAGGCGCGGGCTGTAATTCCAGTAACGCGGTCCCGGTTTCCACGATTTCACTCTCTGGCTCGATCACCGCCCCACTCAGCTGCACAATTAATGCCGGAAGCACCATTGAAGTCGAAATGGGCAACATCGTCAGTTCACAATTTACCGCCCAAGGGCAGCCGCCAGGCGGATATACACTGAAAAACGTCGACATCGATTATCACTGCGATGCGCCTGCAGTGAGCAACAGCAGCAAAATACGGTTATCGCTCAGCGCCGATCAGGGCGTCAGTGATACCGACAACCGGGTTATCGCTAAAATGCTCGACAGGGAGGATCTTGGCGTACGCATGTTTGATGAAAGTAGCAAGAGTGTGCTCATGGACGGAACGGCAGATTTTGACGTGCCGCTAGACAGCGACGGTAATGGCAGTATCCATCTGAAAGCGGCCCCGGTCAGTACCACGAACAAAAAACCGGCACCCGGTAAATTCGAAGGTAACGTGACCATCAAAATGGATTTACGCTAGTCACCCCAAAAAGAGAATGGCCCGCAACGGGCCATTTTTATCAAAAACCTAAACTGTCGAGCAAGTCATCCACCTGATCCTGACTGGCAACCACGCCAGCCTTGCTGGTATCGACCTGCGGGCCGTTAAGCAGGCTGTCGCTCTCACGTTTCTGTCGGGTTGATGCGTCCGGCATATTTTCCAGCAGCACCATCAGCAGCTGACGCTCTATCTCCTGGATAACATCCATCATCCGCTTGATTACCTGCCCGGTGAGATCCTGGAAATCCTGCGCCATCATGATTTCCAGCAGTTGGGCATTGGTGAAGCTGGTGTGTTTCGGCACGTCTGATAAATAGCTGCGGGTGTCGATCACCAGCTCACGCGCATCGCTCAGTTCGACAGGATTTTCAAACCACTGATCCCAGCGGCCTGACAACGCTTTGGCTTCTTTTTCCATCTGGTTCTGATGCGGCTGCGACAGCTCGACGCAGTTGAGCGCACGTTCTGCCGCCTGGGCCGTCATCTGGACCACGTAATCCAGGCGGTCGCGGGCATCCGGAATGGCTTCTGCCGCTTCGGCAATCGCCTGATCCAGACCAAGCTCGCGCAGGCTATCACGCAGCATACGGGTCAGACTGCCGATCCGGGCGATAATATCACCCGCTGAATGCTCGTCAGTCGGTTTAACAGGGTGTTGGGTCATCGTCATCGCCTCACATACCGAGCTTTTCGAAGATTTTGTTCAGCTTCTCCTCGAGGATAGCTGCCGTAAACGGTTTCACGACATACCCGCTGGCCCCGGCCTGGGCGGCAGCGATGATGTTCTCTTTCTTGGCTTCCGCCGTCACCATCAACACCGGTAATGCTGACATCGCGCCATCGCCGCGAATGGTTTTCAGCAGGTCCAGCCCGTCCATGTTCGGCATGTTCCAGTCTGAAATCACGAAACCATATCCACCCGTCTGAAGTTTGTTCAGCGCATCTACGCCATCTTCTGCTTCTTCAACGTTGTTGAAACCCAGCTCTTTCAGCAGGTTACGCACGATGCGACGCATGGTGGAAAAGTCATCCACAACCAGAAACTTAAGCTCTTTATCCGCCATTTAACTTCACTCCTCTTAAATACGTATTGCCTGTCCGGCACTGATTTTCGCCAGCATCTGCTGGCTTACCTGGCTAAGATCGACCACTTCGCTGACGCCACCCATGTTGATGGCCTCACGCGGCATGCCGAACACCACACAACTTGCTTCGTTTTGCGCGATGGTCCAGGCGCCAGCCTGGTGCATCGCTAACATTCCGGCGGCGCCGTCGTTGCCCATTCCGGTGAGGATCACCCCCACCGCATTGCGCCCGGCGTATTTCGCCACCGAATGAAACAGCACATCCACCGACGGACGGTGCCGGTTAACCGGCGGCCCGTCATGAATTTTGATTTGATAGTTGGCCCCGCTGCGCGCCAGCTCCATATGTTTGTCACCCGGCGCGATGTAGGCATGGCCCGGCAATACGCGCTCGCCGTCTTCGGCCTCTTTCACCGCAATCTGACACAGCTTGTTCAGGCGTTCAGCGAACGAACGGGTGAATCCCGGTGGCATGTGCTGGGTGATTAAAATCGCCGGACTGGTCAACGGCAGCGGTTGCAGCACGTGACGAATCGCTTCGGTGCCACCCGTTGAGGCACCAATCACCAGCAGCTTTTCAGAGCTGAGCATCGGCCCGGCCTTCAGCGCCACCGGCGCCGCCAGCGTTTTATGGGCGCTAATCTGCGCCCGCGAGGCGGCCCGCACTTTGTCGGCAATCATTTCGCTGTAGGCCAGCATCCCTTCGCGAATGCCAATC
>Ga0079104_1001089_pt1 | contig 20286 bp, 18 predicted proteins | sample MedtruBG_FD_76829 | JGI IMG/M metagenome (GOLD analysis project Ga0079104, IMG submission 76829) | Root nodule microbial communities of legume samples collected from California, USA - Medicago truncatula BG | ecosystem: Host-associated > Plants > Roots > Nodule | place: USA: California...
CAGAAGCGTCGTTGGTAAACAGGTCGGCGAGACGGCGTACATTGCTCGCCTCGTTGAGGATGCGCTCGGCAATCACCAGCAGCGCTTTGCCGGGCTCAGTCATCCCGAGCAGGCGTTTGCCGCGACGGATGAAAATCTCGATGCCGAGTTCTTCTTCCAGCTCGCGAATGTGCCGGCTGACGCCGGATTGCGAAGTGTAAAGCATGTTGGCGACTTCGGTCAGGTTGTAATCCTGCCGCGCCGCCTCGCGAATAATTTTGAGTTGCTGGAAATTCACCCTTTCCTCCAGAGGCCTGCAGATATAACGTTATTGTTAGAGTCTGCGCCTCTGGGGAACAAATAATAAAAACCCGCAACTTATGCTTTTAAAGCATAACGCTTAGCTGACCATCAGCAGTTCGCGATTCTCAAGCGAAGGACGGCTGACCAGCGACATCAAAATCTCTTTCACCGCATGCGCCTGCGGAGACAGCGACCCGCGAGCCGACATGTTCAGCGACAGCGGTAAGCTCATCGACGGCGTGGTGATGCGCGCCATCCAGCCGTTAGCCGCCCCGCACAGCGAACGTGCGGCAGATTCCGGCAGCACCGTCACGCCCATTCCGCTGGCAATTGCCGCGGTCAGGGTGGAGAGCGATTCGATTTCGCCGATAATTTTCGCCGTCAGACGACGCAGCGAAAAGGCTTCATCGACCCGGGCCCGCACCGCGCTGTAATCGCGCGGCAGGAAAAGATTCATTTCAGCAATCGCTGCCAGGTCCACGCTCTGCCCTGGACAATCACGGGTGCCGACCAACCACAAATCCTCTTTCAGCAACTGCTGGCTGGTGATCCCGGCCACCGGTGAACGCTCATACAGTACCGCCATATCGAGCTGTCCGCCGAGCAGTTTATCGTTCAGCACGGTGCCGCTGTTTTCATGCAGATACACCGTGACTTCCGGTAATTCGTTACGCACTGCCTGAAGCAGCGGCATGGTGATCGACGACGCGGCGGTGCCCGGGGCAAGCCCTATCGACACCTGGCCACTCAGGGTCTGGCCGATATTACACACCGCCATCTGCGCCTGTTCGCACTGACGCAAAATAGTCCGCGCATGGGTGTAGAGAATTTTACCGGCTTCCGTCGGCGTCACTCCCCGTTTGGTGCGGATAAGGAGCTGCTGATCCATCTCACCTTCCAGCGTCGCCACCTGCTGGCTTAATGCGGGCTGAGCGATGTGCAACACCTCAGCAGCCTGAGTCAGGCTACCGATATCGACGATTTTTACGAAGTATTTCAGTCGTCTTAAGTTCATTTTGCCTCCAGTTCGGGATGCCAGTGCCAACGCCGGCGATTCAGTTGTCGGAGGAGTTGCAATATGCTTGCCAGTTTTTGACCAACTGGACAAGAAGGCCCGCACAGGCCGCGGAATAAGAGATTCTAATAATTTCGTCGCTTTTAGTAACCCGTCAACGGAATGCGCTATGCCCCATCAGGAGACGAGTTGCACCAACGCAGTGCGCATTGTGCTAATTTTCGGCGATTACCTGCGTTTTGCTGAAATTGTCAGCAATCAAACACCAGGAGTGCAGACAAGCTTTGACATGCTGCTCAGGCATCGCTACTATTCGCCTCGTTCAAACGATTCCTCTGTAGTTCAGTCGGTAGAACGGCGGACTGTTAATCCGTATGTCACTGGTTCGAGTCCAGTCAGAGGAGCCATATTTAAGAAGCCTGTTCAGGAAACTGAACGGGCTTTTTGCTGTTTGGCGTCTTTATCAATTGCATTTCACGGTCTAGTTGCTGTTACAATAAGTGTATACGCAAGCCCCTTTCCCCCACACACGCTGTTTTCGCATAACTATAAATTTATTAATAAACCTTATATTCATAGACGGTTATTGCTGCTAATTATAAAATTCAGAGTCGCGTTCTTATTTTGTAATTTACTTTCTACGAGTTGTGGCATGCCAATAAAAAAAATTAAAATCTTTAACTCTCGCTACAACAACGTATTAACGTTATTTGATTTCATTATCATTAATGGCTTTTGTTTTATCTACGTTAAATTTATTTCCGCACATCCATACCCAACCCAATTGCTGATCGGCCTGATATATACATTAATTTTTATCACGTTAGGCTCGCTGAATAAAACATCGACGGTACAACTGCATAAGAATGGTATCAGAAAATCCATTCACCTTCTCTTTAGCGTTGCTATTTCAGCAGCACTGACGCTTTCGGTTTATTCGACCATTATATTCATGCTGAATCAGAACATAGGGTTTGACATTTTCTCACTGGCGGTGACTCTGTCGAGAACCTCGGTACTGTTGTTCATTTTTCTGTTGTCCTTACGTCTTTTGGTATCGCACTTCCTGATCCCGAAATCCATCAACGTTGCTATCTTCGGGATAACCCATCCAGGCCTGGCGATTGAACAAGCCCTGCGAAAGGAATATCGCGACACCGATCTTGATATTAGTTTCTACGAGGATCGTCAACTGAGTCGTGATAGCCGCTTTGTTAACGTCAAATATGCAGGCACTTCCCGGGATTTACTCCAACTGGCAAAAGAGGGCAAAGTTGATGAAGTCTATATTGCGCTGCCGATGGTCGCTCAGGCACGCATTCGTCAATTGCTGGATGATTTTTCAGATTCGACAGTCGATGTTTTCCTGGTGCCGGACCTAATTTCTTATAGCTCGCATATATCACAGCTGCGAATGCTGAGTAACATCCAGACTATTAGTATATTCACCTCTCCCTTTGAGGATGAAGGCGCACTGATCAAACGGTGTGAAGATATTGTTTTGGGGACTTTTTTTGCGCTGGCAAGTTTACCTTTGATGCTGTTTGCCGTCATTGGCATTAAATTAACCTCGCCTGGCCCGGTGTTATTTAAGCAAAGCCGTTATGGGCTGAATGGCAAAGAAATTAAAATATGGAAATTCCGGACGATGAACGTCATGGAAAACAGCAGCGTCGTCACCCAAGCCACGCGAGACGACCCTCGAATTACGCGCTTTGGCTCGTTTCTGCGTAAAACGTCATTGGATGAATTACCGCAATTTTTTAATGTCCTGCAAGGCACCATGTCTGTTGTCGGCCCCCGCCCTCACGCGGTGGCACATAATGAAGAGTATCGTCGTTTAGTTGAAAATTACATGATTCGCCACAAAGTGAAGCCAGGGATCACCGGGTTGGCTCAAATCAATGGTTTTCGAGGGGAAACTGATACCCTGGATAAAATGGAAAAACGCGTCCAGTACGACCTTGAATACATCAAATCCTGGTCACTGTGTCTCGATGTCAAAATCGTGCTGTTGACCTTCTTCCGTGGGTTTGTAGGAAAGAATGCTTTCTAAGTTCCTCTTTCTGGCCGGTCTGCTGTATATGCCTGTCGTATATGCAGACCTGCAAGGGAAACAGCACACGGGTGTTGCTGGCATCGATTTTGAGAGCCAACTGGGTTATGACGTGGGTTATAACGATAACGTCACGTGGCAGCATGAAGATGGCAATGCAATAGCATCCAGTTATCAGCAACTGACTCCGCTGCTCAAAATGATTGGCCAGCGTTATGAAGACCATTATCTATTGATGTATTCAGGGGATTATCGCCGTTACAACGGTGATTCAGCTGATGACCGCAGCAACCATTTCGTGATGTTCAAAGGTGACTGGCGGTTTGGCCAAAAGCAGGGTTTCTCCCTGGACCTGGATGAAACGCTGGGCCATGAGGAGCGCGGCAAAGACACCAGTGAAGGTTTTTTGCCAGAGCAATTTCAACAATTTGGTATTAACCAACCTATCGCCACGCGTTTTCTCAATAGTGAAGCCCGTTATCATTACGGTGCACCGGAAGGACGCGGAAAGTTTGAGTTAGCCTTGCAGTACAAGCAGTTACGATTCCGCGACCTGCAGAATATTCAGGATACCGATGACGATTTCTATCGCTATATGCTGGATCAGGAATGGCATGAAAATAGCCTGGTGGCGGAGTTATTTGACCAAAAAACGAAGAATCTGCGCTATCGCTACAGCTTTATTACCAACCAGCGTCGTTACGAGCTGAACCCGCAAAAAGACAGTAATGAATACTATCTGGTGGTGGGTATGAAAAATAAACTTAGCGGAAAAAGTGAAATTGATGCCAACGTTGCGTGGCTGTACAAAGGGTTTATCAATAATCCTGGTGCCCAATTTTTCAGCGGATTGAACTGGAATATCAATGCGACGTGGAAGCCTGTAAAGCACTCAACACTGCAGCTTCATAGCCTGCAACGCATTAAGGATCCGACGGATGCCGGGGGTTATATCCGGGTAACCAACAACGGTCTTGCCTGGGAACACCACTGGTGGGTTGATCGTCTCTCTACCATTATTGATTACTCTTATATTACAGAGAATTACAAAAATCAGTCCAGCGGCAGAAAAGACCGTAAGAAATTGCTGTCTCTTACCTTCAACTATGATTTCCGCCCTTCTATTAATTTCAAGCTGAAGATCCAGAAGAATACGCTGCATTCGAACAAAGAGAAGGATGTCTTCTTCATTGGTCCGAACGCCGACCGCGAAGTCGATCGAACATTGGGATATGACGATTCGGCAATCATTTTTATGACACAGGTACAGATATGATCCTGAAACGCACAAAAATGGCATTCCTCCCACTACTGGCAATGTTACTGGCCGGATGCTCCAGCCCGCCTCAAACCGTCAGAACGCCGCCAGAAACCGTTTATCGCCTCGACGCTGGGGATGAGATCAATATTACGGTCTCTGGTGAACAGGATATTTCCATGCGCTTCAAGTTGGATAGCAGCGGCAGCATTAATTATCCCTATATCGGCAAAGTGACCCTGAAAGGAAAAACAGCCGAAGACGTCGGGAACGACATTGCCGACCGCTTACGGGGGAATTACCTGCAAGCACCCATGGTGACCGTCAGCGTCGCCGAGTTTCGCAAGGTCTATCTGTTAGGCGAGGTTCAAAAACCGGATGGTTACGCCTGGGAACCGGGTTTAACCGCAGAAAAAGCCATCGCCCTGGGCGGTGGTTTTACCGATCGCGCCGATCGTCACGATATCAGCATCCGCCAAGCCGTCAGCGGCAAGCTGCTGAATAATGTTGCTCTCGACTCCGCTGTTGAAGCTGGAGATACCGTAATCATTGGCATGAGTTTCTTCTGAAATGGCTATTTCACTCGTTGGTAATGGACTTAACAAAGAAGGCTTCATTGATTTTGGACCGTACATCAACAAAATCAAACGCAAGCTGATTTGGTGTTTCGTTGTGTTGCTCGTTACCGCGACTGCAGCCTTCATTTTCACGCGCTTTATGCCTTCACGTTACACCGCGACGTCCACGGTACTCTTCAAGGCGCAATCGGCGGATATCACCCCTCTCCCGCGTCTGGAAAACTATGATTCCACTCGCAGCGATTATTACGAAACCAAATATGCCCTGATGGGATCACGGGTTGTACTGCAAGCGGCAGCGAAAGCCATGAAACTCGATGAAGACCCTGAGTTTAATGGTGGAAGTGACCTTGATGCCACCGCCCGCCTCGACAACGCCGTTCGCACCTTACAGGGTAGCCTTTCCATTTCAGGGGTTCGTTCGACCCAGTTGGTTTCTGTCACCCTGGAAGCGGGATCGCCAAAAAAAGCGGCGGATGTCGCGAACGGGATCGCTCAGGCCTTCATCGACTACAGTCTGCAACAAAAGCAGAAAGCACTGCTTCAGGCACAGCAGTGGAACAAAAAGATGATGACCGAGCTACAAGAAAAAATGGTCAAACAGAAGGCTGATATTGATGACTACCTCAAACAAGCCGGGCTGTTGACCTTTCGCGGTGTCGATGGGTATGAAACAGAGCAATTAGGTATCGTCACTAACCATCTGGCTGATGCCACGCAGCGACGTATGCAAGCCGAGGCAATATGGGACAAAGTTCGCCAGCAGCAGGGAAAAACCGCAGAACAGGTCATCTCACTGCCGGACATCTCTGGCCATCCGCAGATCCAGGATTTACGCATCGCGATGACCCAGGCGAAACGTTCCCTCTCCGATGCGGCCAAACATTATGGACCGAATCACCCGAAATATCGCCAGGCGCAAGCGCAACTGCAAGCCATCAACGGGCAAATTGGGCAAGTGGTGAGCGAACTGCGAAACGGGATACGTCAGCAATACCAAATTGCACTTGATGATGAACAGCGCTATCAAAAAATGCTCGATGAGCAGAAAGGTAATTTTCAACAACTGGCTGCCAAACGCGACCACTACAACACCTTGCAGGCTGCTCTGGATAAAACAGAAGAACTGTATAAGTCACTGTATCAACGCGTAAACGAGCAAATGTTGTCGGAGAGTTTTTCCGTGGCTGACGAGCAGATTTACGACCCTGCCACGCCACCTCTCGCAGCGTCGAAACCGAAGCGTTCAATGCTAATCGTCATGATGTCCATCCTGTCGGTGGGGATGTATATCATGTACCTGATTATCTCCACCGCGCTGGACAAAACCATCCACTCCATCAGTGAGTTGAAAGGGAAAGCAGGGCTTCAGGCCAACGGTGAGTTTCCCCTTCTGCCACCCGGTAAAGTCAGCCAGCACGCATTCAATGACCTGCTGTATGCCGACATGCTTCACAGTCTGCGCATGACCTTAGAGCAGCGCGACAATAAGCCGCTGACCGTGGTGGTTACCGCCGTCAATCCTGGTGATGGCAGCAGTCTGATGGCCGACCTCCTGGCCCGCTCTGCGAGCAAAGCGCATAAAACATTGCTGGTCGGTCTCAACTGTCTCGAACCGCTTCAGGATCCGTCACATAAAGTGGGCTTTGCTCAGTGTCTGCAGGATGAAAGTCAGGTTGAGCAAGCGGTAGTCAGTCTCGGTGAAAATATTGATTTTCTGCCCCGGGGTGTACTTCGCGACTCCTCGTTGCTGATGCTGACATCAGACCGCCTGCCTCCTCTGTTGGAGACGCTACACCAACATTGGCACACGGTGATTATCGATATGCCTTCGCTTGAACTGGCCCAGGATGTCTTACTGCTGCAACCGCACTGCGATGTGACGCTGCTGGTGGTTAAAGCCGGGGAGCAGTCAGGGGCTGTGACCGACACGTACACCCGCCTGACCGGTTCTCAAAAGCATCCTGTTGCCGTCGTGCTCAATCAGGTGCAGGAAGAAAATCTGGAAACCCAGGAAGGCAGACGCTTACCCGAACGCGGTACCAATGAATTAATTATGCCAAAGCAGAAATCATGAACTTAATTAAAAGCATTTCGACCATTGCGGGATCGTCTGTCTTGTCGCAGGTGATTGGGGCCTTTTCCGTCTGGCTCATCTCCCACCGCTACGGCATGGCAGAAGTGGGTCACTATGCGCTGATGTACAGCAGCGTCCTGATTGGGGCGCAAGTCTGTACCTTCGCCTCACAACTCTTAATTCCCCGTCAGGACGATCAGCAACTTGGGCAGAATGTGGTGTTTTGTCTACTGCAAAGCCTGTTTATCGCCCTGCCCTGGGCTGTCGTTATCGGGTTGACTTTTCATCTGAATATTGCGCTTCTCTACCTGATGACCTTTGGTTATGCCCTGGTGTTGATTGCGGAAAACCTCTCCTTACGTTTGGGCAACGTTTCATTTCTGACGTTCCAGCGTATTGCGGTGTCTTTGGTGGTGGCTATCGCGCTGCTGGTGATGCCATCTCTGACTCTGTTCTACATTGCCTGGATGCTGGGCGTTCTGCTGTTGCTGGCGGGTTGTCTGCTTCATCTTTTTGCATTTCGTACTCTCACCGCACAGCATTTCTCATTCGCTGCAAACCGGGCGTTTATGCGGGAGCACTGGCAACATCTTAGCCGGGTCGGCAGTGCGGAAGTGCTGGCGATGGCCTGCAACAATCTGCCCACCATGTTGATAAACATTCTGTTTTCACCGCTGGTCGCAGGCTATTTCTCCGTCGTCAGCCGGTTCTGTTTATCGCCAGTGATGATCATTGGCAATGCCGTGCGTAACTCTATTTTCTCAAAATGGTCGATGGATTTTCGTCGTCAAACCTTCAACTATCAGGAATATAAGAAAGTACGCCTGCTGTTGTTGGCTGCGGCACTGGTGTGCATTCTGGGGATTTGGATCTTTTATCCGCTGGTCATGCGCCTGGGCTTCGACCAGGAGTGGCTCAATTCCATTCCTACCTCTCGCTATATGCTTCCGTATTTGTTTGCCGCGCTCGCCGTCAGTCCGTTGACCGTGATTGAACTCATTTTTGGCTCTAAGCGCTATTTTCTCCGCATTCAGATTGAGCAGTTACTCATCATTCTCGTCGCCTTTGTTATCCTGCCGAAATTAGGACAGCGCTACGAAATTTCGCTGCTGACCTTCTCGATACTGACCAGCTTGCGTTATCTGTTCATTCTGTTGTTCATGAATAAACGCGCCAGAGCACTCTCCGTACAGGTCGAACAATGCGGCTAAATACTGGCCTGTATCTGAATGCGTTCGCCATCGTCACGATAGCGTTCTGCGGTACCGTTCAATATTTTACCGGGGTTCTGGCGGTGCTGTGGCTTCCCTTTTTCATGGTGATTATCATGGTTGTGCTGCTCATCATGCAAAAGCAGCCCCAGCCCATCACCCTGACCACCAGCGAAAAAGCCATCCTGACGCTCTATCTGGCGTTTATCGTACTCACTCTCTCGGCAACGTTCCTGCAAGGCGGGATTGTGGTGACCATTGTCGGGTTCAAAAACGAGCTGGCGCTGTCGCTGGTCATGCTATGTATGCTGCTTGGGATGTTTCGTGAATCGCAATTACATCGCCTGATCCAGCTCTTTTATTGGTTGTTTTATGTCCAGTTTCCCGTGGCTATCTACCAGGTCCTGTTTGTGGTGCCTCAACGCGTCGCTTTTCGCGGTGAGAATGAGAAATGGGATTCTGTGGTCGGGACCTTCGGTGGCAACCCTATGGGCGGCGGGAATACGGCCGCAATGGGCATGTTTTGCCTGCTGATCATGCTGCTGAAAGTATCAGAATTTAAGCACGGTATTTGCTCGTTTAAGTCTCTGGCCATTCATGTGGTACTGAGCTTTGTGCTCTGCGTGATAGGGGAAGTGAAGTTTGTCATCCTGCTCTCCCCTTTCCTGTTGGCGCTGCTGTGGATGATGCCGGGTTACGTCAGTGGCGTCAGTAAAGTGAGCGTGCGCTCACTGCTGATCATCGCAGCCGGCATGGTGGTGCTCATCTTTGCCGCCATTACCATTTTGGCGTCTAACTACTCTTCCGCATTTGGTGGCGACCCGACCAAAAGCGCGTTCTCGGTATTTGTTGACTCGCTGGGTTATATCTTCGATACCAACTACATCATGGAAAACGGCGAGCTGGGTCGCTTCACGACCATTTTCTTCTGGCTCAAACATAACGGTTTGTATGGCATGGGCAGCGTCCTGTTCGGTTATGGCCTGAATGCCACCAACAGCGGTAGCGCGGTTTCACCGGGTTACATCAGCACCTGGTTTCATCTGATCCTCGATTCAACGTCCTTAAGCATGTTGCTTTGGGAAGTGGGAATCATTGGCATCTTATTGTTCTCGCTCGTTATTATCACCATTCTTAAAGCTATGCGTCCGCGAGAAGCCTTCTCCCGCCACGATTTGAAGCGGGAGGATCTGCAATTGCTCAGCTCCGCGCCCGCGTTCTATGTGTTTTCCATTGGTTGTTTGCTCAGCCTTCCTTACAGCCAGATTCTGATGATCATCCCGATGCTGCAGTTTTTACTGTGGCTGGCCCTGGGCTCACTCATCGTTATCAACCGCGCTGTTCGTTTACATTCCGGTACCCATCATGACTCGTCAGCCTTCCATCACCGTTAGCATTAAAACCCTGAATGAAGCCCAGGGAATCGAAAAAACAATCGACAGCGTGCGGCAACAGCTTGCCGATTACCCGCATCAGATTATCGTCGCGGATAGCCTTTCAAGCGATAACACCCGGGAACTGGCGTTGGCAAAAGACGCTACGGTCGTGTGTCTGAATAACGCCGCCGATCGCTGCTGTGGCGTAGGCCACCAGCTCGGCTGGCTGTACAGCGAAGGTGACTATTTGCTGTTGCTGGACGGAGACATGGAACTGGAGCCCGGATTCCTCGATACCGCTATCGCCTTCCTGGAAGAGAACCCTGAATATGCCGGCGTGGCGGGCAGTGTAGAGATGGACGATGCGGCCAACTACGAATTCAAATCCCGTAAACAGCGTCTGCACCTGATTTATCCGCAGGGCGATACCGACCATCTGGGCGGCGGTGGATTGTATCGCCGCAGTGCGATTGAGAAGATAGGTTATCTGACCAACCTTAATCTGCATGGCTATGAAGAAGCAGAGTTGGGGATCCGCTTACAAAGCGCAGGCTATAAATTACGCCGTCTGTCTGCACCTTACTTCCGTCATGCTTCTTACACCATGCCGACGTTTACCATGCTGGCCTACCGCTGGCGGAACGGTTTTTTGTGGGCGCCGGGTGAATTACTGCGTAATGCATGGGGTAAAAAACATTTTCCCGCAGCCTTTAAAATTGTCCGCAACGAGCTGGTATTTACCCTCTATTTGCTGATGCTTTGCGCTTCACTTATTACATTTAATTCGCATTACATTATTCTGGCATTGCTCCCACTCATTATTTTCATCGCCGCCAAAACGTTTAAAAATAAATCACTGAGAGATGGAGTTCAGAGTGCAATAAATTTATCCTTATTTTCCGCTGGCATCCTTCGCGGCATCATAAATCCACCCAAAAATCCCATGACGCCACCTGACGTAACGGTTATTAATCTAAAAAATCTCGACGACAACAATGAAAATACTTTACGTAAATAAGTTCTTCTTTATTAAAGGTGGCGCGGAAACCGTTCTTTTTCAGGAACGTGAAGCGATGATGCAGGCCGGGCATGAGATCATCGATTTCAGTATGGAACACCCGGAAAATTTGCCGAGCGCCTGGAGCGAGTTCTTCGTTCATCATGTTGATTATCACCACAACCATTCGTTGTGGAATAAATTGCAGGCGGGAAAAGACTTTATTCATAACTCCCGTGCCTGTGAAAAATTCAATGCGCTGTTGTTACGCGAAAAGCCGGACATCGTGCATTTCCATAATATTTATCACCAACTCACCCCTGCGCTTATCGGTATAGCCAAACGCTTCGGCTGTAAAACGGTGCTCACGGCACACGATTACAAAATTGTCTGCCCGTCGTACACCATGCTGCACGATGGCAAGGTTTGTGATGCCTGTCTGACCGGTTCTGTATTCAACGCCTATAAGAACCGCTGTCAGCAAGGGGAGCGAGGCAAAAGCCTCCTTCTGTCACTCGAGGCACTTTGGCAAAAAATTGCCAAAGACTACACGTTGCTCGATGCCATCATCGCCCCAAGCGAATTTATGCGCCAGACGCTGCTGCGCAAGCTGCCAAAAGCGCGAATCGACGTCATTGTAAACGGAATCGATACCCGCCTGACCGCGCCTGATGAGAGCGTCGGTGAGTACTTTCTGTACATTGGCCGCTTGAGCCGCGAGAAAGGTGTCGCCACGCTTGCCGAAGCGCATCAGAAAATGAATAACCCTCTCCCGCTGAAAATCGCGGGCAACGGTTTATTGAATGACGATTTACGTGCTCGTTATAGCAAGCCGGAGTTTCTTGGCTACATGCAACAAGGCGAAGCCCTCAACGCATTGATTCGCAACGCGCGTGCGGTCATTGTTCCCTCCGAATATTACGAGAACTGTTCGATGTCCGTGCTGGAGTCAATGGCCTTTGGCCGTCCGGTCGTCGGGGGGAATATTGGCGGTATTCCGGAGCAAATTCGTGACGGGATTGATGGGCGACTGTTCACGCCAGGCGATGCAAATGCACTGGCCGCTATCCTCGACGAACTGGTCTCTCATCCGCAACAGGCTCGCGAAATGGGTATCAATGCCCGCCGTCGCTTAGAGGACAAGTACGCCCTCTCCCATCACATGCACCAACTGCAGGCTCTCTATCAGAACCTGACTGACCCGAGTTTATGAAACCTAAAATTACTGTGCTAGGCACCCGGGGCATCCCCGATGTGCAAGGCGGGGTGGAAACCCATTGCCAAAATTTATACCCAGAAATCAAACAGCAAAGTGACGCGGACATCTGCGTGATTGCCCGTTCACCCTACGTTGAATATCGTCAGAGCGAATACAAAGGCGTACGCCTGAAAAGCCTGTGGGCGCCTAAAAGCCGCAAATTTGAGGCCATTGTGCACTCCACGTTGGCGGCCCTGAGTACCCTGTTTGATGGTTCTAAAATTGTTCACGTCCATGCGGTCGGTCCTGGCCTGGTGGTTCCTCTGCTCCGTCTGCTGGGTAAGCGCGTGGTCTTTACCCATCACGGGCCTGACTACGATCGCCAGAAATGGGGAAAGCTGGCCAAATGGATGCTGCGCCTCGGTGAAATGTGGGCGGTGAAGTGCGCCAATGAAGTGATCGTCATTTCTCATGTCATTAATGAGATAGTGAAAAATGAACATCACCGTGACGACGCCCATGTAATTCACAATGGGGTTCGCCTGCCGGAGATGCCGGGTACGGACGCGGTGGCCACCACCCTTGCCAACTTCTCTTTAAAACCGGGTGAGTACATCATCGCCGTCGCGCGATTTGTCGAGGAGAAAGGCCTGCATGACTTGATTGCTGCGTATGAAGCCAGCGGTTGTCAGGTTCCTCTGGTATTGGTGGGTGATGCCGATCATGAAGATGATTACAGCGTGCGTCTTAAAAAGCAGGCATTCAATAATCCGAACATCATTTCCACCGGGTTTTTACGGGGCGTGACCCTTCATTCGTTATTTTCACAAGCCGGACTTTTTGTACTGCCGTCTTACCATGAAGGGTTACCGATTGCGCTGCTGGAAGCTATGTCATGGTCGCTGCCGGTCATCGTCAGCGACATTCCGGCCAACCTGGAAACCGGATTGCCTTCCGGATGTTATTTCCCTACGGGTGATGTGAACGCCCTGGCGCAAAAGCTGCGAGACTGGGAAGTCAAAGAATCCATGGATTACAGCCATTTGCTGGCAAATTATCGCTGGCCGGATATCGCAAATGATACTCTTCAGATTTACCAGCGATTAACCACATTGAGCGTACCGTGCAGAAATCAACATCAGAAGTAGTCGTCGAGCGCTTTTACGCCTCACTCGACCCGGAGGTAGAAACGACCCTGACTCCGGAACAGAAAACGGGCATTGAGCAGGCGTTGGTTTCGTCAACGCTCGCCGCGCGTCACCCGGTCGATTTTCGTCACAGCTTCTCGTTTTTTCACCGACGTTACTTTTTCGTCTTTCTGTTCGGGCGAGATAAGCGCAAAAAACCGCGAGATGTCGGCACCTTCGGACGCGTACTCTCCACACTGGGCGTTATGTTCTTGGTTCTGTTTTGTGTGCTTTCCGTGCTCCTCGCGCTGTACATGATCAAATCAGCTTTAGGTATTGATGTGTTTAAACATTTCCATGTCGGTATCTGGGGCTGGTTTATTCAACTCCACGATAAAATGAGTTAGCTATGCCCCTGAACACCAAGCAAATTGCTTCGATACTTGCCGCCCTGTTGTTGGCCTCAATCGGCGTTGCCGCCCCACTACAAGCCCCTCAAACGGTGGTGACCCCTCCGGCCTTCGAGGGCATTTTGACCAACCCAGGCATGGGCGTTGCCAGTTTTCATGATGGTTATGGGCAGAAACTGTCTGAGGCGGATTATCCGAACACCGGGATCGAGTACGAGCGTTTTTACTGGAGTGAGCTGGAGCCCCAGGAAGGTGTCTATAACTTTAAACTTATCGATAACGCCTTTACTGTTGCGGCCCAACACCAGCCGGCGATGAACGTCGGACTCAGATTTATGGCCCTGGATGAACCCCAGGCCGGCTCCAAAATCCCCGCCTGGCTGATTGCCAAAGGCATCAAAGGACAATGGGTCGAAAACGGCAAAACATTCGTTCCTGACCTGACCGATCCCATCTTTCTTCAGTATGCCCAAAAGCTTTTAAATACGCTTGGGGCGCGTTACGACGGAAACCCGGAACTGGCCTATCTGGATATCGGCATGGTGGGGTCTTGGGGCGAATGGCATAACTCGAACTTTACTGACGTACCTGCGCTGGATAAAAAATACACGCCAGAGCAACTGAGCCGTTATGTTGACATGCACTTCAGCGCTTTTCCAAAAACACCCAAAATTATGCTGATAAGCGGTGGAAAGACATTGGCCACTGCGGTGCAAAAAGGCGCAGGCTGGCGAGCGGACTGCTGGGGTGACTGGCATAATTTCACACCCGACTGGAGCCATATGCGTGATGATTATCCCCAACGCCTGACGGCGGCGCAGACGGCGTACCCTGGTTTTCAGCAGAGCTGGCAACATGCACCCGTCAGTCTGGAGATTTGTGGCTACATGGATGAATGGCAAAGCATTCAGCATTATAGCCGGGAGCAAGTCCAGGCTACCTTTGACTGGGCACTCCAGCACCATGCCAGCACCTTAAATCTGAAGTCACGCCGGGTGCCGCAGGAATACAGGGATATCGTAGATAACGCTCTGCGACATATTGGTTATCGCTATCGAATTAGCCGCCTGGCGTTTCCAGCCACTGCCCATGCCGGTCAATCCATCACGCTTGACAGCCTCTGGCAAAACGAGGGTGTAGCCCCGATTTATCTGCCTTATCACCTTCGCTGGCGTATCACCACCCCATCAGGTGAATCCGTTATGCAGCAAAGCACACAGGATGACCTCCGCCAATGGCTACCTGGCGAGCATGCCAGTCGCGTGACGTTTACTTTGCCTCGCGATCTCCCGGTTGGGCACTATCAATTTGAAGCCGCAATCACCGACGACACGCATACGCCGCGAGTCAGTCTTGCCAACCAAAACAGAAGTCAGGATGGCTGGTATCCGCTGGCGTCGTTTGAACTGAAGGAAGCATTGTGAGTAACGTACTGTCAGGCCTGTGCCGAGAAGTAAAACAAAACGGGAACGCTAAGGCTAAGGTCGTGATTACCCTCTATCGCCTGGCAACGTGTTTTCGCAGCAAAAACCCATTTGTAAAGCTACTCGGCGTGCCGTTTGTAATCCTCAACAAAGTTATCAATGAATGGCTTTTTTGCGTGGAGATCCCCTGGCAGACCCGGATTGGCGCCGGTTTGAAAATTTACCATGCGCATTGCATTGTGCTGAACCGGGATACGGTTATTGGTCATGACTGTATCCTGCGCCATGGCGTCACCATTGGGAATGCGACCGACGACGGCGGCAGTCCAACAGTGGGCGATAACGTCGAGTTTGGGGCTAATGCGATTGCTATCGGCGACATTACCTTAGGCAATGGCGCAAAGGTGGGGGCCGGAGCGGTCGTGACCAAAGACCTGGCGGAGCAACAAATTGCCGTCGGCCAAAGGTGCCGTGTGTTGTAATGACGGTATTCCTCAGATAACACCTGTCAGACAAAAAACCTGCCTTCACGCAGGTTTTTTACTTTTCTGAATTCCCTCCTCATTCGGTTAATTCCGCTCGCTTTTGTTTCACATTCCTGTGACATACTATCGGGTAACACCGCAGAGCTGAATGAAGGAGCGAATGATGAATAATAAGGGTGCCGGTCTGACCCCGGAACAAGCGCTGAAACAACTCGATGCGCTCTACAACCAATCGGTGACTGCGCTGCGTGAAGCGATAGGCCGTTACATCAACGACAACGTTTTGCCCGATGCCGAACAGCGCGCCAAGGGATTATTTGTCTATCCGTCGCTGTCCGTATCCTGGGATGGTGAAGCGCATAATGCGCTGAAAACCCGCGCCTGGGGCCGCTTTACCCACGCCGGTTGCTATACCACCACCATCACCCAGCCGACATTATTCAGCCCGTATCTGCTGGAACAGCTGACCTCGCTGTATCAGGATTACGGCGCACACATCACCGTCGAGCGGTCACAGCATGAAATTCCGTATCCGTATGTCATTGACGGCTCCACGCTGACGCTCGATCGCTCAATGAGCGCGGGCCTGACGCGCCATTTCCCGACCACCGATCTGGCGCAGATTGGCGATGAAACCGCAGACGGCCTGTTCCACCCTACGGAGCTGTACCCGCTGTCGCACTTTGACGCCCGCCGCGTGGACTTCTCCCTCGCACGCCTGCGCCATTACACCGGTACCCCGGTCGAACACTTCCAGCCGTTCGTGCTGTTCACCAACTACACCCGCTATGTAGATGAGTTCGTGCGCTGGGGATGCAGCCAGATTCTCGATCCGGACAGCCCGTATGTCGCCCTTTCCTGTGCCGGCGGCGTGTGGATCACCGCCGATACCGAAGCGCCGGAAACCGCCGTCTCCGACCTGGCGTGGAAAAAACATCAAATGCCCGCCTGGCATTTAATTACCCAAGACGGCCAGGGCATTACGCTGATCAACATCGGTGTCGGTCCGGCGAATGCCAAAAACATCTGCGACCATCTGGCGGTATTGCGCCCGGATGTGTGGCTGATGATTGGTCACTGCGGCGGCCTGCGTGAGAGTCAGACCATCGGCGATTACGTGCTGGCCCACGCGTATCTGCGTGACGATCACGTCCTGGATGCGGTGCTGCCGCCGGACATTCCGATTCCAAGTATCGCCGAAGTGCAGCGCGCACTGTATGACGCCACCAAACAGGTCAGCGGCATGCCGGGCGAAGAAGTTAAACACCGGCTGCGTACCGGCACCGTGGTGACCACCGATGACCGTAACTGGGAGCTGCGCTACTCGGCATCTGCGCTGCGTTTTAACCTGAGCCGCGCGGTGGCCATCGATATGGAAAGCGCCACCATTGCCGCGCAGGGCTACCGTTTCCGCGTGCCGTACGGCACGCTGCTGTGCGTGTCGGATAAACCGCTGCACGGCGAAATCAAGCTGCCGGGCCAGGCGAACCGATTCTACGAAGGCGCGATTTCGGAACACTTGCAGATAGGCATTCGCGCCATCGATCTGCTGCGTGCGGAAGGCGACAAGCTGCATTCGCGTAAGCTGCGCACCTTCAACGAACCGCCGTTCCGTTAAAAATCAGGATAATGACAATGCAAACAGCATCACCTCTTTCCGCCCTGCGCAGCCATCTGCTGGCGCAGGGGCTTGATGGCATGATTGTGCCGCGGGCCGATGCCTGGCAAAGCGAATACGCCGCGCCGCATGATGACAAACTGGCGTGGCTGACGGGCTTTACCGGCACCGCAGGCGTCGCGCTGGTGCTCCAGGATAAAGCCCTGCTTTTCGTCGACGGTCGTTATCAGGTACAGGTGCGTAACGAAGTGGATTTGCAGGCCTGGGAAATCCATCATCTGCACAACGATCCGCTGGAAAACCACCTGCCCTCCAGCGGCCGGATTGGCTTTGACCCGATGCTGATGGTCAACAGCCAGTTCGAATTGCTGAACGCAACCGGATGCACATTGACACCGCTGGCCGACGATCCGTTCACCACGGTCTGGCACGACAGACCTGCCGCACCGCAGGGCGCGATTCGCGAAATGCCGTTGTCGGTAGCCGGTGAAAGCAGCACCGACAAACGCGCGCGTATCGCCGCTGTGCTGGATGCCAAAGGCGCGGATTATCTGGTGATCACTCAGCCGGATAACATCGCCTGGCTGCTGAATGTGCGCGGCTCCGATATCGCCACCAGCCCGGTGCCATTGTCGTTTGCCCTGCTCAGCCGCACCGGCGAGACGCAGTGGTTTGTCGACGCGGCAAAAACCGCGAATATACCCCAGGCGCTGCTGGCCAGCCTGACGCTGTCGCCGATGGAACAGCTGGTGCCCTGCTGCCAGCAGGCAGCCAACGGCAAGCGCATTCTGCTGGATGCTGACAGCGCCCCGGTCGCACTGCGTTTTGCCGTCGAGCAACACGGTGGCGAGGTATGCTGGGCCGCAGACCCGATCACGCTCATCAAGGCGACCAAAAACAGTATCGAGCTGGAAGGCTATCGCGACAGTCATCAAAAAGACGGTGCCGCGTGGGTGAATTTCCTCGCCTGGCTGTCACATGAAGTTCCGGCGCGTCTGGCGGCCGGCAACCCGCTGACGGAGCTGGAAGCGCAGGCTAAACAGCTCGCCTTCCGCGAGCAGCAGGAGACCTTCATCGAACAGAGTTTTGGCACCATTTCCGCGGCATCCTCCAATGCGGCGATGTGCCATTACCATTCGAGTGATGCGACCAACGCCGCGATCACCGCCGACAGTTTCTACCTCAATGATTCTGGCGGTCAGTATCATAACGGCACCACCGACGCCACGCGTACGCTGTCCTTTGGCCCGTTAGATCCGCAGCGTAAATTGCACTACACCGCGGTGCTGAAAGGGTTTTTATCGTTAATCACTTTGCAGTTCCCTGCCGGCAGCTTTGGACATCAGTTGGATGCGTTCGCACGTCGTCATCTGTGGGAATTGGGGATTGATTTCGATCACGGCACCGGGCACGGCGTTGGGCATCAGTTGCTGATCCACGAAGCCCCGCATCGTATTGCGAAAAAGGTCAACCTGTGGCCGCTGGCGGCGGGCAACATCATGACCATCGAGCCGGGCTATTATCTGGAAGGTGAATACGGGATCCGTATTGAGAATCAGGTGGAGGTGATCGACGGCATGCCGGGCTTCTGCCGCTTCGCATCGCTGACGATGATCCCGATCGACATCAGTCAGGTTGAGCTCAACCTGCTCACCGACCGCGAAAAACAGTGGCTGGATGACTACCACCAGCAGGTTCGCGAGACGCTTTCGCCATTGGTCGACAGCGAGGCGCGTCCATGGCTGTTTGCCGCCACCGCCCCGGTTCGGGTGCAGGTGAGTTAACGCCATCTCAACGCCCGGCGGCGCAAGCTTGCCGGGCCTACGAAATCACGCAATATGTTGATGTTGTAGACCCGGTAAGCAACGCGCCACCGGGCAACAGGCTTCCAAGATTATCCCTTCGGTTCAATCCCGCGAGACAATAATTCCTTACGCAATACCCTCTTCAGCCAGGTGGCAAGCGTCTTGTCGCCATCAATGCGTGCCTGCTCTTCAAGTTGCGCGCGAAACGCGTGAGAAAGTCTGATTTGATACTGATCGGTTTTGCTTTGTTCGGTTGACATTGTAATTACACAATATTCTGCAATCAGTTGTGTTGATTTTGTAGGCACGGTAAGCGGAGCGCCACCGGGCACAACATTCTTTGGCGTAATGCCACGACTGACGCCGAGACTAGCATGAGAAGATCCATCGCGATTGCGCATGGATCTTTTTTGCGGCCCTCGCCGCAACCGCTTTGGTATCCACTGTCAGTTCGGCATTTTCTTCTGAACCTTCATTCCCATGCTAAAAACGCCTAATGGGAATTGTACTGCATTACATTCACACTCCAATATAGCTTTACACCTATATAGCATTGAACCTATATTGCAAGGAGTGATGACGTGTGGAACATTGAATCAACCGAGACGTATGAAAGATGGCATAAGAGTTTGGACACCAGAGACCAGGCTCGCGTTCTGGCTCTACTCCGGCTGCTTAAAGAAGAAGGTCCCGGGTTGTATCGGCCTTATGCAGACACAGTACGCAATTCACGATTCAGCCATATGAAAGAATTGCGGGTACAGAGCCATGGCGAACCGATTCGCATCTTCTTCGCATTTTCCCCCACCCGCACCGGCATTCTGCTTTGTGCAGGCAACAAGGTCGGAGATGAGAAACGTTTTTATGATGTGATGATCCCGCTGGCGGATCATGAATATACCGAATATCTGAATACTGCATTGGAATCGAGGTAAAAGATGGGCAAAACACTGGAACAACTGATGGCGGAAACCTCACCTGAGGTCCTGGCAGAAGCCGAGGTTATCTATCAAGAGATCCGGATGGAGTACAATCTGGCGAAGCTGCGTGAAAAGGTGGACAAAACGCAGGTGGAAATGGCTGAAACCCTAGGCATCAAACAGCCTACCGTTGCGGGAATGGAAAAGCAGGGGCGTGATATCAAGCTCTCTTCACTCAAACGCTATGTTGAAGCGGCGGGCTGCAAACTGAATCTGGATATCGAAATGCCGGACGGTTCACACATTGGCGTTTCGCTTTAGCCTGATCCAAAAAGCAAAAAGCCCGCTCAGTTTCCTGAGCAGGCTTCTTAAATATGGCTCCTCTGACTGGACTCGAACCAGTGACATACGGATTAACAGTCCGCCGTTCTACCGACTGAACTACAGAG
>Ga0079104_1001102_pt1 | contig 20031 bp, 18 predicted proteins | sample MedtruBG_FD_76829 | JGI IMG/M metagenome (GOLD analysis project Ga0079104, IMG submission 76829) | Root nodule microbial communities of legume samples collected from California, USA - Medicago truncatula BG | ecosystem: Host-associated > Plants > Roots > Nodule | place: USA: California...
CCCCATCCCGCCGAACCACTGCAGCATCTGGCGGTAAAAGAGGATGGCATGAGGAAGTGAATCCAGGCCCACCAGCGTAGTCGCGCCGGTCGTCGTCAGCCCGGAGAATGATTCAAAGAATGCGTCCGTAATGGTCAGATTCGGCTGTTCTGAGAATATAAACGGCAGCGCACCCACGCTACCCAGCACGGTCCAGAACAGCACCACAATCAGAAAGCCTTCGCGTGATTTTAGCTCGCCCTTTTGCTTACGGTTCGGCCACCAGAGCATCGAGCCAATGGCCAACGCCACGAAAAAGGTCTGCGTGAATGCTCGCCCCGCCCCGTCCCGGTAAATCAACGCCACCAGTCCTGGAACAATCATCGTTCCCGAAAAAAGTATGACCAGCAGTCCAACGATTCGGGTAATGGCACGAAAATGCATCTCTGCCGCTTCCTTTGATAAGCAAAAAGTAGACCGGGATTATTCGCCAATCCGCCGTAATTGCAACGCACCACGGCTAAAATCAGCCAGTCTTATCGAAAAGTTCGGCAGTTCAGCCTGCGGAAGCGCCACCCGAAGATGCACCACGGCCTGATAATCACTGTCGACGATTTTGCCGGAGAATTGTGCCAACAGGCTTTCAACGCCCGACAGCTGTCCGTACTCACACTGCAAAGTATATTCGGTCAACGGCGTCTTGCGCTGCGTTATCAGTTCAGCCAGCGCCTGATGCACGCCGCCGCCGTAGGCTTTCACCAGGCCACCGGTGCCCAGCAAGATCCCGCCGTAATAGCGAACCACCACGGCGGTGATTTCACCCACACCGCTGCCCATCAACTGCGCGAGCATCGGCTTGCCTGCCGTGCCCGCCGGTTCACCGTCGTCGGAAAAACCGAGCTTTTGCGAATCGTCAGGTGCCCCGGCGACCCACGCCACGCAGTGGTGACGGGCATCCGGGTGTTCCGCTCTGACCGATTCGACAAACGCCTTCGCCGCTTCCACGCCATCGGTATGCGCGAGTAATGTAATGAAGCGGCTCTTTTTGATCTCGTCGACCACACTTACCGGAGACGCCGGGATCAGCCAACTGTCCATCAGGCCAGCTTCAGATCTCGGGTCATGTTTTCGAGGCTGTTCTCGTGGATAACCACGTTATCTTCGATACGAACGCCCCCGAACGGTTTCATGGCCTCAATTTTCTGCCAGTTGAAGTGCTTGCTGTACTGCCCTTCACGCCACGGCGCCAGCAGCGATTCGATGAAATAGATGCCCGGCTCAATGGTCAATACCATGCGCGGCTGCAGAATACGGGTGCAGCGCAGGTAAGGATATTTTGACGGCGCGGCAAGGTGCGTGCCTTTATCATCCTGCATAAAGCCGGCGACGTCATGAACCTGCAGACCCAGCGGGTGGCCGAGACCGTGCGGCATAAACGGCCCGGTCAGGTCATTTTCCACCATCGCCTCTTCGCTGATGTCGTTTACCAGCTGATGCTTACGCAGCAGCTTCGCGATGCGCTGATGGAACTGAATATGGTAGTCCACGTAGCTCACGCCCGCTTTCAGGGTATCGATCAGCGCCAGCTGCTCGGTGGTGACGTCTTTAATCAGCTGCGCAAATTCAGTATCGGGATTACCGGCCCAGGTGCGAGTCAGGTCCGCGGCATAGCCGTTGTACTCAGCGCCCGCATCCAGCAGGAAGCTGCGCATTTCAGACGGCGCGCGGTGGTCCAGTTTGGTGTAGTGCAGTACTGACGCATGTTCATTCAGCGCCACAATATTGCTGTAAGGCACATCGGTATCACGATGACCGGTGGCGGTCAGGTACGCGAGGTTAATATCAAACTCGCTCATGCCGGACAGGAACGCTTCCTGCGCCGCCTGATGTCCATTCACCGCCATTTTCTGCGCTTCACGCATGCAGGAAAGTTCATAGTCGGTTTTATACGAGCGATAATAGTGCAGGTAATCAATCACCCCTTTCGGATTGATATTGGCGGCGGTAATGTCCAACCCCAACGCACGTTCAGCCACGGGGCCGATGTACGCAATATTGCCACGCGCGGCAGGCAGTTGGCTGCCAATGCCGTCCGCTTTTGGCAGCGCAATCACTTCAACGTCTTCGGTCCAGAAAGAGGTCGGCAGCGGTTCCACATTGTGCCAGTAATCCACCGGCAGATAGAACCACAGCTTCGGTTTATTGACGCCGTCCACCAGCAGCCAGCAGTTTGGCACCTGCGTGACAGGCACCCAGGCCTTAAACTGTGGGTTAACTTTGAACGGGTATGGATGATCGTCGAGGAAGACATTGAACAGCTCGCCGGAATGAATCAACAGCGCATCGAGCTTAAAGCGATCCAGTACGTCGCGCGTGCGTTCCTGCAACGTAGCAATATGATTTTTATAGAGTGTCGCCAGTGATTCCATGTTTTACCCTTCTGTCTTTTTGACCCTAATTCCTCGCATCTTAGCACATCGGTTTCACCCTGCGCGATTTCTGCCAAGCGTGATCCAGACATCATTTCCTTAAAGAGTAATTTGCATTTTATTAACATAAAATCCACACTCCGTCTCATCTGGTAAGACCAGTAACCGTACTGGATTCAGGAGACTGACATGCTTTACAAAGGCGACACCCTGTACCTCGACTGGCTGGAAGATGGCATTGCCGAACTGGTGTTCGATGCCCCCGGCTCGGTCAATAAGCTTGATACCGCAACCGTAGCCAGCCTCGGCCAGGCGCTGGACGTCCTCGAAAAGCAGCCTGACCTCAAAGGTCTGCTGCTGCGTTCTGAAAAAGCCGCTTTTATCGTCGGGGCGGACATCACCGAATTCCTGTCACTGTTCCAGGTTCCTCCGGAACAACTCAGCCGGTGGCTGACTTTCGCCAACAGCGTCTTTTGCCGCCTGGAAGATTTACCGGTCCCTACCCTTTCCGCGGTGAACGGTTACGCATTGGGCGGCGGCTGCGAATGTGTCCTGGCCACCGACTATCGTCTGGCAACACCTGACCTGCGTATCGGTCTGCCAGAAACCAAACTCGGCATTATGCCGGGCTTCGGCGGTTCCGTTCGTTTGCCGCGTTTACTTGGGGCGGATAGCGCGCTGGAAATTATTGCCGCCGGGAAAGATGTCGGTGCAGAGGAAGCGCTCAAGCTCGGTCTGGTTGACGGCATCGTGAAGCCAGAAAAGCTGCGCGAAGGCGCCATCGCGATTCTGCGTCAGGCCATCAACGGCGACTTAGACTGGAAAGCCAAACGCCAGCCGAAGCTCGACCCGCTGAAACTCAGCAAAATTGAAGCCACCATGAGCTTCACCATCGCCAAAGGCATGGTGATGCAAACGGCGGGCAAACACTATCCCGCGCCGATCACCGCCGTCAAAACCATTGAAGCCGCGGCACGCTTAGGCCGTGACCAGGCGCTGGTGCTTGAAAATCAGAGCTTTGTACCGCTCGCCCATTCGAATGAGGCCCGTGCGCTGGTCGGGATTTTCCTGAACGATCAGTTTGTAAAAGGTCAGGCGAAGAAACTGACCAAAAATATCGACACCCCGAAACAGGCCGCCGTACTTGGCGCCGGGATCATGGGTGGCGGCATTGCTTACCAGTCCGCCTGGAAAGGCGTGCCGGTTATCATGAAGGATATCAATGACAAATCGTTGACCCTCGGGATGAACGAGGCCGCCAAGCTGCTGAATAAACAGCTGGAGCGCGGAAAAATCAACGGTCTGAAACTGGCGAACGTGATTTCTACGATTCACCCGACACTCGATTACGCCGGTTTTGAACGCGTCGATGTCGTGGTTGAAGCGGTCGTTGAAAACCCGAAAGTAAAAAAAGCGGTGCTGGCAGAAACCGAAGAGCACGTTCGCCCTGATGCGGTGCTGGCGTCTAACACCTCGACAATCCCTATCAGTGAACTGGCCAGCGTCCTGAAGCGCCCACAAAACTTCTGCGGAATGCACTTCTTTAACCCGGTGCACCGTATGCCACTGGTTGAGGTGATCCGCGGCGAGAAAACCTCCGACGAGACCATTGCGAAAGTGGTCGCCTGGGCGAGCAAAATGGGCAAAACGCCTATCGTGGTCAACGACTGCCCAGGCTTCTTCGTCAACCGCGTACTGTTCCCTTACTTCGCCGGATTCAGCCAGCTTCTGCGGGACGGCGCCGACTTCCACAAAGTCGACAAAGTGATGGAAAAAGTATTCGGCTGGCCGATGGGCCCGGCCTATCTGCTGGACGTGGTCGGCATTGATACCGCGCATCACGCTCAGGCGGTGATGGCTGCCGGTTTCCCACAGCGTATGCAGAAAGATTATCGCGACGCCATTGATGCCCTGTTTGATGCCAGCCGCTACGGTCAGAAAAACGGCCTCGGTTTCTGGCGTTATAAAGAAGACAGCAAAGGTAAGCCGAAGAAAGAAGAAGACCCGGCGGTTGAGGCGTTGCTGGCAGACGTCAGTCAGGCGAAATGTGACTTCAGCGATGACGAGATTATCGCCCGCATGATGATCCCAATGGTCAACGAGGTGGTGCGCTGCCTTGAAGAAGGCATTATCGCAAGCCCGGCAGAAGCCGATATGGCACTGGTCTACGGCCTTGGCTTCCCTCCGTTCCACGGCGGTGCTTTCCGCTGGCTGGATACGCTCGGTAGCGCGAAGTACTTTGACATGGCGCAGCAGTATCAGCATCTCGGCCCACTGTATGAAGTGCCGGAAGGTCTGCGCAGCAAAGCACGTCACAACGAAGCATGTTATCCACCGGTTGAACCTGCCCGTCCGGTGGGTGAGCTGAAAACGGCTTAAGGAGTCACAATGGAACAGGTTGTCATTGTCGATGCAATTCGTACCCCGATGGGCCGTTCAAAAGGCGGCGCATTCCGTAACGTGCGGGCGGAAGATCTCTCCGCCCATCTGATGCGTAGCCTGCTATCCCGCAATCCGACGCTGGATCCTGCCGCGCTCGACGATATTTACTGGGGCTGCGTGCAGCAAACGCTGGAGCAAGGTTTCAACATTGCCCGCAACGCGTTGCTGCTGGCAGAAATTCCCCATAGCGTTCCGGCGGTCACCGTGAACCGTCTTTGCGGTTCATCCATGCAGGCGTTGCACGATGCGGCGCGCATGATCATGACCGGTGATGCACAGGCGTGTCTGGTCGGCGGCGTGGAACACATGGGTCACGTGCCCATGAACCACGGCGTTGATTTCCATCCAGGAATGGGTCGCAGCGTGGCGAAAGCCGCAGGCATGATGGGTCTGACCGCAGAAATGCTGTCGCGCATTCATGGCATCAGCCGTGAAATGCAGGATGCGTTTGCCGCGCGTTCACACGCCCGTGCCTGGGCCGCGACGCAGTCCGGTGCGTTTAAGAATGAAATCATTCCGACCGGCGGTCACGACGCCGATGGCGTACTGAAGCAGTTTACTTACGACGAAGTCATCCGCCCGGAAACCACCGTTGAAGCGCTGGCTGCTCTGCGCCCGGCGTTCGATCCGGTGACGGGCACAGTCACGGCGGGCACCTCCTCGGCGTTGTCCGACGGTGCCGCGGCGATGTTGGTCATGAGCGAAAGCCGTGCCCGCGAACTGGGGCTGAAAGCACGCGCCCGCATCCGTTCGATGGCCGTTGTCGGCTGCGATCCGTCAATCATGGGTTATGGCCCGGTTCCGGCGTCTAAACTGGCGCTGAAAAAAGCCGGACTTTCGGCCAGCGATATCGACCTGTTTGAAATGAATGAAGCGTTTGCCGCGCAGATCCTGCCGTGCATTAAAGATCTGGGGCTGATGGAGCAGATTGACGAGAAGATCAACCTCAACGGCGGCGCGATCGCCCTCGGTCACCCGTTAGGCTGTTCCGGGGCGCGTATCACCACTACCCTGCTGAACCTGATGGAAAGCAAAGACGCCCAGTTTGGTCTGGCGACGATGTGTATCGGTCTCGGTCAGGGGATTGCGACGGTGATTGAGCGGGTCTGATGAACACAGGCGGGGCGATGCCCCGTCTTATAAGCATTACTGCATACGAGTAAAACTTGTTGGTTGCCGTTTTTCCCGCCTGTCAGGGGCGGGTTTTTTATTGGTGCAACGTACGTTCTGATACCCTCTCCCACCGGAGAGAGGGCGTAGGCCCACGCAAACGCAGTGCCGCTGGGCAACTCTTTGATTAGATAAAGGCAAACGCATCGCCGAAGAGGCGATCTTCACGGGCACCACGCTCATTACAGAACAGGTCACGGGCGATTTTCGCCATCTCGAAACGACCGGCAATGTAAATGTCATGCTCTACCAAGGTGCCGTAATCCTGCAATACCGCCGTCAGAACGGTACCTGAACGGCCACGCCAGCCGTCTTCCGGCTGTTCAACTACCGGCTCAACGCGCAGATTCGGGTGCGTCACCGTCAGCGCTTCCAGCTCGGACAAGTCATACAGATGCTTCTCTTCACGGCCGCCCCAGTAAATCGCGATTTCACGGTTCGGGTTCTGCGCCAACGCGGTCAGCAAAATAGAACGCACATAGGAGAAGCCGGTCCCACCGGCGATCAGCACCAGCGGACGCTCATCATCTTCGCGCAGCCACGCTTCACCGTGAGGAATATCAACCACAACCTCACGTTCTTTGAGAATTCGGTCCATCACTGCCATCGCGTACAGATTCAGCTCGGACGCACCGATATGCAGCTCAATACTGTTCTGCTCGGCAGGCGTAGACGCCATTGAGAACGGACGCTTATCGCGCTCGTCCATCACTACCATCAGATACTGGCCCGCGCGGAAGGAAAAGGCCGCTTCCGGTTCTAAACGAACGCGGTATACCGTGTCGGTAATGGCGTCTACCGAAGTGACTTTACAGCTTAAGGTTGTCATGCGCTCCCTCTGTCGGGTCTATGATTTCGTGTCTTAATGTCTAACGGCGCGCGTCAGGCGCTTTTGCCGTCATTAAAGATAGCCAGTTCATCCCAGATAGCGTCAATTCTCGCCGTCACTTCAGGATCTTTTTTAATCGGACGTCCCCACTCGCGTTGGGTTTCACCGGGCCATTTATTCGTGGCATCCAGCCCCATTTTCGAACCTAAACCGGAAACCGGTGAGGCGAAGTCCAGATAATCAATCGGCGTATTTTCAACCAGCACCGTATCACGGGCCGGGTCCATACGCGTGGTGATGGCCCAGATAACGTCGTTCCAGTCACGGGCGTTAACGTCGTCATCGCAGACAATCACAAATTTGGTGTACATAAACTGGCGCAGGAATGACCACACGCCCATCATTACGCGCTTGGCGTGCCCGGCATACTGTTTTTTCATCGTCACGACGGCCAGGCGATAAGAACAACCTTCCGGCGGCAGATAGAAATCGACGATTTCCGGGAACTGCTTTTGCAGAATAGGCACGAACACTTCATTCAACGCCACACCCAGCACCGCCGGTTCATCCGGTGGACGGCCAGTGTAGGTCGAATGATAAATTGCATCTTCGCGCTGCGTCACGTGGGTCACGGTAAACACCGGGAAGCTGTCGACTTCATTGTAGTAACCGGTGTGATCGCCGTACGGACCTTCTGGGGCGACTTCGCCCGCCTCGATATACCCTTCAAGCACGATTTCCGCACTCGCAGGAACTTCAAGGTCGTTCGACAGACACTTCACCACTTCGGTTTTGGTGCCGCGCAGCAGTCCTGCAAACGCGTATTCCGATAAGGTATCCGGCACGGGCGTGACGGCAGCCAAAATCGTCGCCGGATCGGCACCGAGCGCCACGGAAACCGGGAAACGCTCGCCCGGATGCGCCGCACACCACTCCTGGAAATCCAGAGCGCCGCCGCGATGGGAAAGCCAGCGCATGATCAGTTTATTTTTGCCGATCAGCTGCTGGCGATAAATCCCGAGATTCTGCCGCTCTTTGTGCGGCCCGCGCGTCACGGTTAACCCCCAGGTGATCAGCGGCGCGGCATCTTCCGGCCAGCAGGTCATAATAGGAATTCGGTTTAAATCGACGTCATCGCCCTGCGTTACTTTTTGCTGGCAAGGCGCACCGCGCAGACGTTTGGTCGGCATGTTAAGCACTTGCTTAAACTGCGGCAGCTTGTCGTAGAGATCGCGGAAACCTTTTGGCGGCTCCGGCTCTTTCAGGAACGCCAGCAATTTCCCCACTTCACGCAATGCGGTCACATCTTCCTGGCCCATGCCCATCGCTACGCGCTTAGGCGTACCGAACAGGTTGCACAGCACCGGCATATCGTATCCCTTAGGATTTTCGAACAGCAGCGCCGGGCCACCCGCACGCAAAGTGCGATCGGCAATCTCGGTCATTTCAAGGAAGGGATCGACCGGCAGGGAAATGCGTTTAAGCTCGCCCTGTTGTTCCAGCTGTGTCAAAAAGTCGCGCAAATCGTGGTATTTCATGGGGTCCGTCATGGCCTCTTTGTAAGCGCCTCATTATACGGCGTTCAGCCGCTGGATGCTGTAATTTTGTTAAATTAGCGTGAAGTCCTGGCTCCCATAAGAGGCAACAATCCCTTTCGCTATCGTGCCTGGCTTTTGATATGCTTTCCCGAGAATCTCGAGAAGAGTCATTATGCAAGCCTGGTATTTACTGTACTGCAAACGTGGGCAACTTCAGCGTGCCCAGGAACATCTTGAACGCCAGGCGGTCAACTGCCTGATGCCCACTATTGCGTTGGAAAAAATCGTACGCGGTAAACGCACAACCGTGGATGAACCCCTGTTTCCAAACTACCTGTTCGTCGAGTTTGACCCGGAAGTCATTCATACCACAACCATTAACGCGACGCGCGGCGTCAGCCACTTCGTCCGTTTTGGTGCGCAGCCCGCCATGGTGCCTTCCGATGTGATTCACCAGCTTTCCATTCACACACCGGAAGGGATTACCGATCCGGACACGCCCTACTCGGGCGACGGCGTGGTGATAACCGAAGGGGCTTTCGAAGGGCTGGAGGCGATTTTCACCGAGCCCGATGGCGAAGCCCGGTCCATGTTGCTGCTCAACTTGCTGAACAAACAAGTTCTACAGAGCGTGAAAAACACCGACTTCCGCAAAATCTGAATTCAAAACGCTATCCCAAACAGCGCTTTTACGTTTCGGTCAGTGGTATCTGAAAGCGCTTGTGCCTCTTCGCCACGCCAGTGTGCGATACGTTCCAGAATATGAGGCAGATGCGCAGGTTCGTTGCGACGCGATGACGGCTTCGGCGACAAATCGCGCGGCAGCAGCCACGGCGCATCGGTTTCGATCAGTAACCGGTTCGCCGGGATAAACGGCAATAACTCACGCAGCTCCAGCCCGCGACGTTCATCGCACACCCAGCCCGTAATGCCAATATACAGCCCGTGCGCGAGGCATTCATCAAGCTCTTCCCGCGTGCCGGTAAAACAGTGCAACACGGCGCCCGGCAGCTTATCGAGCCACGGCTTGAGCAAAGTGATAAAACGTTCGTGGGCATCGCGACAGTGCAGAAACACCGGCATATTCAGTTCAGCGGCCAGCGCCAGCTGCGCACTAAACGCAGTTTCCTGTTCCTGCGGTGTTGAGAAGTTACGGTTAAAATCGAGCCCGCATTCCCCCACCGCAACCACCTCCGGCTGTTGCGCCAGACGACGGATGGTATCGGCCACGTCCAGCGTCCAGTGGCTGCTATCGTGCGGATGAATGCCCGCAGTAGACCAGCAGCGCGCATAGTGTTGCGCCATCTGCTGTGCGGCGATGCTTTCTTCCAGATTAGTACCGGTAATCAGCATCCCATTCAGGCCGGTGGAAAACGCGCGGGATACCACCTCATCGCGATCGCGGGAAAACTGAGAACTGGTGAGGTTAACGCCAATATCAAACATGGTGACTCCCAAATAAGAACCGCCCTTTCGGGCGGCTGATTACTCTTCTTTCTCGGCAGCTTCTTCTGCTGCGGCGTCCTCGTCACGCGACATTCGCTTACCCGTATAGAAGCGGGCGAAGAACACCCCCACTTCAAACAGGCAGTACATCGGAATGGCGAGCAGGGTTTGCGAGAACACGTCCGGCGGCGTCAGCAGCATGCCAATAACGAAAGCCGCGACGAGCACGTACGGACGCTTTTGGCGCAGGTCATCCGGCGTGGTAACGCCAACCCAGCACAGCAGAACGATGGCCACCGGCACTTCAAACGACACGCCAAAGGCCATAAATAGCGCCATGACAAAATCGAGATAGCTGCGGATATCCGTCGAGACCTGCACGCCAATCGGTGCGGTATGCGTCAGGAAGCCAAACGCCAGCGGGAACACCACAAAGTAGGCGAAGGCCATGCCGACATAAAACAGCAGCGTACTGGACACCAGCAGCGGCACCACCAGGCGACGCTCGTGTTTATAAAGCGCTGGGGCAATGAAAGCCCAGACCTGATAGAGGATCACCGGCGCCGACAGAATAACCGAGACCATAAAGGTCAGCTTGATCGGCGTGAAGAATGGCGACGCCACATCGGTGGCAATCATTGTTGCACCGGCAGGCATTTGCTTGATCAGCGGCGAGGCCACCAGATGGTAAATGTCGTTGGCGAAATAGACCAACGCCAGAAAAATCACGAATACCGCGATGATGCAGTTGATGAGACGCTTACGCAGCTCAATCAAATGTGTGATCAGCGGTTGAGTCTGTTCTACGCCCATGTTTACGGTTTATCGCTGGTTGCAGGGGATGATTCAGAAGCCGGTGCGGCAGCAGCCACCGGCGCTTTCATCTTCTCCTCAGAAACAACAGTTTCCGGGGCTTGATCGAGGGTTTCAGCAGAAACGGCAGGCGCTTGCGCTTCAGCACTGGCCTGATGATCTGGCGTAACCGGCGTGACGCCTTCGCGCTGTGCTTCGCTGCCTTTCACCACCGGATTATGGATGGTATTGGCTTCGTCGCTGGTGCGCTCCGGATCGTGCTGGGTATAGGAACGTTTCATGGATTCTGCCGCGTCACGCAGCTCATCCATGGATTCCTTCAGCTCCGGCGACAGATTGCCCAGACTCGCCTTCTCTACCTTCTTCAGGCTGTCCTGAAACTCCTGGAGTTTAAGCTCCTGGGCCAGTTCGTTTTGCACGGTGGTAGCCAGCGAGCGAATAGCCCGGATCCAGCCTGCCACCGTTTTTACTGCCACCGGCAGACGTTTTGGCCCGAGAACAATCAGGCCAATCACGAATACCAGAATCAGTTCACTGAAACCAATGTCGAACACGAATTACACCTGCTCTTTATCGTGGCGTTTTGCGTCGTCTTTGCTGGCGTCATCCTGCTTTTCAGACAGGGATTTCGCAGGGAAATCGGCGTCTTCAGCGGATGTCTCTTTCTTTTCCTGTTTGTCGTCTTCATCACCCATGGCTTTTTTAAAGCCCTTGATAGACGCACCCAGGTCAGATCCCAGTGAGCTCAGCTTTTTCGTCCCGAAAAGCAGAACCACGATAACGACGACAATCAACAACTGCCAAATACTGATACCACCCATACATGTTCCTCTGTGTCAGATGATAGTGAATTCACTGACGTGTAGCTTACACGCCTTCGTCTGAATGATGCAAAAATCAGCGACCTTTAAACCAGCCAACCACCCAGGTCAGGACGCCAGCGCCCATTAGCCAGGCAGGCTGTAATCCGAGGTCCGGACGCGTAATCAACAACAGGGTTCCGCTAAGCATGAATACGGCACCCACGCCGAACAGATAACGGGATTGCCCCCGACGGGTATGACCGGACTCCATGTCGTGGGCGATTTTATCAAGGCTTCGCTGGAGACTTTTGCCCTGGCGCAAACTGTCGTAAATCAGTTCCGGCATTTCCGGCATTTTTTCGATCCAGAACGGCGCTTTTTCTTTAAACGCACGTACCAGCGCCGGAAGGCCAACCTGATCTTTAATCCATGACTCAAGGAAAGGTTTCGCTGTCTTCCATAAGTCTAACTGAGGATAGAGCTGGCGGCCTACCCCCTCAACGTAAAGTAGTGTTTTCTGAAGTAAAACAAGCTGCGGCTGAACTTCCATATTAAAGCGGCGCGCGGTGTTAAACAGATTCAGCAGAACATGGCCGAAAGAGATCTCCGCCAGCGGCTTCTCGAAGATGGGTTCACACACTGTGCGAATCGCAAATTCAAACTCTTCGACGTTGGTGTCCGGCGGTACCCAGCCAGAATCCACGTGCAGTTCTGCCACTTTGCGGTAGTCGCGATTAAAGAAAGCGATAAAGTTTTCAGCCAGATAGCGCTTATCTTCTTTGTTCAGCGAGCCGACAATCCCGCAGTCGATACCGATGTACTTCGGATCTTCCGGATGTTCGTAGCTGACAAAAATATTGCCGGGGTGCATATCGGCATGGAAGAAGCTGTCGCGGAAAACCTGAGTGAAGAACACCTGCACGCCGCGTTCGGCAAGCAGTTTCATGTTGGTATTCTGCTTTTCCAGGGTCTCTATATCTGACACCGGAATGCCATAAATGCGCTCCATCACCAGCATGTCTTCACGACAATAGTCGGAATAGACTTCCGGGACGTAGAGCATCGGGCTGTCTTCGAAATTGCGGCGCAGCTGGATGGCGTTGGCGGCTTCGCGCAGTAAATTCAGCTCATCAAGCAGCGTTTTTTCATACTCGCGCACCACTTCCTGCGGACGCAGACGGCGGCCATCGGGTAGCAGACGCGGCACCCAACGTGCGAGACGGTAAATCAGTTTCATGTCCGCTTTGATAATCGGCAGAATATCCGGGCGGATAACCTTAATGACCACTTCTTTGCCGTTTTCTTTCAGGCGCGCCGTGTGTACCTGGGCGATAGACGCGGACGCCAGCGGTTGAACGCTGAAATCGTCGAACCAGCTTTCAACAGGAATATCACCCATCGATTTTTCGATTTGCTGCTGCGCGAGCTTGCCGTCAAACGGCGCAACGCGGTCCTGCAACATGGCCAGCTGATCGGCGATTTGAAGTGGAAAGAGATCACGGCGGGTAGAAAGCATCTGACCGAATTTAATCCAGACCGGGCCGAGATGCTGCAAGGCAAGGCGTAGACGCTCGCCTAACGGCAGGTCTTTGTGGCGATTTGGCATCCAGAACAACATCCACCGCCCGATTCGAAGCGGCAGGGTGATGCGCATTTTGGGAATGAGCTCATCAAGCCCGTAACTCAAAAAGGTGTGGATGATAAAATACAGGCGCCGAATTTCCCCTGGCGTCATTTCCCCTCCAGTTTTTCCAGCCGTTTGGTTAAGGCCTCAGCAGCGCGCGCAACGGCGTCGCTCTCTTCGGCAAACCAGGCCACTTCCAGCGAGCCGGGCGCCATGCGCCACTCTTCGGTAATGACCTCAGACACATAACGCTGCTGACGTTGCAGCCCGCGTTGCAGGAATTTCGCCCCGCCGCGCAGCACTTTACTGACGCCTTCCGCCGCGATATCGCCGGTATACGGGGCCAGCAGTTCAGCAGGATCGAATTCCGCCAGATCCGCCAGCGCGACAAAGTTTTGCACCACCTGCAGGTCACCCTGCACTTCGAGATCGCCCGAACGGATCAGGCTGGTCAACTGCTGACGGTTGCGTAACTGCGGCAACACGCCAAGGCGGGTAGTTACCGTGCAGTCCGCCTCGCCTTCCCACGCGCTCAGCACGTCAATCTGCTGCTCGCTAAAGGCCAGCACCAGCGGGGATGTGAACTCTTTCAGCTCGACGCGAAGCACCTTGCCCAGCAGACGCTGACGGGCAGGTTTTAACGCGCGCTCGCGCCATAAAAAGGTATTGAGCGCACCTTCAATGCCCGCGGTGACTAAAGGTTGAAAAGGCATGGCGAACTCCTGTCAGAACTTATAACCGCGATGCAGCGCGACGATACCTGCCGTCAGGTTGTAGTAATCGACGCTGTCAAAACCGGCATCCTGCATCATCGCTTTCAGGGTGTCCTGATCGGGGTGCATGCGGATGGATTCCGCCAGATAGCGATAGCTCTCACCGTCTTTTGCGACCATCTCCCCCACACGCGGCAGCACGTGGAATGAGTACGCGTCATACGCTTTGCTCAGCGGATCGAGAATCGGTTTGGAGAACTCCAGAACCAGCAAACGTCCACCCGGCTTCAGCACGCGGTACATCGAGCGCAGGGCTTTTTCTTTATCGGTGACGTTACGCAGGCCAAAGGAGATGGTGATGCAGTCAAAGGTGTTGTCCGGGAAGGGCAGCGCTTCTGCGTTAGCCTGAACGTATTCCACGTTCCCGACGATGCCGATGTTCCGCAACTTTTCACGGCCCATTTTGAGCATTGATTCGTTGATATCAGCCAGTACGACGCTGCCGGTTTCGCCCACCAGACGGGAGAATTTCGCCGTCAGGTCACCGGTACCGCCGGCTAAATCCAGCACTTTTTGCCCGCGACGAACGCCGCTGCAGTCAATGGTGAAGCGCTTCCACAAGCGATGGATACCAAACGACATCAGGTCGTTCATGACATCATACTTAGCGGCAACAGAATGGAATACATGCGCCACCATGTCCTCTTTCTGCGATTTGGCTACTGTCTGGAAGCCAAAGTGCGTCGTTTCTTGTGAATCCTCAACCATCTCAATGTCTGCCTATCAAGAAAATGTTCTGCGAGTGTAACAGATTGGGGGCATTTCCCCTATGCCTCAACCGCGCTGTGAAACGCGAGGAGGCTCAGTTTCAGACGGTTCGTCAGAGGCCGGAACGCCCGCGTCGTTCTCATTAGATGGGCTGTTGTCGAGGGCAAAATTATCCTCCTGCTCGGTGGCTTGCTCCACCAAATCGGGGTTAATTTCTCTTTTCACCTCAACGCCTAAACCCCGGAATGATTCAGCCTGCGCCAGCAGATTTCCACGGCCGGAGGCGAGTTTTTTCATCGCCTGGCGATAGTTGTCCTGCGCTTTATCCAGGCCTTGCCCGATGGCAGACATGTCATCCACAAACAGGCGCATTTTGTCGTACAGGCGACTGGCGCGATCGGCAATCTGTTGGGCATTACGACTTTGGTGCTCGTAACGCCAGAGATTGGCAATGGTGCGCAAGGCCACCAGCAGCGTGGTCGGGCTGACCAGCATAATGTTGTTTTTCAGCGCTTCGGTAATGAGTTCTGGCTGCCGGTCGAGGGCCAACAAAAATGCGGGTTCGACAGGGATGAACATCAAAACGTAATCCAGCGAACGCAGGCCCGGCAGCTGTTGATAATCTTTGCGGCCCAACAGGCGAATATGGTTTCGCACCGAGGCGATATGCTCCTGCAACGCGGCTTCGCGGCTGTAATCATCGTCGGCGTTGAAGTAGCGCTCGTAGGCCACAAGGGTCATTTTGGCGTCGATCACCACGTCTTTGCCCTGCGGCAGACGGACGATCACATCGGGTTGCATGCGGGCGCGGGTGTCGGTTTCGATACTGACCTGGGTCTGGTATTCATGGCCTTCGCGCAGGCCAGAGGCTTCCAGCACGCGGGTGAGCACCACTTCGCCCCAGTTGCCCTGCGTTTTGTTATCGCCTTTTAGTGCTTTGGTCAGGTTGACCGCTTCCTGGGTCATCTGCGCATTCAGCTGCTGAAGATTACGAATTTCATGGGCCAGCGTGTGACGCTCCTGCGCCTCTTTGCCGAAGCTGTCTTGCACCTGACGACGAAAGCCGTCGAGCTGCTCGCGCAGCGGCGTCAGCAGGCCGTGCAGACTCTGGCGGTTCTGTTCGTCAACCCGGCGATTACTGTGCTCAAAAATACGGTTGGCGAGGTTTTCAAACTGCTCGCTCAGACGCTGCTCGCTGTTCACCATCTGGCGAATCTTGTCTTCCGCATGCAGCTGGGTGGATTCCAGGCGGGTGCTGACTTCGCGCAGGTCGGCTTCCAGCGAGGTGTTAATTTCCCGCAAGCTGCGCAGCTCGTTGTTCAGCAGTTCACACTCGTCGCGCCAGTGGGTATTTTGCGCCAGCTGCTGCTTCGCCGCGTTAAGTTCAATGTCGAGCTCATGCCGCTCTTCAATGAAATCGGCCCGCAGCCGGTCGGCATGGGATTTACTGGCTAACCAGCCAAACGCCGCCCCGACAATCAGTGCTGCCACTGCGCTTAAAATGATTGAGATATCCACCCTTCCCCCTGCTTCAACAACATATCGGCACAACAGAATCTAATTGTTAAGTGTGCTGTATAAATGTCCAGCTGAAAAGAGTTTTCCTGCGAGGATGTACGCAAAATATCGTTGTAAACAAGCGTGTTCCATTCCGCCCGGCGGCGCTACGCTTGCCAGGCCTACGGTTCAGTGCAGAACGATGATGTTGTTGGCCCGATGGTTGTCAGTGCCATCGGGCAACAAAGAGGTTACGGGGATTACAGCAGGCGGCGAGCCGCTTCGACCACGATTTTCACTGCGTGGCTTTCGGTTTTCTTCATGGTTTCCGCGTTCGGGATTTCTTGCTGGGTGCGGTTGACGATGACGCCCGCAACCATGCCCGCGCGCAAGCCCTGGCTGGAACACATGGTCAGCAGGGTGGCGGATTCCATTTCATAGTTCATCACGCCCATCGACTGCCACTCTTCCATCGAACCCTTATAGCGGTTAACGACGCGGCCGGAGAAGGTGTCGTAACGCTCCTGACCCGGGTAGAAAGTGTCGGAAGAGGCGGTCACACCGATATGGGTGGTAGCCCCGACGGATTTAGCCGCTTCCACCAGCGCGGTGGTGCAGGCGAAATCAGCCACGGCCGGGTATTCCATCGGCGCGAAGTGCAGGCTTGCGCCGTCAAGACGCACGGATGCAGTAGTCACCAGCACATCACCCACGCTGATGTTGGGCTGAATTGCGCCGGTGGTGCCCACGCGCAGGAAAGTACGAATGCCCAGCTGGGCCAGTTCTTCAACCGCGATAGACGTGGATGGGCCGCCGATACCGGTAGAACACACGATAACCGCTTTGCCATCCAGCTCTGCACGCCAGGAGGTGAATTCACGATGTGATGCCAGCTTGACCGGCTTGTCCATCAGCGCGGCGATCTTTTCCACACGCTCCGGATCGCCCGGGACGATAGCGAGCGTTGCCCCTTGTAAATCGTTCTTGGTGAGGCCGAGATGAAAAACATCAGACGTAGACATATAAAAACTCCTCTCTGGGTCGAGTTGTCAGCAGAAGCAAAAACGCACTTTACCGAAGCTTTGGACACATTTTCGTGACAATCATCACTATGAGTGAAAATGTTTGCATTAGATTTCTTATAAAAAGTGATTCACATCACACTAACAAGTGTTAATGATAACCACTGCACATAAGATAGCCGTTTTCTGGCACTGTGAATTGTTAACCTGCGGACTATATTTACTTTTGCGCTATTGGGTACGGAGAAGAGCATGACAGACAAACAACCCGGCTTTGCACCGGCTGCAGAACCGCACGCATCAACCTCAATTCTGACATCTGAAGACGCCATCATCGCGGGTGAAACCTCTATTCCGTCGCAGGGCGAAAACATGCCTGCGTTTCACGCCCGGCCGAAAAATGCCGACGGCCCGTTGCCGGTGGTGATTGTGGTGCAAGAAATTTTCGGCGTACACGAGCATATTCGCGATATTTGCCGACGTCTGGCCGTGGAAGGCTATCTGGCGATTGCACCAGAGCTCTATTTCCGCCAGGGCGATCCGAATGATTTTGCCGATATCCCAACGCTGTTCAGCGGCCTGGTCTCGAAAGTGCCGGATGCCCAAGTGCTGGCTGATCTCGACCACGTTGCCAGCTGGGCTTCACGTAACGGCGGCGACGTTAATCGCCTGCTGGTCACCGGTTTTTGCTGGGGCGGCCGCATTGCGTGGCTGTACGCGGCGCATAATCCGCAGTTGAAAGCCGCGGTGGCGTGGTACGGCAAACTGGTGGGTGAGAAGTCGATCAATTCGCCGAAGCATCCGGTCGACATCGCCATCGATTTAACCGCGCCGGTGCTGGGTTTGTACGGCGGGCAGGATACGGGTATTTCGCTCGAGAGCGTAGACACCATGCGTCAGGCGTTACGGGCGGCAAACGCCAAAGCCGATATTATTGTTTATCCGGAAGCCGGACACGCATTTAATGCTGACTATCGCCCGAGCTATCATGAAGAATCTGCCAAAGACGGCTGGCAGCGCATGCTGGCCTGGTTTGCACAGTACGGCGGGAAGAAGGGATAACGATTTTCAGACTGCCCGGCAACGCTGCCGGGCAAATGCCAACGTCTTATTGTTTAACGATCAAAGGCGTTTTCAACTGATCCACCAGCAAATACACCAGATCGTGCAGTAAACCCACCAGATCCTGCGCATTTCGTGCCAGAAGCGTGTTCCCGCTCAACGCCAGGGTTAACGCCTGCGCATAATCCAGCATAAATTCTGAATCCTGCCAGCACTCCGGTACGCTGGAGAGAGGCACGGTTTCCGTCGTCAGTTGACGGACAATCCACTCGGGTAAATCTTCTACGCAACGTTGGCGAAGTACCGTCAGCGCATGCGCTAAACGCCCACACAGTGCCTGCCGATAGTATTCATCTTCACATTCCACCATCACACTCACGAACGTGGCGCAGAGATCGGCGGTAGTGAAAAGATCGGCAGAGCCGGAGAGCGGAATATCGAGGACTTCCTGAATTTGAAGCGAGTAAAGATTTTGGGTTGGGATAGTATTCATAAGGCAATCTCCTGGATAAAAGGAGTCACCACTGGAGTTCCTACGCTCACAGGTGGCGACGCTGACGGGGGTAGGAAACCGGCCAGGAGGGCTCCGGCCAACCTTTCGGCTGCCCCGTCAGCGTCACCATAGAGTTTACTGTGATGTGCGCTGACGTAACACAGAAAACTCTGTGCTCCCTCCTAATGCCTTTTGCGGGTTCCTACGCCCGGTTGCGGGATTGACCGCAACGCCATCACCTTACGAATACCATGGTTATAAAGAAAGCAGTTTTACGCGTTGCATCCGAGTTGCTTTCCGTTTTGCGAGCACGTTTCAGAAAAGCCGCCCGGCGGCGCAAGCTTGCCGGGCCTACCGTCCTGCTCAAAGTAATGATTTTGTAGGCCGGGTAAGCAACGCGCCACCAGGCAGCCGGAAAAACGAGGCTGATTTTGTAGGCCGGGCAAGCAACGCGCCGCCCGGCAGCCGGGAAAACAAGGTTGATTTTGTAGGCCTGGTAAGCAACGCGCCACCAGGCAGCCGGAAAAACGAGGCTGATTTTGTAGGCCGGGCAAGCAACGCGCCACCCGGCAGCTGGAAAAACGAGGTTGATTTTGTAGGCCGGGCAAGCAACGCACCGCCCGGCAGCCGGAAAAACGAGGCTGATTTTGTAGGCCTGGTAAGCAACGCGCCACCAGGCAATCCGGCACTTAAGCCTGACGCAAATTCTGCGCGGCCTGCACCATGTTCGCCAGTGCGGCGCGGGTTTCTGGCCAGCCACGGGTTTTCAGGCCGCAGTCCGGGTTGACCCACAGGCGCTCTGCCGGAATGCGCTGGGCAGCCTTCTTCAGCAGCGCTTCAATCCACTCTACGCTTGGCACGTTCGGCGAGTGAATGTCATACACACCCGGGCCGATTTCGTTCGGGTATTCGAACTCTTCAAACGACTCCAGCAGCTCCATGTCGGAGCGCGAGGTTTCGATGGTGATCACGTCCGCATCCAGCGCGGCGATGGAATCCATGATGTCGTTGAACTCGCAGTAACACATGTGGGTGTGGATCTGCGTTTCATCCTTCGCCACCGCGGCGTTGATGCGGAAGGCTTCGACGCCCCATTCCAGATACGCTGCCCAGTCGCTGCGCTTAAGCGGTAATCCTTCACGCAGGGCCGGTTCGTCAATCTGGATGATGCCGATGCCTGCGGCTTCCAGATCCGCCACTTCATCACGCAGCGCCAGCGCAATTTGTTTGGCGATGGTTTCGCGGGAAACGTCTTCGCGCGGGAACGACCAGCAGAGAATGGTCACCGGGCCAGTCAGCATGCCTTTTACCGGTTTGTCAGTCAGCGACTGCGCATACTTCGCCCATTCCACGGTGATCGCTTCCGGACGGCTGACGTCGCCGATCACCACCGGCGGTTTCAC
>Ga0079104_1001126_pt1 | contig 19544 bp, 17 predicted proteins | sample MedtruBG_FD_76829 | JGI IMG/M metagenome (GOLD analysis project Ga0079104, IMG submission 76829) | Root nodule microbial communities of legume samples collected from California, USA - Medicago truncatula BG | ecosystem: Host-associated > Plants > Roots > Nodule | place: USA: California...
ATTATGATAAAGTTGCAGATAAGATTATAAATATATGTAGAGAAAATAATTTGAAGTTTGAAGATTATTTGGATTTAGCATGTGGAACTGGAAATGTTTCAATTAATGTAGCAAAATATTTTAAAACTGTTTATGCAGTAGATTTATCAGATGATATGTTAAATGTAGCTTTTGATAAATTTAAAAAGAATAAAATTAAGGCAAAAGTAATCTGTCAAGATATGTGTGAGTTAAGTTTAAATAAAAGATTTGATCTTATAACTTCTGTGCTTGATTCGACAAATTATATAACAGAGGATGATGATTTGTATGATTACTTCTCAAGTGTATATGAACACTTAAAAGAAAACGGCATATTCATTTTTGATATAAATTCTTATTATAAACTTTCGAATGTTCTTGGAAATAATATATATACTTATAGTTCTGAAGAAATTTTTTATACGTGGGAAAATTCATTTGAAGATGATATATTAAATATGTTTTTAACATTCTTCGTAAAAACTGAAAATGAACTATATAAAAAATTCGAAGAGGAACATTTTGAAAGAGCTTATAAAGAAAGTTATATAGAGAGTATATTAAAAAAATGTAACTTTAGACTAATAAATAAGTTTTCGGGATATTCTGATGAGAAAGTAAATGAAAATAGTGAAAGAATACTTTACATAGTAAGTAAATAAGATATGAAATAGGAGATGAGATACAAATGCAAGATAAAATAGTTAGAGCAACCGCTAAGGATGGAATGGTTAGAATAATAGCAGGGATTACTACTAATTTAGTAAATGAGGGCAGTAAAATACATGAATGTACGCCTGTAGCTTCAGCAGCTTTAGGAAGAATGTTAACTGCGGGTACACTTATAGGAACTACACTAAAAAGTGAAAAAGAAGTTGTAACTTTAAAAATAAATGGTAATGGGGAAATAAATGGAATAACAGTAACAGCACATAGTGATGCATCTGTTAAAGGGTTTATTGGAAATCCATATGTTGATAGGCCTCTTAATGAAAAAGGAAAATTAGATGTCGGAGGAGCTATTGGAACAGATGGTATTTTATATGTAATAAAGGATTTAGGTCTTAGAGATCCATATGTTGGACAAGTGCCTATACAAACTGGAGAAATAGCAGAAGATTTCGCATATTATTTCACAGCATCTGAGCAAACACCATCAGCGGTATCACTTGGCGTATTGGTTGATAGAGATTTATCTATAAAGGCGGCAGGTGGATTTATAGTGCAAATGATGCCTGGTGCAGATGAACTTCTTGCAGATGTTATAACATATAGATTAGAAGAAATTCCACCAATAACTACATTAATAAGTGAAGGCAAAACAATAGAAGAAATTTTAGAGTACATCTTTGATGGAATGGATTTAAAAGTATTAGATTCCTTAACTCCAGAATATAAATGTGATTGTTCTAGAGAGAGAGTTGAAAAAGCATTAATATCTATTGGAAAGGAAACTCTTCAAGAGATATATGATGACAAAAAGAATGAGGAAATAGTATGTAACTTTTGTAATACTAAATATGAATTTACTAATGATGAAATAGGAGAATTATTAAACAACAGTAGATAAACGTATTAAAATTATAGAATAAAAATAATAAAAAGATACAGAGAATAATTTGGAAGATTATGAAAAATCAGATTATTCTCTTTTTTTGAGCATAAATATTATAACAGAATAAAAAAGAGGATATATTCGCCTTCGATTTGTTCTTTTAAGGAAAGGGTGTATGTTGTGAAAAAAATTTTAGATATTATTATTGGTATGATTATTATAGTATATATTTCATTGATAAATATTATAAGCAGCTCTAAAATCTCATTTAGTATTCCTATTTTTATTTTAGGAGCTACTTTAATAATATATCATTTTATTAAGAAGAGAATAGAAAGTAATAAGGTTATATACAGGTATTTTAAAATTTTAAAAGTGCTAATTTGCATAGGTTTTATATTTTTTTTAGGAATAGAAATTTCTATAATTAATTATCCTAAATATAATAAAGGAAATGCAGATTATATTATTGTTTTAGGGGCAGGTCTTGATACTAACTCTACCCCTAATTTAATCCTTCAAGGAAGATTGGATGCAGTTTTAGAGTATATAAAAGAGGATGGTAATAGATTTATTGTTTTATCAGGGGGACAAGGATCTGATGAGAGGCTGCCAGAATCACATGCAATGAAAAAATATTTATTAAATAGAGGAGTTGATGAGAAAAAAATAATAATTGAAGATAAGTCTAGGAATACAGATGAGAATTTCAAATTCTCAAAAGTAAAAATAGAAGAGAATAGTGGAAAATCTCTAGATAAACTTAATGTTAAAATAGTAACAAGCGATTTCCATGCTCTTAGAAGCAGTATTTTGGCAAAAAGAAATGGATATGTAAATTATAGTAATTATTCTAGTCATACCATATGGTATTTAATTCCTATAACATATACGAGAGAAGCTTTTGCTATTGTTAAAAGTATAATATTTGATTAATATTAATATACAATTGAATTTTATTAACTTGAAAGGATAGCTTAAACAATGAGGATAAATAAATTATTTAGCAATTATGGAATTTGTTCTCGAAAGGAAACAAATAGATTGATTGAAGAAAAGAGAATTATTATAAATGGAAGATATTGTGTAGAGGGACAATGGGTAAATGATTCAGATGAAATAATATTTGATGGTAAACCAATTTCTAAAGCGAAAAAGGTATATATTGTTTTGAATAAACCTGTTGGAATTACTTGTACTGCAGAGAATAAAGTTAGTAATAATATAATTTCTTATATGAAATATCAAGACTACATATTTCCAGTTGGAAGATTGGATAAAGAGTCGCAAGGGCTTATTTTAATGACTAATGATGGTGAACTTGCTAATAGGATTTTAGAAAGTGATAATATGCATGAAAAAGAATATTTAGTTCAGGTGGATAGAAACTTTAATGATGAATTTTTAAAGAGGATGTCTGATGGAGTAGAGATTATAGGGGATGAAAGTTCTGGTGTTAGAAGAATAAGTGATAAATTAGGTTTATGCAAGACAATAGAAAATAAAGAAACTCTATTAGGTGAAGAAAATCTAGGTGATCCATGCATAGTAGAACTAAAGGAATTGAAAAATATCAGACGTGAAAAAAATAAATTTGTTAAAACAAGACCATGTCAAGTAGAAAGGATAGATGATAATACATTTAAAATTATACTAACTCAGGGAATGAATAAACAAATTCGGAAAATGAGCGGAGCTTTAGGATATAAGGTTACTAAACTGGAAAGAGTTAGGATAATGAACATAAGACTTAGTGATCTGGAGATAGGAAAATGGAGATACTTGGAGGAAGAAGAAATAAAAAGCCTTAAAAATGAGTTGCGTAGGTAAAGTATATTTTAGTCAATATTAATTTTTGATTAAGATTGATAAGCATGTAAATAAACTTTATTGAAATGAATATATCCCTATGAGATAATTAAATTAAATATATTAAGGTTACAGTTAAAATAATAAGTAAATTTAATAATAAGTAAATTTAATAATAAAGAAATATGTAACTTTTTATTATTTAAACTAATATGGTTTTGAAAAAATATTTTAATACACATGGAGAGACAGTATGAAAAAAGAATTAATAAAAGCGATTGAAGCAGCAGAAAGATATAATTTATTTTTAAAGGTAGTAACATCAGTTAGAAGCTACGATTCATATAACAGTTTCTTTAATATTTATGATGAACATGAAGAAGCATGCAGAAGAATTGTTGTGCTTACTAAAACAAAGGAATTGGAGGAAGTTTATGATGAAAATCCAACGGAAGAAATAAAAGAATGTAAAATAGTTCAAGGTAACTTATGGATTAAAGATTATTCTCTATTGGTGAATCCAGATAAAATTGATCTATCGGATTTACATGTTGTTAAGAAGTTGGTTGAGGAATTGTTATGAAAATAAAGAAGCGCTTAACTATTTCCAATGTACTCATGCTAATTATACCTGTAGTTATAATGGTAATTATTGCAGGTATAATGAATATCCCATTTTCAAAGGCCTATGAAAATAAATTTGAAGGTTATAGGGAGCATGACCAATATGCCTATTTTATTCAACAAAGTTTAAAACCAGATATGAGAAATATAGAAAATAAAAATGATTTAGATAAATTTCCAGAGGAATTACAAAAATTTCTTAATCCTAAGGGGTATCACTTAATAATAACATATGATGGGGAAATTGTTTCATCTAATATTGAAGATAAGGATAAAGAAGCTATTTCAATGATAGGAGATGATGTCCTTTTTAAATCGAATTCATTAGTTTTAGAAATGAATTCGATATCTTTAGTTAAAAATAGCTTTGTTAAGGATAACAAGGTAGTAAATATAATTGCAATAAATCCATCATATAGGCCTGTAAAACTTGATATAAAAAATGAAATGTCAACTTTGGTAATAAGTTATATAATAATAGTTATTATTATTTCATTAATTGTTGTTACGATAACCAATGTTATGCTATCCAGTAAGATTTATAAGAAATTGATTCGGCCTTTAGAACTTTTAAGTTATGGAGCTGAACAGATAAAAAACGGAAATCTGGATTTTGAAATGAATTATGAAAGTGATGATGAATTTGGACAGGTTTGTGGTGATTTTGATGAAATGAGATTGAGATTAAAACATTCAATCGATATGCAGCTAAAATATGAAGAAGATAGAAAGCAACTAGTGGTAGGAATATCTCATGATCTAAGAACACCATTAACTGCAATTAAAGGCTACGTGGAAGGATTACGTGATGGAGTAGCAAATACTCCTGAAAAACAAAAAAAGTATCTAGATACAATTTACACTAAAGCTTGTGATATGGATGTATTAGTTGATAGTCTGTTCCTCTTTTCTAAATTAGATACAGGCCGATTCCCATTTAAATTTGATATAGTAAGCATTAATGAATATATAGAGAGATTTTACAGATGTGCTAAGAAAGAGTTCTATGGAAAAAAAGTTGGAATTTCATTTGAAAGTAAATGTAAAAATTCAACATTAGTGAAACTTGATTATAACGAAATGAATAGAGTCCTTTTGAATATATTGGATAATAGTATTAAATATAAGCATGATAATGTAGTTAAAATAAAAATTAAATTGTATGAAAATGAAGAATTTGTAATATTAGAAATTAGTGATAATGGTTTAGGAGTTCCTAATGAAGATCTATCTAAGTTATTTATAAGTTTTTATAGAGGAGATGTCTCACGTACAAATCCTAATGAAGGAAGTGGACTTGGATTAGCTATAGCAAAACATATAATAGAAGCGCATGATGGAGAGATTAAAGCCTATAATAAGGATGGACTTACAATAAGAATAACATTACCGAAAAGATAATTATAAAACGCAAATTTACTAGAGAGTGGGGAGGATAGTCAATGAAAAAAATATTAATAATAGAAGATGATGAAAGTATAGCTGAATTAGAAAGAGATTATTTAGAGATAACTGGATTTAAAACAGAAATTGCTCAAAATGGATATAAAGGACTAGATCTTGCGCTAAATGAAGAATTTGATTTGATTCTTTTAGATGTTATGCTGCCAGGAAAGGACGGATTTAAAGTCTGTCAGGAGATAAGAGCTGTTAAAGAAATACCTATTTTGATGGTAACTGCTAAAAAAGAAGATATCTATAAAATACAAGGACTTGGAATTGGTGCAGATGACTATATTGTAAAGCCATTTAGTCCAAGCGAGCTTGTAGCAAGAGTAAATGCCCACATTTCTAGATATGAACGTCTCACAACTATGGAAAAAAATAATGATAATGAAAAAAGTTCAATAATTATTGGGCGTATTAAAATTTTACTTAAAGCAAGAAGAGTTTATATAGGAGAAAATGAAGTTAAATTTGCAAATAAAGAATTTGAACTTTTAATGTTTTTAGCTTCAAACCCTAATATCGTATTTTCAAAAGATACATTATTGGATAGGATTTGGGGAGAAGAATCTTTAGGAGATAGTTCTACTATAACTGTACATATTAATAGAATAAGGGAGAAAATTGAGTTAGATAGCAGTAATCCTGAATATATTGAAACTGTGTGGGGAGCTGGATATAGATTTAACTTATAAATTAGTGTTTATCTCAATAATTATTTGAGTTTATATAATAAATTTTAAAGATAATATAAAGATAGTAACAGAGAATTATGAAATGCTGGCTAGAGGTGCAATTATTTTTGTAAAGAAATACAAAAGTAAATTGCACCTCTAGATTTTTTTATTTTTTAGGAATTTATAACGCAGTAAAATCAGTGGATAACTCTTGAAACAGACTAATTAACTTGGTTTAATATTTTAAAAGAATAAAAAATAAATCATACTTGTCTTCCGTATTTTTCCACATAAGTTCGAAAAGAAATATGTATAAAAATATACAGCCCCACAGTCACCTGACATATTTTTATTTATAATATGAAATTTAACATGAATTTAACATTTGTTTATATTCTGTTTATATATGTGTAATAGAGATGTTACAATCCTTTATTATAATTAGAAAATAAATTTAAAATAGAATAATATTACTAAATGACAAATCAAGGAGGAGACAAGATTGAGAAAAACATTTATAAGTTTTTTAATTGGAACTTTAATGCTTTCTAGTAGTACATCAATGATTAATATATCAAGTGCATATGCTGATACTACTGATAATAGTACAATTAATGAAGTGTCTGATAGTGGTACGATTAAAGTATCATTAGAAAACATAAGGGATATCATGACTGAAAATAATTTAGATATTAAGATTTTGGATAATAAGCTTAAAATAGCTCAAGAGACATATGATGATGATAAGTCTGCCTATACTTCAAAAACCGAGCCTAAGCAAGAAGACTATAAAGACGATAATGGAAATTATGATGCTTTAGCTTATAATAAAGCTCTGGATGCCTACAAATTGGCTAAGTCCGATTATGAAAAATCAAAAGATGACTTAAAAACAGCTAGAGATAATTATGATAAAGGTGTTGAAGATAAGGTTTATGCAGCTCAACAAGCATACATAGCTTATTTGTACGATTTATCGAAGAATACAATAACAGAAGATACACAAGAGCAAAATGAAAAAAAGGAACAAATATACAAAATTCAATATGATAGTGGATTCATATCAAAAAATAAATACACCGAGTTATTACAAGCTAATACATCAGCTAATGATTCAAAATCTACAAAAGATGCAGCGGAACTTGATAGAGTTAAATTATGTAATACTTTAGGTATTAATCCTGAGGAAAAAGTAATATTCAATACAGATATAACTAAAGACTTTCAGGTTATAGCTAAGATAAATTATGAAGATGACTTGAAACAGATGCTTGATAATAACTTTGAAATAAAATTGCAAAATGATACTATTGATGACTTAAAAGATCAAGAAGATGATTACGATGATAAAGATCAAGATGATATTTATGATTATAAACTTGAGAATGAAAACACTCAATTAACACAACTTATTAATAATTCAGAAACAGATTTCAAGAAACAATATAATGATTTAATGACTTCTTACAATTCAATAAAAAGCAGCTATGATGTGATAAACCAGAAACAAAAAGAATATGAAATTGAGCAAAAGAAATATGATTATGGATTTGTTTCAAAAAATGATGTCGATGCTGCGAAATTGACTTTAGATAATGATAACGCGGATTTTATAAATAAAAGAAATCAATGCTATTTATCTTATTTAAAGTACATTGAAATGAAAGAGGGTTACTAAAATTGAAGCTTTTATTTAATAAAAAAACTTTAGCTAATAAAGAAATTATAGAAACAACTGAAGCAAGCAAGAAAAAATTTTTCACTAAAAGGAAAGTTATAAGTTTAGTAGCTGTATTAGTTGTTATAGCAATAGGAGGCGGTATTTATAAGGTGAAATTTGCTAAAACAAAAACAACGCAAAGCAGTGTCAAGTATACCACCCTTAAGAAAACAAATATTGCTACAACAATTAGTTCATCAGGTGCTATAAAGAGTGGGGATTCCACAAATATATATTCAAATTTAGAATATAATGTTGCATCAATTAACGTTTCAGTTGGAGATGTAGTAAAAAAAGGCGACGTGCTTGCAACAATAGATACATCAACTCTTCAAGAACAACTTGCAGAAGCAGAACAAACTCTAACTGCAAATGAGGAAAAAAATCAGTTATCATTAACAAGTGCAAAACAAAAATACGATAACTTACAGTATTTACATGATAATAATTTACAGACTGATATAATAAATGCAGAAAAATCTGTTGATAGTGCAAAACTTGATATGGAAGATAAGAGTAAAGTTTATGAATATGATAAGGCCATGTTTCAAAATGGCGAAATATCTCAACAAGATTTAAATACAGCAAAAACAAATTATGAAAATTCTAAAGGAGTTTACGATAAATCAACGGTTGCATTAGAAGCGGCAAAAGTTAATTCTGATCAAGCACTATCTGAAGCAAAAACAGCCTATGAATCGGCTCAAGCAGCTGCTAATGATAAGAGCAGTAGGCTTGCATATGAAGATAAGAAGAAGAAATTGCAAGATGCTCAGGTTGTAGCTACTGTAGATGGAACGGTAACTAATGTAAATGCTGTAGTAGGTATACAAGCGTCTGGAGCATTATTTGTAATTCAAGATTTAGGAAATTTAATTGTTAATGCAAGTGTTGATGAAACAGATGTTGCAAAAGTAAAAGTTGGACAAAAAGCTCAAATAACAACGGATGCATCAGGTTCTGATATTATTGATGCACAAGTTGTAAGTGTTGAACCAGTTTCTAGTACTGCAAGTGCAAGTACAAGTACAACTAGCACTAGCAATGGTAAAGCTAGCACTAGTACTAGCTCTACCGGTAACACTACAAGCAGTGATGTATCTTTCACAGTTAAGGTACAGTTAACAGGTAAAAATGATAAGGTGAAAGTTGGTATGAATTCAGTAGTAAATATTATTACAGATGAAAAAAATGATATCTATTCAGTGCCATATGGAGCAGTAATTAATAATAATGGACAAAACGAGGTTTATGCAGCAGTTGAACAGGGTGGAAAATATATTGTCAAGGAAATTCCTGTAACTAAAGGTATAGAATCAAATGCAAATGTTGAAATTGATGGTCCGGATCTTTCAGACGGAATGATTATACTTAACGAACCAACAAATTATAAAGTTGGTGATACAGTACAAATAAGTTCTCGAAAAACAAAGTAGGGGGTGAGTGTCTTTGAGTAAAAATATAATAGAAATGAAAGACATTACAAAAAGCTTCTATATTGGAACTCCAAATCAATTAAATATTTTAAAAGGAATTGATATTAGTGTAAAAGAAGGAGAATTTGTAGCAATAGTTGGTTCATCTGGTTCTGGAAAAAGTACATTAATGAATATTATAGGAGCACTTGATAGAGCAACTTCTGGGAACTATATTTTAGATGGTACAAATATTAATGAGATATCTGATAATGGTTTATCTGAAGTAAGAAATAAACAAATAGGTTTTGTATTTCAAACATATAATCTAATTCCAAGAAGTTCAGCCTTGAAAAATGTGGAATTACCAATGCTATATTATGGAATGAGTAAAAAAGATAGAAGAATACGTGCAGAAGAACTTTTAGATCTTGTCGGAATGAAAGATAGAATGTCTCATCAACCAAATGAACTGTCAGGAGGACAAAAACAGAGAGTGGCTATTGCGAGAGCACTAGCTAATGATCCGAGTATAATACTTGCGGACGAGCCAACGGGTGCTCTTGATTCAACAACTGGAAGGTTAGTTATGGATTTATTCCATAAAGTCCATGAGCAAGAAGGTAAAACTATTGTATTTATAACCCATAACAGCGAACTTGCAGAGGAAACAGAAAGAATTATAACTTTGAAGGATGGAAATATAGTATCTGAAAAAAAGAATGATATGTACTACAGAAGATTTCCAGAAGAGGAAAAAGTATGTTTATAAAAGAAAATATAATGCTTGCGGTTGCAGGACTTAAATCTAATAAAATGAGAGCATTACTTACAATGCTCGGAATAATAATAGGGATAGCATCAGTAATTGGTGTTGTTTCAGTAGGAAATGCAATGACATCTTCTTTAACAAGTTCAATGTCCTCAATGGGTGCAACTAATATTACAGTTAATGTACAAGAAAGAAGTACGATAAGTACATTAAATTCGTCGAATTCCAATAGCTCGAATTTAAAAGACAAAAATAATTCAAATTCGAAAAATTCGAGTTCGAAAAATTCTAACAGTTCAAACTCGAAAAGCTCAAATGGTAATTCACAAAATAATAGTGGAGGCGCACAGTCAGGAGGTGGCGCACCAGGTGCAGGTGCCATGAGAGCAGCAAGCGGAGGAGGAATGCCTCCAGGAGGTTCAGGAAGACAAGGGAAATCAAGTAGTACTGCAAAAGATATTGATCTTATGACAATGGAACAGATAAATGATTTACAGGAAAATTTTAGTGATGAAATAAGTTCTTTAAGTGTATCTGAAAGTGGTAGCTCAGGTAAAGTTAAGAATGATTCAACGTATTCTAATGTAAGCACAGTAGGTACAAATGTTGGATATAAAGATGTTAAAAGTTTGGAAATGGCCGAAGGTAGGTATCTTTCTCAAAATGATATTGATGGTTCAAAAGATGTTGCAGTAGTTTCAGATAAGTTAGTGTCAAAGATATTTGGAACAGGTGTGGATCCTATAAACCAAGATATAAAGGTGTATGCATCAAATGCAATTTACACGTACACAATAGTTGGAGTTTATAAATATAAAGCTTCAGGAGGAAATAGAACTACATCTGACGAAAATTTGACTACAGATTTATATATTCCAGTTACTGTAACAAAGAAAACAGCAACTAATAAAAACTACCAGACATTTCAGATAAAGGCAAAAGATGAAGTAAATGTTCAATTATTTACTAATGAATTATCAGACTATTTATCTAAGCTTTATGCAAAAAATGCAAAGTTTGAGGCTCAAGCAAGCAATATGGAAAGTATGCTTGAATCAATGACATCAATGATGACTACAGTTGCAGTGGCTATATCTGCTATTGCAGGAATTTCACTTGTAGTTGGTGGAATTGGAGTTATGAATATAATGCTAGTATCTGTTACAGAAAGAACAAGGGAAATAGGAACTAGAAAGGCACTTGGAGCTAAAAGCAGCCATATAAAGATGCAATTCATAGTTGAATCAATTATAATATGCTCAATTGGTGGTATTTTAGGAATATTACTTGGTTTGGGTGCAGGAGCAATTGGTTCAAAAGCTATGGGATATGCAACTACAGTATCGCCATTAGTTATTTTAATAAGTTTTTCATTTTCAATGTTTATTGGAGTATTCTTTGGATATTATCCAGCAAAGAAAGCAGCGGAATTAGATCCGATAGAAGCACTTAGATATGAATAGAATAGATTTTAAAATAAGTTAATATTAAAAAAAAGTTTTTTTATGCCATGGAGTTATTCTGTATTATTACTCCATGGCATTACTATATTACTATTACACAAATATTTCATAAATTCCAAAAGCGATTAATATACTTCCAGAGATAAAATTTGAATATTTAATAAAAAGTTTTGAAAGATTAATATTGCGATTGAAATAACTTATATATATATACACAACAGAAATAATAAAAGAAAAAAATACACTTATACTAAGATTAACGCCTGTTATACTGGCAGAAAAATTTGCACCAATATTGTTTAGAGATAGTGCTATGGAAAGGACTAAACATTCTTTAAGATTTATATTATGAGATTTATCTAAATTTAGAATATAAGGATTCTCCAAAATGCTTTTATACTTTAAAGAGCTTTCATAATAAAAAGAAGTATCGTAACCAAGACGTTTTTTTTCTAATCGAATATATTCAACTATAAAAGAAATTCCAATATAACTTAAAAGAATAGCACCAAACATATTACTGATCCTAGGATCTATTAAGGGCAGAATCAATTTACCAATATACATGGAAACAAATGTACTAATAGAAGTTACTATCGCAAGCAAAATGGCATTTGATTTAGATAAATGTATTTTTTCAATTCCATAAGATAAAAAAACGGATAAAGTTGCTATATTTGTTGAAATAGCTAATAAAAGAGGTGATACAAAAATCATATGGAACTCCTAAAAATTATTTTAATATAATATATTCATTTAATTCGAAAAAAGATTGCAATATGATAAATTTATAAAATATTTGTTTAATTTTTAAACATTTGATCGAAAAAAGTATGAAATATTTACATATTGAAAGTCATGTGATAAAATACACTTAATATTTTATAAATTTGAAAAGTTGATATTAGGTGGTGTAGTAAGAAAATATATAAGAAAAATATATTTGTTATGAAAATTCTACTACGTTTGAGGGGCTATATAGGATCATAAATGAATTTTATAATAAATTATTCTGGGGGGCATGTGAATGTTAAATTATACGAAATATAAAAGATTTGAAACAATAAAATTGAATGATAGGATATGGCCTGATAAAGAAATAAACAAAGCGCCTATATGGTGTAGTGTCGATTTAAGAGATGGAAATCAAGCTCTTATTAATCCAATGACAGTAGATGAGAAGATTGAATTTTTTAAATTACTTATTAAACTTGGTTTTAAGGAAATAGAAGTTGGATTTCCATCAGCATCACAAATTGAGTATGACTTTTTAAGAAGGTTAGTTGATGAAAATCATATTCCAGATGATGTAACAGTGCAAGTATTAACACAAGCTAGGCCACATTTAATAAAGAAGACATTTGAAGCATTAAAAGATATAAAAAAGGCAATTGTTCATATATATAATTCGACTTCGGTACTTCAGAGAGATGTTGTTTTTAATATGAGTAAAGAAGAGATTAAAAAAATTGCAGTTGAAGGAACTAAATTAGTAAAAGAATACGCAGGAAGTTTTGAGGGAAAAATATTACTTGAGTATTCACCTGAGAGTTTTACGGGGACAGAGCTTGAATATGCAATAGAAATTTGCGATGCAGTTTTGGATACTTGGGAAGCTAATAAGGAAAATAAAGTTATAATAAATCTTCCTTCAACGGTACAAATGGATACTCCAAATGTTTATGCAGACCAAGTTGAATGGATGTGCAGAAATTTCAAAGATAGAGAAAGGGTAATTGTAAGTGTTCATCCTCATAATGACAGAGGAACTGGCGTTAGTGATGCAGAACTTGCAATGCTTGCAGGAGCAGATAGAGTTGAAGGGACTTTATTTGGAAATGGGGAAAGAACAGGAAATGTTGATATACTAACAATAGCATACAATATGTTCTCGCATGGGATAAATCCAGAATTAAATATTGAGAATGTAAATGAAATAATTGAAGTTTATGAAAGATGCGTTAAAATACCAGTGCATGTAAGACACCCATATGCGGGAAATCTAGTATTTACAGCATTTTCGGGATCGCATCAAGATGCTATAAACAAAGGCATTAAAAAATATAAGGAACGTCATAATAACATATGGCAAGTACCATACTTACCAATAGATCCAAGCGATTTAGGAAGGGAATATGAAGCTTTAGTCAGAATAAATAGTCAATCAGGTAAAGGTGGAATTGCTTTTGTTATGGATCATTGTTATGGATTTAAGATTCCAAAGACTATGCAGAAGGAATTTGCAGATGTTATTCAAAAGATTTCAGAAGGAAAAGGTGAGGTTTCGCCAACAGAGGTTAAAGCGGCTTTTGATAAAGAATATTTGAATCTAGAAATACCATTCAAATTAGTTAAATGTAGAGTATCAGATATTTCAGATAATGGATGTGAAGAAGATACTAAGGTTAATGTATCTATAATACATGATGGACAAGAAAGAGAAATTGAAGGTATAGGAAATGGGCCTATAGATGCATTTAAGTCATCATTATCTAGAAGTAGCTTAATTAATGTTAAAATCATAGATTACACAGAACATGCTTTGAGCACAGGTTCTGAGGCACAAGCAGCGGCTTATGTATATATGGAGAGAAATGATACAATGAAGAAAACATTTGGTGTTGGTGTTGATAGCAACATTACAAGGGCTTCAATTAAGTCAATGATAAGTGCATTAAATCGTCTCTACCATCAATAAAAATTAATTATATATTGCAATTAAGCTCCTACATTTTAGTTTTAATTAAGCACATGGATTACTAGAACTTTAAATGTAAATTTATTATTGCAAAAAGTATATTATTAAAAATAGCTAACTATTATGTAAAGTAATAACATAATAGTTAGCTATTTTTATTTTAATTAGTCTGGTTACTCCATTTTTTGAAATTAAAATAATTAACTAGTATAACAATAAAAAGCATAATAGCAAATACGTATAACGAATACTTTATACTAATTCCTAAAAATGTATAAAGAAGAATTATTGGTGTATCTGCAAAAAATATTGTTAAAGTATATTTAATAAAGCTAATTTCAGCTAATACAGAAAAGAAACAAATAATATCTGTGGGAATAACAGGAGAAGATACCCCTAAAGCTAAAATTTGCACATTATTTTTTTTGATCATATTGTATACTTTAGGATATTTATTTATTATTTTATTTTGATAACTCATTCCAAATGTAAGTCTTGCAAAGAAAAATAATAGAATTTCACTTAATAAATTCGCGGTTGCAGTTAAAATGAATGCTTCATATGGATTAAATAGTATTCCGCCAACAATTATAAAAATTGTACAGGGAATGAGCGTAAAAATTCTTAACGATGCAATTATGAAAAATAAAACTGTACTAAATTTTCCGTATGTATTTAAAAAAAATATTATTTTATTAACTCCGTTATTATACAATTGGTATTTAAAAAAAACAAATAAAATTGATATCCAAAATACAATAGCAATCCCTTTGAATAGTCTATTCATTAAATTTATCACTCCTTTTATATTAACTTTAAAGACGCCGAAAAAAAGTTTATAATAGCATATTTCCACCCTACTATAAACTATTTTACCAATAAATTATAAGAATATGTTAAATTTATGGAAATCTTTCGTTTATTTTAAGAATTGTTAATAATTAATTTTTAGTATTAATAAAATAATGGAAATAAAATATATTTCTAAAAATAGGCTTTATGTTAATGAATTATGAAAAACTTCTAAATTATATAATAGTATGAGTATAGTTTAAATTAAAATGTTAATTAATGTATTGTAATAAGATTGAGGGTAGTATTAAATCACTGACAATAAAGTAATAGAAGATATCCTAAAATTAAGGTATAATCATAGTAAAAACATAACTTTTACTAGGGGGCAGTTGTATGAGTAAATATTGGAATGATAAAGTTAGAGAAATAGAGCCTTATGTGCCTGGGGAGCAGCCTAAGGATAGAAAGTACATAAAATTAAATACAAACGAGAATCCATATCCACCATCAGATAAAGTTTTAGAAGCTATGAAGAATGAACTTAATGGTGACTTGAAGCTTTATCCAGATCCAACATGTAGTGAGTTAATAAGTGAAATAGCTAATTACTATAAGCTTGATGATGATGAGATATTTATAGGAAATGGTTCGGATGAAATTTTGGCATTTTCATTTATGACTTTTTTTTCAAAAGACAAAAAAATATTATTTCCCGATATAAGCTATACTTTCTATAAAGTTTATGCTGAACTTTTTGATTTAAATTATGAATTAATAAAATTAGATGATAATTTTGATATACCATTAGAAGAATTAAAAAAAACAAATGGTGGAGTAATAATACCAAATCCTAATGCGCCAACAGGAAAATATATAAATACAGAAAGCTTAAAAAATTTAATTGAAGCTAATAGAGATAGCGTAGTAATTATTGATGAAGCTTATATAGATTTTGGCGGCCAGTCAATGGTTCAATTTATAGATGAATATGATAATCTGTTAGTAATTCAAACATTATCAAAATCACGTTCACTAGCTGGGCTAAGAGTCGGATTTGCATTGGGGCATAAAGATTTAATAGAGGGATTAAACAGGATTAAAAATAGCATAAATTCTTATACAATAGATAGAGTCGCTTTAGCTGGGGCTAAGGCGGCTATTCAAGATACTAAATATTTTGAGAAGATAACTAAGAAAATAATAAAAACAAGAGAAAAAGTAGTTAAGGAATTAGAAAAATTAAATTTTAGAGTTTTGAAATCAGAATCAAACTTTCTTTTTGTTAGCCATAATAAGGCTTCTGGGAAGTTTCTTTATGAAAATTTGAAAGATCAAGGAATACTAGTGAGATATTTTGATAAAGAAAGAATAGATAATTTTCTAAGAATAACAATAGGAACTGATGAAGAAATGAAGATTTTAATTGAAAAATTAAGATTAATTTTGAATAATAATTAGAAAGAATTACAATAGAAAGTATAGTAAATTTAGATACAATTTATTAAGTGGGATTATTTTTTAAAATCCTATTCAGTAAAATGTATCTAATTTATTTATTGAATAATATTATTAAGCATATAGAATAGAGATTGAGGATATTAATATGATGGAATTTTAACTTTGAATTTATGATTTATCATTTTCGAATTAGAAGAGAAATTTTAGTTTTTGAAGGAAGGTATAATTTTATGAAATTATGTATTAATAAAGAATACGTTTTAGATGTTGCAAAGGAAATATTAGAATTTGATAGTCCAACTGGTTTTTGTTTTGAGATAATTGATAAAATAAGAGATATAGTTAGAGAATTAGGATATGGTTTTGAAACTACCAATAAAGGCTGTGGAATAATAACTGTAAAAGGTAAATCAGATGAAAAAATATTAGGACTATCTGCTCATGTAGATACATTAGGAGCTATGGTTAGATCAATAACTTCAGATGGGAAAATAAAATTCACCTTACTTGGAGGACCAATTGTTCCAACTTTAGATAGTGAATATTGTGTGATACGAACAAGAGAAGGAAAGAAACATACAGGAACATTCTTAAGTGTAAGCCCTGCAGCTCACGTTTTTGAGGATAGCTCAATTAAAACAAGAGATCCGAAAAATATGGAAATAAGAATTGATGAAGAGGTTTATTCAAAAAGTGATGTTCAAAAGCTTGGTATTTGTGCAGGAGATTTTATATTTATTGACCCTAAGACGACAGTTACTGAGAGTGGATTTATAAAGTCAAGATTTATTGATGATAAAGGTAGTGTTTCCTGTTTAATGGGATTATTGGAATTGTTTAGCAGAGAAAAAATCATCCCTAAGTATACTACTAAAATATTGATTTCAACCTATGAAGAAGTTGGACATGGAGCGTCATATATACCAAGTGATATAGATGAGATGATAGCAGTAGATATGGGATGTATTGGAGATGATTTAACTTGTAGTGAGTATGATGTTTCAATATGCGCCAAAGATTCAGGAGGACCTTATGATTATAATATGGTGACAAAATTAATCAACCTTGCCAAGGATAATAATTTAAAATACGCCGTAGATATTTATCCAATGTATGGTTCTGATGTAGGGGCAGCTTTGAGAGGTGGCAACGATATACGTGGAGCCTTGATAGGACCTGGGGTTCACGCATCTCATGGAATGGAAAGGACTCATTATAGTGCTTTTGAAAATACTATTAAATTATTATATTTGTACTTAACTAATTAAAAAAATAATCATAACCTATTAATAGGATTGCAAAATTGAATGTATGTTGTATATAAATCAGCTTTTTGGATAAAAAGTAAATGATATATATACATTTTAGGAGCGATTTTAGTAACTTTTGCATAATTTTATTATGCAGAAGAAGGGGATGGATTATGGATATAGAGAATTTAAAAAGGGAATATGTTAAAGATAAAAGTGAGAAAGAATATATTGAAAATGTAAAGAGAATAACAATTGTCTTATTAAAACAGTTAATAAACCTTGATAAAGAGGTATGGGAAGAATGCAGTAATATGTGCCTTATATATATAGCAAATATTAAAAAAGAATTTTGCAATTATTTTATCAAAAATGGCTTTGAAATTAGACAAGGAACCGAGATAATTGCAAGATATGAAGGTTTAGAAGCAAGATTATTAAAATTAGCAGAGGATTGTAAGTATGAAGCTAAATATATTCTTAGAGTCGGTGAGCATAAGGATTTTTATATTAAATTAAGGCCTTCAAATAAGTATAGAAGGATGATTTTTTGGAATTCCCAATTATCTAATAACGATGTGCTTAATATAAACAAAGAAAATGGAAAAGATGTTATTACTACTTGTAACGATTTAAAGAAACTAAAAAATACAGTTGAATTTTTAAAAAAGAAAATAGAAGAATTTAGTGATGTATTAAGTGAAATTAATTCATTTAAGTATATTTATACAGTATACGAAAAAGATAAAATTAATGACGATGGTAAAGTTGAGTTCGATACATTTGAGGAATTATTTAAATCATTATAAGTATATAATTATAAATAGCGCTGAAATAAAATTATTAAAGATAAGTGGCTAAAATATAAGGTATATAATTATCTAATATTATCTTTACTCTATATATCATTCAAGAGATTAAGGCAATATTAATTGAGAATTGACAGGTGATATACTAATGCATCTAATTGCATAAAGAGAACAATTACAATAATTTTAAAAATAATGCAAGGTTTATATATTTAATTAATTTGGAGGTATATATGAAAGCAGTTATATTTGACATGGATGGAGTAATTATTGATAGTGAACCAATTCATTTTGAGGTAGATATTCAAACTATAAGAGAATTAGGTTGTGATATTTCAGAAAAAGAATTGGAAAAGTATGTAGGGTCAACAAATGAATATATGTATACGGATATAAAGAAAAATTATAATATAAGAAAATCATTGCAAGAAATAATAAATTATAAAGTAGAATTAACTAAAATGAAGATTATTGAATCTGATTTAGAGCCAATAGATGGAATTAAAGAATTGTTAATAGAATTAAAGAATAGAAATATTCCTGCTGCAATAGCATCATCATCACCTAAAGATCTGATTGATATTGTTGTATCTAAGTTTAAATTACAAGAATACTTTAAATATATTATAAGTGGAGAAGAAGTTGAAAGAGGTAAACCATCACCTGATATTTATATTGAAACATCAAGAAAATTGGGAATATCACCAAAAGAGTGTGTCGTTATTGAAGATTCTAGGAATGGAGTATTTGCTGCAAAAGATGCTGAAATGAAATGTATAGGGTTTAAAAACTTTAACTCGGGAAATCAAGATTTATCTAAAGCGGATGTAATTGTTAGCTCAATTCGAGATATAGATTTAAATAATATTCTATTCTAGACAATTATATGATTTGAAATTATAGAGAATAAGTGAGAAAAAAGTAGATGGTATTAAATTTCCTAAAATTGATTTTTTAAAATTATTTGAGATTATGAGTCTAAAATGGTATAATTTATATGAAAAAAATCAAGGGAGACGATTAGATGCGACG
>Ga0079104_1001128_pt1 | contig 19468 bp, 16 predicted proteins | sample MedtruBG_FD_76829 | JGI IMG/M metagenome (GOLD analysis project Ga0079104, IMG submission 76829) | Root nodule microbial communities of legume samples collected from California, USA - Medicago truncatula BG | ecosystem: Host-associated > Plants > Roots > Nodule | place: USA: California...
GAGGCCAATCGCTACATCAACATGGACGACCTGCGAGAGCACAAGAAACTCGCACTCCGTCAAGCCGCATGACCAGCACGCATGACCGCCCAATTTTGCAGAACTTGACGCACACAACCCCGCCGTGGTCCATCTGCCACAGCGAGCGTGAAGTTTGCGCTTGGAATGGGCGCCGCGGAAATGAACCGTTCAATGCTGATGACAAACTCTTTGCGTCGGTTACAGCGAAGATGTGTGTCGAGCTGGTCGGTTTTCTCATTTAGTGAGACCTTGCGCGCCTGCGCACGGTGGCATGCGTTTCGGTTGGCTCGAGAGGTAGGAATTCGGCCGGCACCTTCGCCGCCTACCGGCACAGCGTCATGCCTCCCGGTCGTGCTGTCAGTTCCATCGATTCCCGCATCGTCTTATCGGACAGATTTCCTTCAGCCGCTTCGAAGGCCCGGGCCATCCCCGAGTGGCAATCCCGCACCGCGCTCGGCGGGGATTGAGCGCCTCGACCGTGCCGCGGGTTTTGGGTCTGACGCGGCGAAACGTGTGACACTCCCGGCAGACCTGAAGAAAGAGGGGGTCGATGTTCTGGCTCGCGGCACCGCGCAGTGCAGCGCCGCCATGATCGTCTCGCCTTCTTCCATTGGCAAGCCGATCTCTGAGTGGAACAGGCGCTCCCAACTGTTGCCGGTTCGGACCCGGCGACGGCAACCTCGCCGAGCTCGTCTTCTGCATCGCGATCGTCCAGCCGCTTCTACAAACGATGCGGAAGAGCAGGTTGTCCGTGCGGTCAATCCAAGCATGAGAAGGCCAGGCAGCAGCAAGGAGGCAAGGGGTTCTGCCGATCATCGCAATCCTCTTGCGACGGTCTTTCAGTCCGGCGCGGCATAGACGAAGCGTTCGTCGCAGGCAAAGTGTACGGACGAACTAAATCTCCCTTGGATCACATGATCCCGTTGACATGTATCTGGATCATAGTGTTTACTGCCATCAGTCAACATCGGACTAGAGGGGGGAAGGTAAAGCTCGGTCCGGGGCGCTACGGCGATGTTGTGGGAGCAGCTATTGCCAAGCGCACCAAGACTGCCGCAGGGAGCGGGAGTTGTCGCGGGCGGATCGATGCGCGCGACGTCCTGGTTCCAGCCGCATGCCCAATGTCGCGCGGAGGAAGGCTGCTGGGTCGTCGACAGGTATGGACGGCTGCTCCTGAACCGCACCAATAACTACTGCTGGCGCATACACGGCCATGCCCATGGCCCTGATCTCGAGGCCGTGTCGGCTTGACGCAAATTAAGCGGTCGACGGGAAGCCTGGGACAGAGGGGCCGTCCAAGACTGCATCGAACACAGAATACAAGAAGACCACGAACCAAAGGCGGCCTTTCAAGGTCTCTGGGTACGGCCAATTTGTCTGGTTGAACCATAATCAAAAGGGGAACTAAAGGATGACAAAGACAGTTTCACAGTCCATCAAGCGTCGCTCCTTCCTTAAGGGTGGCAGTGCTTTCGCCGCAAGTACGCTGTTTGCTCCAGCCATTGTAGGCCGAGCAGCGGCGGCGGAGACAATCACTCTCCTTACTTGGGAGACATACCAAGAACCAGAATGGGTCAAGGAATGGGAAGCGGCTAACGAGGGCGTCAAGCTCAATCCGGTGATTATTTCTTCCCTTGACGAAGTATTCGCCCAACTCCAATCCGGAGCTATAAAACCGGACGTTATCTATTCAGAGGCTTCGACAGCCGGACGCCTCAAGAAAGCCGGCCAAATCGAAGCCTTCGATATCGCAAAAGTTCCGCACATTTCGAACGTCCTCCCGGCGCTAAACTGGAAGGATCCGCTGAGCGTGGATGGTGTTCTAATGGGCATCCCCCTGCACTGGGGCACGCAGCCGCTCATGTATAACGCGGATATGCTCAAGGAGCCCCCGATGACCTGGGCGGCACTTTGGGATAAGTCCTATCAGGCCAAAGTCAGCACCTTCGACGACGCCACGGTCAACATCCCGATGGTCGCGTTATATGTCGGAGCCAAGGATCCATTCAATCTGACCGAGGAGGAGTTCTCCCGCGTGACCGATGCGTTGCGGGAGCTTCGCTCGCAGGTGCGGGTGATCACGCGCGGCTTCGATGACGCTACCAACCTCTACGCGTCGGGCGAAGCGGTTATCGGCTATTGCCATCTTGTCTCGGTTGTCAATTCGCTGAAAAAGAAGAAGCTTAATTTCGCATACACCTTGCCCAAGGAAGGCACGCCGTCCTGGATCGAAGGTACATACGTGACCCCGCAGGGCCAGCGCGACATCGTCTACAAATTCCTCAATGACACCATGTCGTTAGAATGGCAGGCGAGGTTCATGGAATTCTCAGGAAGCAATGGCATTCTGACCTCGGAGGGAGCTCGCAAGGCCGGACTTTCCGAAGAATTTCTGCAGACCACCAACGTTCTTGATGCGGATAGCCCGGCTCTCAAGGAAAACCTCCTTTTCTTCAAGGAGCCGGAGGATGTAGAGCGTCGAGTCCAGATCTGGAATGACTTCTTAGCCGGCACACTTTGACGTCGGCTCAAAATCAGTTCTGGAGACTGGCTATGGGAACGCTCGAAACCGGCCCGGTACTTTCGCTTGCAGGAGTGTCGAAAACTTACGAGGGCGCAGAAAAACCGGCGCTCGACAAGGTGTCTTTCTCGGTGAAGCCTGGAGAGTTTTTTTCGATACTTGGGCCAAGTGGATCAGGCAAAACTACCATCCTCAGAACCGTTGCTGGTTTCGAAAGGCCGGACAAGGGCGAAATAGTCATGGCAGGCGAGGTGGTGAATGCTGTCCCTGCCTTCAAACGGGACGTGCGCACGGTATTCCAGAGCTACGCCTTGTTCCCGCACCTCACGGTGCGGGAAAATGTCGAATATCCTCTCCGCATGCGAGGTGAGCCTAAGGCGAGCCGCCAGAAGAAGGCAGAGGAAGCCTTGGCGCTCGTCGAATTGTCTGCATTTTCGGCAAGACTCCCGCACCAGCTTTCCGGGGGCCAGCGTCAACGTGCTGCCTTGGCTCGGTCCATCGTCTCGCGGCCAAAGCTTCTGCTGCTCGACGAGCCGCTTGCCGCACTCGATCTGCGGCTGCGCCAGCAAATGCAGCACACGTTGGTCGCCCTCCAGAAGGAGCTCGGCATAGCCTTCATGTATGTCACGCATGACCAGGGCGAAGCGCTGTCCATGTCGGATCGCGTCGTGGTCCTGCACGAGGGCAAGATCGCCCAGCTTGCCACGCCGCGGGAGATCTACTTCGCGCCAGAGAATGAGTTTGTTTCGCGATTTGTCGGGCGCTCTAACCTTATCGCAGTGGATTTCAAGTCTGAGGGCAACAGCTTTGTCGGGACCGTCGACGGAACTACAATACCCGGCCTCGTTTCCCAAAGAGGTGGCGCCGCGCGGATGGCGATCCGATACGAGGCGGTTCAAATCAAGCCTATCCGTGATGTGATGCCTCCGCAGGACGCCCTTCAGGGCACTGTTGATGACGTGCTTTTCCTGGGAACGAATTGTGAAGTGAATGTTCGCTGTGGAGCGGGCCTGCACGTTATCGGAACTGTGCCCACCTCGCGCGAAATGACCTTCTTCAAAGGGCAACCGGTGCAGGTTGGCTTCGATCTCGAGCACACGCAGGTATTCTATGGCTGACAGCTTGGCACCTGCGATGGATACTGCGATTGGTACGCTGAGAAAGCGCTTCTCCCTGAAGCTCAGCCTCAGCAGCATACCGGTGCTTGCTTGGCTAGTTCTGATTGTGCTCCTGCCGAACTTGCTCCTTATCGGAACGAGCTTTTTGAAGTCATCTGCGGGTGTGATGCTCTTTGAGCCCTCGCTCGCCAATTATGCACGTATTTGGAACTCGGTAGGCTTCTGGGTTCTGCTGGGGCGCACGCTGTCGTTCAGCTTTATTGCATGTGTGGTGGCAACCGTTATCGCCTATCCGCTAGCCTTCTATGTCGGCAGGGTCGTGCGGCAGCACAAGACGCTGTTTACAATCCTCGTCGTGATACCCCTTTGGATCAGCCTGCTCATGCGAATTTTCGCATGGCGGGTGATTCTAGGCCAATCCGGCGTGTTGAACGCGTTTCTGGTTTCGAGCGGCATTCTGGACGGACCGTCCGACGCTTTCCTCTACAGCCCGAGCTCCGTTGTCATAGTCTTTGCATATATCTCCGTGCCGTTCATCTTCATTTCGACGATGGGCGCCTTCGAGAAAATCCCTCGCGATCTCATCGAGGCATCGCAAGACTCCGGCGCTACGGCGCTTCAGACCTTCATTCACGTGATCTGGCCGCTGACTCGCCGCAACCTGGCCATTGGCTTTTCGCTGGCGTTTCTGGTGACCGTCGGTGATTTCGTAACACCGGCCATGATCGGCGGCATCGATGGCACGACACTTGGCGTCGTGGTATCCACACAATTCGGCTTTGCCAATAATTGGCCCTATGGTGCCGCCGTTGCCGTCGCCCTCATGCTCAGCGTCGCGGTGCTGCTCGGCATCATTATCGCACTGACTCCGAGCCGCGGTGTCATGGTGGGAGGAGAGGCTGAGCACTCAACCGAGCCGCCAGCAGCCTCGAGCCGCTGGGGCCGCCGGCTTGGTGCCACGGGCTATGCTGCCGGGCTCGCATATCTTTACGCACCGCTCGCGATCATCGTGCTGTTCTCGTTCAATGCGCCGAATTTGCAGACTTTCCCACTCGAGGGACTGACGCTGCAATGGTATCGCGAGCTTGTGCAGGACCAATCGCTGCTGGAAGCGGCTCAACGCTCCGTCATCGTCGCTGTCTGCGTCGTATCGGTATCCGTCACGGTCGGCACGTCATTTGCCCTGATCATTCACTATGCCAGATTGAAGGGCGCTCGATTCTACGAGATGGCCTTTGCACTTCCAATAGCAACCCCCGGCGTGGTCCTAGGTATCGAAATGGTGCTCGGTACAGAGCTCTTCGGGATTCCATCTGGCATTACGCGCATCGTTTTCGGTCAGATGAGCTTCGTGATGCCTGTAACGCTCCTGCTGTTGCTGGTGCGGCTGAGGCGCCTCGATCCCAGCCTCATGGAAGCGTCGCTGGATCTCGGAGCGAACCGCTGGCAGAGCTTTGCCTATGTTCTCTTCCCGATAATCAGGGGCACCATCGTCGCCAGCGCGTTTCTTGGCCTCACTCTCTCCGCCGACGACGTCATGGTGACCCTGTTTCTCTCAGGCGGTTCGCCAACCTTGCCGATCTGGGTCTTTAACCAGATGCGGTTTGGTTTCACACCATCCGTCAACGCGGTCTTCTCGATCCTGTTGATAGCATGTTTGCTCGTCGTCACCGTCGCACATTGGAGAACAACTCGAAAAGCGGCAAAGGCGCCGGGGTGAAATGAATGCTCTTCCGGCATGCCGACGCTCAGATGATGCCAATCAAGAAGAGATTGTCAGTGGCAGGTCAAACGTTCGATGAAACTCATGCCTTGCATGTCGTCAGCAACACAAACACCGGCTTTGACTTTGCAGGAGTTTCCAGCGTGCAGGTCAGCAACGGCAGAAGAGATGCTGGTATTGCGAGACTAATAGTTGGAAGGAGAAAGACGATGAGTGAGCCGAAGTTTCGCGTTATGCACACGATGGTGCGGGTAAAAGACCTTAACAGGTCCATCGATTTTTACACGCGTCTCCTGGGTATGGATTTGTTGCGCAAGATCGACTTCCCCGAGGGCAAATTCACGCTCGCTTTTGTCGGCTATGGACCGGAAGACTCTCAAGCGGTCGTAGAGTTGACCCATAACTGGGATCAAGAAGCCCCTTACGACGTTGGTACAGGCTATGGCCACATCGCCCTCGGCGTGAGGAATATCTATAGCATCTGTGAGGAGCTGGAAGCGAGCGGTGCTCGGATTCCGCGTCCGCCTGGGCCTATGAAGCATGGTACCACCGTGATCGCATTCGTGGAGGACCCCGACGGGTACAAGATCGAGCTCATCGACCTCGACACAATGAGCTGACGTTCATCAAATCAGCAGTTCTCGCGATCAGATACAGGCTGCGGCGAGCAAAACGGAGACGCCTCGCGTATCCGTTTTGCTCGAACGTGATCACGTCCAAATAAGTCTTGTCAAATACGGAGAGTTGAAGATGACGGATGTAAACGAGGCGGGGATTATCTTGATCGCCCCCCACCGCTTCCCGAACCTCAATAGGGAACGTGCATTGGCTGAAAGCTTCGGTCGCGAGATGGTGGCTGCGGAAGATCAGGCTTCATTTCGCAGTCGGATGGCAGAGGCTGAGATTGTAATGGTCACGCCCTACGCCAAGATGACTGCCGACGAGTTTGGGCTGTTGCGACACTGCAAGGCAGTTGTTCGTTATGGCGTTGGCTACGATAACATTGATGTTGCAGCGGCATCTCGGGTAGGCGTGCCCGTGACGATCGTTCCCGATACGGCATCCGAAGAAGTGGCATCGCACGCCTTGGCAATGGGATTGTGCCTAGCGAGGCGGATTCCTCACGGCCAGTCGGCTATCCGTTCCGGCGAGTGGGCAGGAGTCATTGGTCTGGATGCGCCCAAGCTATCGCGCCTCCAAGTTGGTGTAGTTGGAACGGGCCGCATTGGACGACTGGTCGCGAAATGGTGGGCTGCTATTGGTGCGAGCGTCCATGCATTCGACCCTTTGGCAACATTCTCCGATGTGCCCACGGCGACATTGAAACAAGTTCTGGAGGAGTCGGATGTTCTCTCTCTTCATGTGCCCCTCACTGAGGAGACCCACCACCTCATTTCGGCCGAGGTGCTGAAGCGGATGCGGCGCAACGCGGTCATAGTGAACGTATCGCGTGGTGGCCTGATCGACGAAGAAGCGTTGGCGTTTGCCCTACGCTCCGGAAGCATCGCAGGCGCAGCGCTCGACACGTTCGCGCAGGAACCCTTGCCGGCCACCCATCCGCTCCGCGACGCGCCCAATACAGTTTTCACGCCGCACGTTGCTTGGCGCTCCAACACTTCTCTGGACGCTTTGCAAGAGCAAGCCGTTGAAAGGGCGCGGCGGGCTCTTACGGGTGAAGCGCTTCCGGATCTCGTGACTGGCTGAAGGACGCTATGCCGGGGCTCCGAATAGATACATCGGTTCATTACAATGAAACGTGGCTGTGCAGCGTCCCTGGGCTAGTCAGAAGCTGTGAGGCGGCGGATCTGCCAAAATACCTGCAGCGCTGCGAGACTCCGTAACGGAAATCGCTACGGGGAATGCACTCCGAAAATACACAAGGGTTCGAATAGATGACGAATGAAAGCCGACCGACTGTATACGACGTGGTGATCGTCGGCGCCGGCCCATCCGGGGCGGTCGCCGCAAAACGCCTGGCACAAGAAGGAATGTCCGTCGTCTGTCTCGAGCAAGGCAGCTACCCCGACTACACGAAGCTTCGACACTCTGGTCTTGAGTTCGAGCTCACGAAGCAGCAGTATTTTGCTGCAAATCCAAACCGGCGCAAGGCGCCCGCAGACTATCCGATCAACGTCAGCGATTCAGATATTGAGCCATTGATGTGGAATGGTGTCGGCGGGAGTTCGATTCTCTATGCTGCAGCGTGGCATCGGCTGAAGCCGAGTGATTTCAGAGTGCGGACTGTCGACGGGATCGCGGACGACTGGCCTCTGAACTATGCGGAGCTTGAGCCTTTTTATGCGCGGGTCGAGAACGATTTCGCGGTTTCCGGGGTAGGCGGCGATCCAGCCTATCCGCCAGGCTTCGACATCCCGCTGCCACCGTTTCCTTTAGGGGCGATGGAACGGAAATTCGCGACGGCGCATGATCGTCTCGGTTGGCATTGGTGGCCGGGCAGCAATTCGATTGCGACTGTAAAGCACAACGGGCTCTTGCCCTGCGTGCGACGTGGTGCATGTGTATGGGGTTGCTTCGATGGTGCGAAGGCTTCAGTCGACCGTACGCATTGGCCGACATGCATCAAGCTTGGCGTGAAACTCGTACAGAATGCGCGAGTATTACGCGTCGAGACAGGGTCAGACGGTCTGGCCGCCGGTGTCACTTATGTGGATCGGGTGACGGGCCGTACACATTTTCAGCCGGGGCGGATCGTTATAGTTTCGGCGAACGGCCTAGGCACGCCCAGGCTGCTTTTGAATTCCTCGTCGAACGACCATCCCAACGGGTTGGCTAACTCCTCCGGCTTGGTCGGCAAGCGGCTGATGATGCACCCGTATGGGACCGTGAACGGCCTGTTCGACGACTTCTTTGAAAATTGGCAGGGACCGTACGGTCAGCGAGCTTACTCCCTGGAATTCGCTGAAACGCGGAAGGAAACAAATTTCTACCGCGGTGCAAAATGGCAACTCATGGGGATGGGAGGTCCGCTCGCGTCTGTCGGCGCCTGGCCATGGGGCAGCAACAGTGATGTGTGGGGTGAGAGCTTCCACGCAACAGTGCGAAAGCGGTTCGGTCGTTCCGCATATTGGGGGATCATGGCAGAGGACCTTCCGAGCGAAGATAACATGGTCTCTCTTGACCCTGCCGTGACCGATGCTGAAGGTATGCCCGCTGTGAAAATCACGTACAAGGCATCTCAAAACACAATGGATCTCTTGGACTTCAATCTGGCGCGCGCTGCTGAGTCTATGAAGGAAGCAGGTGCATATGAAGTCTCGGGGACGCCACTGATGCGGGAAACGGGTTGGCATATCCTAGGGACGGTGCGTATGGGCAACGATCCACGCACTTCCGTCGTTGACTCTTATGGCCGGTCGCACGACGTATCAAACCTCTTCATCATGGACGGAAGCGTGATGCCAACCTCCGGAGCGGTTAACCCAACCGGCACCGTTACCGCGCTGGCGCTGCGCAATTCAGAAGCGATCATTAAAAACAGGCGTTTACAGCCGGTCAGTAGCACTGCTGAAGCGCTAAAAGTTGGACTCTAAGCCCATGACTTACAACATCGATGACTTTCAAACTAGGATCGCGTGGGTCGCGGATACCCTAATCCCGTCAGACCCCAAGTCCGGAATGCCCTCCGCTACAGAAGCCGGTGTGCCCGACCGTCTGTTGCCTCGTGCCTTGAAAGAGCGTGATGATTTGGCACCGTCTTTTTTCAGGGCATTGTTGCGTCTGCCCGAAACCGGACCAAAAGATCCTATGGACGCGATCCGTGCTTTGGGCGCGGATGACTTCCATTCGATTGCCTTCCTAATCGCGGGGGCCTATTTCCTTGACGAGGCGATCAACCGCAAATTGCGTTATCCGGGGCAAGAAGCCCTTCACGAGACACCGGATTACGACGAATTAATGGAAACGATCGAGCGGGTGCAGTCAAGAGGACAGGTTTACTTGGACGTCCCGGATAGCCCCGGGCCCGTCTAGACCTCTCTATGGTGCGCGAGGCGGAGCTGGCTTGATACAGCACGTGGACGTCCGGTCCGAGTAAGGGGTAGCGCCCTCCTGGTGGCGAGTGTTGCGGCGTGGCAGGTGCGACCATGGTGAAGCGCGTTCAACAATCGTCTGCGGTATGAGGTTGAGCTACCAAGACCGCGCTCGGTCACGGTCATTCACGATTGCAGACCGTACTGGATGGGCGAGGAGCCGTAGCCGGTGCCTGACGGGCGAGGACTCGGACGGCCGCGTAGTACCTGCGGAGCCTCGAACAACGCCGACGGAATCGGCGGTGGAGATGGTGGGCGAAGAGGAGCAGCAACACATGGTCCGGACGCAGGGTTTCCGGCTTCGACAATACCCCGGTGCGGTAAAGCCGTACGGGGGGATCTGTGGGGAAGGGCTGCGTATCTGCACTTTTACCCGACAGCCCTGAAAGGGCGTGTGTTTCCTGGGGGGTGAAGCGCTCTCGAATATCGTTATCCACTGACACCCTGGGCTCGGCTCAGATCTCATCCAGCTTCACAAGAATGGACCATGTCTGTGCAGAGCAATTGTTCGAAATCAATATCAGAATTGAACCGTTCGTAGTTGGGGTGGTGCCTGTTGACGGAGAGGCTGTGCGAACTTGTGGCGCCTCAGCCACCAGTGTCCTGCCATGCCGCTTCCTGTGACGGGCTGGGAAATCTTACGATTCCAGGTTCCTGGTCGCGCAGATGCCGTCGCTTCGCCACATAAAGTGAAGCCAATCCTAGGCACAGCGCCGTAACCTTCGGCGAGACGATTCCCCAGGTGAACTTGTCCGCCTACTGAACAAAGCACAAATCTCAGGCTGGATCAGATGATCCAATTGACAACAAGTGGGATCATGTGTTTATTGATCTTGTCGCAAGCGGATCGGGGGGCGAGATGAAGTTGGGTCTGGGCCAAAACGGCGATGCAGCCGCGGCAAGTATCGGCAAACGATCGGAGGCGGCGTTCCTGCGGGAGCGGAGGGTCGTGCCGGGTGGGTCAATGCGTGCTGCCTCCTGGTTCCAACCGCATCCGCCTTATGCTGCGCGTGGTGAGGGGTGTTGGGTCGTCGACATTGATGGACGGCGCCTCCTTGATTGCGCGAATAACTTCTTCTCTCTTATTCACGGTCATGCTTTTGGTCCCGTTCTCGATGCCGTGCGTGACGCGATGACCAGAGGAACGGCGTTTGGCATGCCGACCGAGAACGAGATCCTGCTAGCCGAAGCGTTGGCTGCCCGGAATCCGCGAATGGAGCAGACACGCTTCTGCAATTCCGGGACCGAGGCGGTTCTGGCGGCAGTGAAAGGCGCGCGCGGATTAACGGGTCGGCATAGAATAGCAAAATTCGAGGGCTGTTATCACGGCGCCTATGATTGGGTTGAAGTCAGTCTCGATCCAGCGCCTGCCAATTGGGATGATGAGAACGGTAACCCCGCATCGGTCCGCTGCAATGCCGGCACGCCGAACTCGGTGCTGCGCGAGACGGTGGTACTTCCGTACGACGATCCTCAGCGTTGCGCCGATATCCTGCGACGCGAAGGTCGCTCGCTGGCTGCGGTCATCGTCGATCCTCATGCCTCGCGGGCCGGCACTGTGCCGATGTCGAAGGAAACTGCCGCCGTTGTGCAGGAGGCCTGCCGTCGGGACGGAATCATGCTGATTGCCGATGAGGTAATCAGCTTCCGCCTCTCGTTTGAAGGTGCTTCGCCTCTCTTTGGCCTCGAACCGGATCTGGTGACAACGGCCAAGATCATTGGCGGCGGATTGCCCATCGGCGCGGTTTCGGGACCAGCCGATCGCATGTCGGTGTTCGACCATTCTACTGGGAAGCCCAAGGTGTCGATGGGTGGGACATTCAGCGCCAATCCGCTCAGCATGGCGGCGGGCTTGGCCTCGCTTGCACACTATTGCCAATCGGCTGTGGATCGAATGAACGGACTCGGCGACAGACTTCGGCAGGAGGTTCGTAATGGGTTCGCCAAGGCCGGTGTGGCTGCGACCGTGACAGGCATGGGATCATTGTTCCGGCTTCACTTGGGTCAAGATGAAGTGACTGGCTACCGAAGCGCATTTGCGAATGCCGAGAGGGCGAAGCTAACTCGCCGCATCCACTTGGCTATGTTGAATGAAAGCATCCTCCTTACGCCCAACTGCTCAGGGGCGCTCTCCACTCCGATGACCGAAGCTGAGGTTCTTTCGATTGCGAACAAACTCGTACACGTCGTCGAAAGAGAGCTTAGCGCTCGCCAGGGTGTGGTAGCCTAAGGGGTGGAGAGTGTCGCTAAGACGTTGATGAGTTTGACGCAGATAGCAAAGACAAAGCAGGGATGAGTGGACGGCCAATGTTAGTTGCACCTTACCGAGTAGGAGTTGATATCGGCGGCACTTTTACCGACATGGTCATGGTCGACTCCAGAGGCGCCGTACGCGCGTTCAAAGCGCCTTCGGTGCCGTCCGATCCGACGGAGGGTGTGCTATCCGCAGTAAGACTGGCGGCCGACTCGTTGGGAGTTGATGTCCAGTCGTTCCTCTCCAAAACCGAACTATTTGTGCACGGTTCGACCATCGCCACCAACACACTGCTCGAAAAGAAAGGCGCGAAGGTCGGACTTCTCGTCACGGAAGGCTTCCGAGACTCGCTGGAGATCCGGAGATCTATCCGCGAGAATGTGTGGGATCATCGGCGGCCGTTTCCAGAGGTACTGGTCCCCCGTTACTTGCGCCTACCGGTGACTGAGCGCATAGAGCAGGATGGCACAGTTCGGATCCCTTTCAATCCGGATTCCGTTGCCGCGGCAGCACGCGTCTTTGCAGGCGAGGGCGTCGAGGCAGTCGCAATCTGCTTCCTACATTCCTATGCCAACCCAGCACACGAGAGGGCAGCGAAGGCCGAGCTCAAGAAACATCTTCCCGATATTTGGGTCACCGCTTCGTCGGACATCGCGCCGACAATCGGCGAGTACGAGAGGACGTCCACAACAGTCGTCAACGCCTACGTCTCGCGACGGGTCGTCCCCTATCTCGAGAGCCTGGCCTGGCGGCTCACGGCGTTAGGACTGCCGCGCAAGCTCTTGATGATCCAATCGAATGGCGGAGCAATCTCGATCGACGAGATCGGCCATGCGCCCGCGAGTCTCGTTCTCTCGGGGCCCGCAGCGGGCGTCGGTTCGCTGAAGTTCTTTGGCCAAGATACCGGATCGGACCATCTGATCTCGATTGAGGTTGGCGGAACGAGCTGCGACGTCACACTTATGCAGCAGGGCATGGTCTCCATGACCGACCAGATCGTGGTCGACGGTTACCACCTCAATATTCCGGCCGTCGACATCCACACTGTCGGGGCGGGCGGCGGGACCATTGCATCAGTAGATCGTGCGGGCCTTCTGGCTGCCGGGCCCGAAGGCGCGGGGTCGACGCCCGGACCTGCATGCTACGGACGCGGTGGCGAGCGACCGACTGTAACTGATGCGCAGCTTGTGCTCGGCCGACTAAAGCCAGGTCCTTATGCGGGCGGTGTGATCACCTTGAGCTTGGAAAGAGCCGTCGAGGCGATCGAGACCCACGTTGCAAAACCACTCGGTCTCAGCGTCACTGACGCGGCTGCCGGCATCATCCAGCTCGTCGAGCAGAACATCCTCCATGCTGTGGAGCGGGCCTCCCTGGAAAAAGGCTACAATCCGAGAATGTTCACGCTCGTTGCCGCCGGCGGAGCTGGCCCGCTGCACGGCCCTTCGACGGCTCGGCTGCTCGGTAGCTCGAGCCTCTATGTTCCGCGACTTGCGGGCGTGTTCTGCGCATTCGGCATGTGTAATTCTGACCTTCGCCACGACTACGTACGAAGCTGGCTCAAAGATCTCGACAATCAGGCGGACTCGGGACCGGATCGCCTCGAAGGCACGTTCGAAGAGATGCAGGCCGAAGCGAATGAAGTTCTGGCTCGCGAAGGTTTCACCGGAAGCAAGGCGCATTTAAAGCGGGCTTACGACCTGCGTTATTTCGGTCAGCAATGGACCGTCGCTGTGGAAAGCTCCTCAACCAACGCAGCGTCGATACGGGCCGCTTTCGAGGAGGTCTATCAGCGTCTCTTTGGTTACGTGCAGCCATCGGGCGCTATCGAGATCGTCAATCTGCGACTGGCCGCGATTGGCAAGCTGGATGCTTTAGAGGTCGCGAAGGTTCCCGGCTACGTGAGAGCGCCTGTTGCTCATTCGCGGCGCCCGGTTTGGATCAACACAGAAGTGGGTTTTGTCGATACTCCCGTCTACGACGGGACACTTCTTTCTCCACGTCAGCAGTTGATCGGACCGGCCATCATCGAAGAAGCGACCACGACTCTTATTATCGGCGTGGCTGACAAGCTGACTATGACCGATGCCGGCAACTATCATATCGATATAGCGCATGGCCAGGTGGCATGAATATGCGAGCCATTCTTTGGAGTTCTTTGGAAACGCGACACCAGTGGTGCGATGGCAGTCAAATGTCAGGCCCGGCAAATCGCTTTATGCAGGGAGGTGATAAGGTCAAACTATGAGTACCACTTTGTCCACCGAATACGACCCGGTTCTCATCGCCATCCTGCAGCGGCAGCTTGATCACATCAGCCTGCAGATGGGTATGATCATGGTCCGCACGGCGCGAAGCCCAATATTCAGCCAGAGCCATGATTTTTCATGCTTTCTGAGCAACGCAAGAGGTGAGACGATCGCGCAGGCAGACGGACTGCCGATTCATTCCGGCAGTGGCGGATTCGCCGTCCGTGCAGTGCTGAGGGATTTCGCCGGCCGCATCGAGCCGGGAGACGTTTTCATTCTAAGCGATCCCTATGCGGCAGGCGGGAATCATCTGCCTGATTGGACCCTTATCCGCCCCGTCTTCGTTGATGGCGAACTGATGGGATTCTGCAGCAATCGCGCCCACCAGTCGGATATCGGTGGTGGCGCCGCAGGCACCTACAATGCGAAGGCAACCGAAATCTTCCATGAGGGCATTCGATTGCCCGTTCTCAAGTTGATCGAAAAAGGACAGCTACGGGACGACCTTTGGCGCATGCTGCTCCTTAACTCGCGTTGCCCGGACCTTTTAGAAGGCGATCTCGGCGCCATGATAGGCTCGACGCGCATCGGAGCGCAGCGTCTGGCCGATATCATCGCGCAGCATGGCGTCAAAAAGGGGAATTCCTATCTCGAAGCTGTTCTTGATTATGGCGAGCGGCGGATGCGCCAAGCCATTTTGGAACTTCCAAACGGCACTTGGGAAGCATCGGATATCAGCGACACCGACTGCTTCGAGCTCGTAGACATCGAAACTCGCGTGAAGCTAATCATCGACGAGGACACGATCACATTTGATTTCACCGGGACGTCGCCGCAGATCAAAGGCTTCAAGAATAGTGGTATCGCCAACACGCATTCGGCTGTCTATTGCGCTCTTTCCGCGTTTCTGGACCCCGCGATTCCGCACAACGAGGGCGCCTATCGTTGCGTGAAGATCATAGCGCCCGAGGGTACGGTCGTGAACGCGTTGCCGCCGGCCCCGATGACGATGAACACGGTGTATCCGGCGATCGACATTATGAACGCGTGCTGGGGTGCGCTAGCGCAAGCCGATCCCGACCGCGCCTGCGCGGGCTGGGGCAAATCGGTATTCGGCATTTCATCCGGCAAGAAGCCCTCCGGCGGCGTCTTTGTTCTTTACCACTGGCATGGCAGTTCCGGTGGTGGCGCAGTGAAAGGGCGGGATGGCTTTCCCACTTCCAGCCATCAGATGACGCTCGGCGGAATGTTCATTCCGAACGTGGAAACCTATGAGCAAACTTATCCGATCCGCGTGCATCGCTACGAGATGCGCTGCGATACCGGCGGGGCTGGCCAGTACCGCGGTGGAGCCGGCGTCGACTACGTGGTCGATGTGCTGGCCGGCGGGGAGCATCTGCTGCGAGGAGAAGGCGCTCGCAAACAGACCGGCGCTGGCGTCAATGGCGGTCAATGGGGTGCGAAGGGATCGATAAAAGCCTTCGATCTAGCGACCGGTGACGAACTTGCCTGCCCGCCATATGGCGTCGAGGAGGTCGAACCGTTCCACCTTGTGATTGAGGCCTCAGCCGGCGGCGGTTGGGGACATCCGCACGAGCGTGACCCCGAGGCTGTTTTGCGCGACGTCCGCGATGGCGTCGTGTCTCGCCAAGCAGCGCTACAGACATATGGTGTTGAGGTCTCGGAAGATGGGAAATCCGTTCGGTCGACCGAAGCGAGACGGCAGGCGTCAGGCGTTCAGCCTCATGTCCACTGAGCGTCGTTTTGAACTTCCAGACGATCGTTTGCGGATCCCAATGTAAGTCGGATAACCGTTGATGCATCGGGCGGACGCATGTCCGCCGTACAAAGGCAAGGGAGTTAAAATGAGCAAAAAGCGCGCGATGGATATTCTTCGTGAGTATCACGACGCTTGGTCGAGCGGAGATGTCGAGGCTGGTTGCAGCTTCTATGCTGATAATCTGGTCGTTCACATGGGCGGCACACATCCTGTTCTTTCCGGCGACTTCCATGGGGCCAGCGGCTTTGTCGAAGGTTGGGTGAACAAGGTCGCGGCTTACACTGACAAGTGGATCGTAGGCGGCGAGGCCGGCCATGACGAGGTAATTGCGGAGTCAGACGACGCGATTCTAATCATGGTTCATGAAATTTGGGCGCGTGGTGAAAGGCAGGTCCGCACCGACCGCCTTGCGGCCTATCGTTTCGAGAACGAGAAGATCGTGGAATGCTGGTTCTGCGACATGCGCCAGGCGGAAGTCGACCATTTCTTCGCTGATGTTCGGTAGAGGCCAGAGGCAGGCGATCATCGGTCGTTGATCGTCGGTTTCGCGGGGTCAAGCTTCTTAACTGCCTCCGTGACCAGCGTCACATTGAAAGAGGGGCTTTAATAAGCCGCTGGATTCTCGTGATGCAGTGTGGCGCACGGACCCGAGGGCGACACTCCCTCGGCGGTGCGGGCAGACTTAAGATTGGGGGAAAGAGCCATGCCCGACTTTATCGTAGTAGGTGGAGGATCCGCAGGATGTGCGATAGCGGGCCGCCTGAGTGAGGATCCGGACGTGTCCGTGACGTTGTTCGAGGCGGGCCCAAGCGACAGTAGTATCTGGATCCGTTTCCCTGTGACGTTCTACAAATCCTTCAAGAGCTCTTTGCTTCATTGGTACAAGGTCGAAAAGCTGAAGCATCAGAACGATCTTGAAACACAAGTCGGGCAAGCGCGGGTTTTGGGCGGCGGTAGTTCGCTCAACGCGATGATCTATATCAGGGGAGCGCCGGAAGATTACGACCGTTGGGCGACGCATGGGGCAGAAGGCTGGGGCTACAAGGATGTTCTTCCGTATTTCCGCAAGGCGGAAAACAACGAAGTATATTCAAACGAGGCACATGGGCAGGAGGGGCCTTTAAGCGTCTCTAACCAGCAGCACACCCTTCCGCTGACCAAGGCCTGGGTAAAAGCCTGCCAAGAGGCAGGAATGCCCTACAATCCAGATTTCAATTCCGGACAGCTGCAGGGCGCGGGTTTGTATCAGTTGACCACCAAGAACGGTCGTCGATGCAGCTCGGCGGACGCCTATCTGCATACGGCGCGAAAGCGCCGCAACCTGAACATTGTCACGAACAAGCAGGTCACAAAGATCGTTGTGGAAGGCGGTCGCGCCGTAGGTGTTCAGTACGTGGAGAATGGCCGTCTGGTGACGATGCGCGCCGAACGCGAGGTCGTCATTTCTTCAGGAGCCATCGGATCGCCCCGTCTCCTGCTGCTTTCTGGAATTGGGCCGGCATCCGATCTGCAGCGCGTCGGCGTCGAGGTTGTACACGATCTTCCAGGTGTTGGTCAGAACCTGCAAGACCATACGGACTGCTTCCTGATCTACAACCTCAAGTCAAACACGAGCTATGACAAGTACAAGAAGCTGCGGTGGCAGTTGGCTGCCGCCGCGCAGTATGCGATGTTCGGTAGTGGCCCGATCACGTCGAACATCTGCGAGGGCGGCGCATTCTGGTGGGGAGATCGAACGGATCCCATTCCGGATCTGCAATATCACTTCCTAGCTGGTGCCGGTATTGAGGAAGGCGTTGAGACCACGGCCAGCGGAAATGGATGCACGCTGAATGTGTATGCCTGCCGCCCAAAGTCTCGGGGGAGGGTTGCGCTTCGATCGTCAGACCCAACCGTTCCTCCACTCGTGGATCCTAATTACCTCAGTCACCCACACGACGTAGACCGCCTTGTTGACGGCATCCGGTTCGGTCAGGAGATTATGGCGCAGCCATCGATGCGGAAGTTCGTCAGCGAGGCGCATCTTCCCGAAAAGCCGCTCAAGACGCGTGCAGAGTTTGAAGCGTTTGTCAGAAAGTACACGCAGGGAGCCTATCATCTAAGCGGCGCCTGCAAGATCGGAACCGACAAGATGGCAGTGGTGGATCCGCAATTGCGGGTCCATGGCATCGACGGTCTGCGGATCGCCGACACTTCCGTCATGCCGTTCGTCACGTCGGGCAATCTAAATGCACCTGCAATCATGATCGGCGAGCGCGCTGCCGATTTTCTCAAAGGGAATAGGATTTGAAGAACCGTTGTGCGCCTACCGCCCCTGTCCGTATCGATGTGCGTAGTTTTGCGTCGTGGCCTTCGAGCATCCAGACGTTGTTACGCTTGCTCTTAAACCGAAAGCACCTGTCTAGGTGGGGGAGAACCAATGAAACTCGTTTCCTTTAATTCAGCCGGCTCTTGGCGGCCAGGTGTGGTGCTGGGTTCGGGAGTCTTTGACGTGGAGATGCTCCTCAAAGGCGGCAGCAGCGCAGACACGCATCGAATCTCCTCTGTGCGCGACCTACTGTGCGAACACGGGGCAGCGCTGCCTAAGCTGTCGGAGCGCCTCATTGCGGCCGCCCGCGAGAAACCCCAGGCCGAGATAGGGCCACTTGACACCTTACGGCTTGGCCCACCCGTCTTAAACCCGGCTAAAGTGCTCTGCATCGGTCTCAACTACAATGACCATGTTGCCGAGACCGGTCGGGCACTCCCTTCCCATCCTGATGTATTCGCGAAGTTCGCCAGCACATTGATTGGTCCGTATGACGAGGTCCGTTGCTCCAACATCACCCAGAACTTGGATTTTGAAGGTGAGCTGGCAATCGTTATTGGCCGGGAATGTCGCGCTGTCGCCGTCGAAAACGCGCTCGATTTCGTTGCTGGCGTGACGGTTTTGAATGACGTCACGGCACGCGATCTTCAGTATCGCGGAACACAATGGCTGCCAGGAAAGGCTGTCGATGCTTCCACGCCGTGCGGTCCAGCGCTCGTCACACTGGATGAGGTGGGAGACGTGCAAAATCTCGATATTGAGACGCGCGTGAACGGCGTTCAGGTCCAGGCGTCGAACACGCGTTATATGATCTTCCCGGTGCGAGAGTTGGTGACTTACATCTCGTACTTTCTGACACTCTCGCCAGGCGACATTATCACCACGGGCACGCCCCAGGGCATAGGAGCCAAGCGGCAACCTCCATTGTGGTTGAAGCCGGGCGACACGGTCGAGGTGGAACTTCAGCACGTCGGCGTGTTGCGCAACATTGTCCGCTGACGGAAATATCACGCCACCGCCGAGTATGCTAAAGGGCGAGCTGCATACGAAGCGCATTCATCCGTGGCATCCGTGCTGCCTCGGTTTGACGCAGCTGAGGTCGCTTTGGCTCGCCGCATGCTGGACAGGGGCGACGGTCTACGGCAGCAGAGGGGGCATGGTTGATGAGCCGGTTCGTCTACGCGCCCGTGCAGTCCTCGCCCGCAGCGCACAAGCCACCAGCATAACGCAAAGTTCAGCGGGAATGTGACTACGGAGGTTCGTCCTCGAACTATCAAGGGATTATCTCTATGAAAATCTTGGTCACGGTGAAGCGTGTCGTCGACTTTAACGTCAAGATCCGGGTCAAAGCGGATGGATCGGGCGTCGAGCTTGCCAATGTGAAGATGTCGATGAACCCGTTCGACGAGATCTCGGTCGAAGAGGCGCTGCGGCTGAAGGAAGCCGGC
>Ga0079104_1001134_pt1 | contig 19383 bp, 16 predicted proteins | sample MedtruBG_FD_76829 | JGI IMG/M metagenome (GOLD analysis project Ga0079104, IMG submission 76829) | Root nodule microbial communities of legume samples collected from California, USA - Medicago truncatula BG | ecosystem: Host-associated > Plants > Roots > Nodule | place: USA: California...
GTCTGACACGCTGCACGGGCCGGTGCGCTGGCCCGCATCAATCAAAGGGCGCGACCGTCTGTTGCGGATCGGGCTGAACAAACTGGCCGGATTCAAAGTGGAAAACCGCTTTATGCGTGCGCGTCTGGCGTTGTTTCGGCGAGTGATGCGTCATCACGTAACCCTGGATTAAGCAGCCCGCTGCGAAACTGGGTCAGTCCGATGGCTTTGGCGGAGACTTCGCGCACCACTAGCCGGTAACTGGCTCCGGTTTTAACGCTCAGCGCAGAGGGCCGCACCAGCCTTCCGCTGAGCAAATCCTCTTCAACCAACGTTTCATCGGCAATGGCCACGCCAAACCCCTGGATGGCGGCGGTGATCGCCAGGTCCATGGTGTCAAAATGCTGATTTTTTTGCATCGCCGACGGCAACGGCGCAGGCAGTTGCGCCAGCCATAAAGACCAGTCGGTTTTATCGCGGGTGGGATGCAAAAATGTCATGCCTGAAAACTGGGTATTATCCGCCAGCCGATGACTGACCACCGGCGTGAGCGACTCCTCAAACAGCAAATCGCCTGCATTCATATGCGTGCCAAAGACAATCGCGGCATCAAAGGGTTCGGTTTTGAAATTCACCGAATGCTCGGTGGTGGTGGTGAGCGCAATCTGCATGTCAGGAAAACGCTGCTCGATTTCCACCAGACGCGGCACCAGCCAGCGCATAGCGCAGGTCGGCGCTTTCAGGCGAACCACGGTTTGCTGCTGGCGCGCCTGTTCTGCGACCATCACCATCTGGTTGAACGAGGTCATCAGTTCCGGGTAGAGCGCGCTGCCCTGAGGCGATAAACGCAGGCCGCGCGCCAGCCGCTCAAACAGCGGAAAACCAAACCAGGCTTCCAGCGTGGCTATCTTACGGCTCACCGCGCCCTGGGTCAGACACAGCTCTTTCGCCGCGTGCGTCAGATTGAGATGACGGGCGGTCACCAGAAACGTTTCGATGGCGTTCAGGGGCAACTGGCTACGTGACATGCTGGCTCCAGCTATGCAAATTATTCATGGCGAGTATGACATGGCGTTACAGCTCGATAAACGGCAATCGCCTGCGACCACGTTCTGCCGGTTTCGCCACCGCGTTAGCGATGTTTTCCCCGATTTCTGCACTGACTGTCAGGCCCTGGATAAACGGCCTGTCATGCATCAAATACGGCAGGGCGCCAAAGGCGATACGTCCGCGCATGCAGGGCGGCTCAAGCAGGGTGTAATCGTCGGCGACATCGGGGAAATCCTCCCCGGTGACCTCAAGCTGCTGGCGCAAAGAAGGAAACGGCAAATCCTTTATCTTTAATGATTTCTGCCCGCGGGCGTCAATAAAAGTATCGAATGAGTAAGTGCCATGCAGGCCCGAAATAACCGTGCCGTGTTCTTTCACCGTCATCGTGTAATCCTCGCCGAGGGCGTGCAGGTCGAGGATACCGGCCTCACGCAGGGCCAGCAGCCGACGAATCGACTGTGGCGGAATGGCGGTGTAGTTATCGATAAACACCTTCGCCAGCCCATGCTTAAAGCGTTCCCGGTCGGCGTCCGTCAGCGAGGGTACGATATCTTCGATCGGCTCGTGTAACCGCAGAATGGTGTAACGCCAGGGCACCGTGTGTTTATCGCGTTTGTTACGTTCTACTTCTTGCAGGTTCGCTTCTGCCCAGTGAAACGGCCCATGCTGATGACGATCGGCAAACCATGCTTTCGCGAAGGTGTCTGCATTTAAGGCGTGAAGGGCGATTTTCGCGCTCCACGCCGGGTCTGCATGTTCAAGTTCCTTCACGATCAGCGCAAATACGCGGTCCAGTAATCCGTCGCTTCCGGCATCAATTTCCCGCTGTAATGCCGATTCCGTCACCACCGCGAGCGGTTCGTAGGGAAGAGGACAGTAAAAGTCGGCCTCGGGCAAAATCCCCGAGCGGGACAGCAGCGTAATCTGCAAGGCCTGACTGGCATCGTCGAGCGTGAATTGCGTGGGCTGGTCGTCGGTCTCTGTAAACTTACCGTGCTGCACGACGACGGCCATCGCGGCGTCAATGGCGCTTAACGAGGCCCCCATAATGCCGATGCTGCCCGCGTCGATTTTGGCTTCAATCAAGCCGGACCACGGGCTGGGGAAATAGGTGCGTGTGGCCGTATCGTCGTCCGGCCAGACATGCCCGGTGGCAATCACCGCTAAATCAAAGGGCGTTGAAACGGCTTCACCTTCAGCCCATAAAGTCACGCCCGCGTCCGTGACTTTAAGGTCCGTGACCTCACAGGACTCGTTCACCGTAACCTCAAAACCCTGGCGTTTTGCCTGGTCTACTAACCGCAAAAACTGGTCGCGGTAGTATTCCCCAAGCAAAATGCGCGGCAGAAACTGGCGTTCATGCAGGGTGTCGGCCTCCACGCCATAGCGTGCCAGATGCGCTGGTTTCTGGTTTTTGAGCCATTCCAGATAGCGGCTAAATATCGGTGGAATTTCAATGCTGGCAATGTTCGCCAGCATCAGGCGGGAGTTGTCTTCATCCGCGTAAGGCATCCCGACGCCTGCTTCATCGGCGCGTTCATACACCGTAATGGCGACTGGGGTCTGGTTCTTGAGTATCGAGAAAAAGGTGTAAATGCCGGTTGGGCCACTGCCGACTATCGCGATTCTTTTCATTGTTGCTCACCTGAATATGACTGCTGTAAGTCTAGACTCTGCTGCCAGCTATGCAATTTTCTCATGGCTACTATGACAACAATTCGATTGTCGCCTTCCGAGGCTTTGTATTGAATAGTTATGCATATTTACTGAGAAAGGATTGGCGATGACTCTGCGTTCTCCGGTGAAAACCCGTACCAAGCTGCCCGATGTGGGCACCACCATCTTTACCGTGATTGGCCAGCTTTCTTCTCAGCATAACGCCATTAATCTTTCCCAGGGCGCGCCGAATTTTGCCTGCGATACGCGGCTGGTACAGAGCGTGACGCGCGCGATGGAAGAGGGACATAACCAGTATGCGCCGATGACCGGGCTGCATGCCCTGAAAACGCGCATCGCGGATAAAATTGCCGATTTATACGGCATGCAGTATGACGTGGACAGCGAAGTGCTGGTCACCGCCAGCGCCAGCGAAGGGCTATATTCCGCGATCAGCGGGCTGGTGCACCCTGGTGATGAAGTCATTTACTTTGAGCCGTCGTTCGACAGCTATGCGCCGATTGTCCGTTTGCAGGGCGCCACGCCGGTGGCCATCAAGCTGACGGTGCCGGATTTCACCGTCAACTGGGACGAAGTGCGCGCCGCCATCACGCCGCGTACGCGGATGATCATCATTAACACGCCGCATAACCCGAGCGGGAAAGTGTTCGATGCCAACGATTTAAACCAGCTTGCGGCCTTGACCCGCAACACCGATATTGTGGTCCTGTCCGACGAAGTGTACGAGCATGTGGTGTTCGACGGTCAGCCGCATCACGGCATGGCGACGCACCCGCAACTGGCAGAGCGCAGCGTGATTATTTCGTCGTTCGGCAAGACTTATCACGTCACCGGCTGGCGCGTGGGTTATTGCGTGGCGCCGGCGGAGCTGATGGACGAAATCTGCAAAGTGCATCAGTTTTTAATGTTCTCCGCCGATACGCCGATGCAATATGCCTTCGCGGAACATATGAATGATCCGCAAACCTGGCTGTCGCTGGCAGCGTTTTATCAACGCAAGCGCGACCTGCTGCAAACCCTGCTGGCGGAGTCGCCGTTTAAACTGCTGCCAAGCCAGGGCTCGTTCTTCCTGCTGGCCGATTACAGCCATTTCAGTGATGAAAGCGACAGTGAAATGGTAAAGCGCCTGATTGTGGATCACGGCGTGGCGACCATTCCGCTGTCGGCGTTCTACACTGATGGCACAGATAACAAACTGATTCGCCTCTCTTTTGCTAAAGATGAGGCCACATTACGGGCAGGCGCTGCGGCCCTGTGTCAGGTTAAATCACGTTAAGGGGCGTTGGCGATGAAACTGAAAGCACTGATTGTGGGTATGGGCCTGTTCTGTTCGGTCTCTTCCTTTGCGGCAGGCGAGCTGCGTTTCGGCGTGGAGGCGGAGTATCCGCCGTTTGAGAGCCGTAATTCCGCGGGTGAATTGCAGGGTTTTGATATCGATTTGGGTAACGCCATCTGTAAAGCGGCCGCGCTGAAATGCAGCTGGGTGGAAAGCTCGTTTGATTCGCTAATTCCAGGCCTGGTGGCCAAGAAATTTGACGCCATTAACTCGGCGATGAACATCACCGAGCAGCGCCGTAAAAGTATTGATTTCACCCAGCCGATTTACCGTATTCCGTCGCAGTTAGTCGGGAAAGAAGGCAGCGGGATGCAGGCCACGCCGGAAGGGCTGAACGGCAAAACCATCGGCGTATTGCAGGGTTCTATTCAGGAAACCTATGCCAAAGAGCATTGGGAAAAGCACGGCGTGACCGTGGTGTCCTATAAAGATCAGAACATGGCGTGGGCCGATTTGCTCAATGGTCGCATCGACGCCTCGTTGGTGATGTCTGCCGCCGGGCAGGCCGGGTTCCTCAGCAAGCCGCAGGGCAAAGGGTTTGGCTTTATCGGCAAACCGGTGGCGGATGACACCATTTTGGGCAGCGGCATTGGTTTTGGTCTGCGCAAAGGTGACGCCGCTGAGAAGAAACAGCTGGATGCGGCTATCGATAAAGTGCGCGCCGACGGCACTATTACTAAACTCGCCGCGAAATACTTCCCGGGTATCGACGTTAGCGTGAAGTAAAAAACAGTTCACTCTTTTGGCCCCGGGGGAGATGTCGCTCCCGGGGCTTTTTTATTTTTACCGGCTTACGCTTTTTTACAGCCCGATTCAGTCACTTCCGATCGCAATTATTTATTTCCCGGTTTGGGCGCATTTTGTACCGCCAACAATTGGATTATCAGCGTTTTTTGTCTAGAGTGGGCGATTCTTAGCGAAGTCGATTATCACAGAAGGACGCTGACTCAGGCATGAACCGCAGACACTTTATCAAATCTTCAATGGCTGTAGCCGCGGTGAGCGCTACAACTGGAATCGCCTCACTATTCTCCAAAGCCGCACTGGCCGATGACTCATCAATTGCCGATGGGCAAACGCGCCGCTTTGACTACTCCGTCCTGCAATCCATGGCGCGTGATTTAGCCAGCCAGCCGTGGGGCGGCGCACCGAAAGACCTGCCGAAAACCCTGGCAGAGCTGACGCCGCAGGCTTACAACAGCATTCAGTACGACGCCTCTCAGTCGCTGTGGAACAACATCGACGATCGCAAACTGGATATCCAGTTCTTCCACGTCGGGATGGGTTTCCGCCGCCGCGTGCGCATGTTCTCCCTCGATACTGCGTCCCAGCAAGCGCGTGAAATTCACTTCCGCCCGGAGCTATTCAAATACAACGACGCGGGCGTCGACACCAAACAGCTGGAAGGGCAGACCGATCTCGGTTTCGCCGGCTTCCGTACCTTTAAAGCCCCTGAACTGGCGCGCCGCGATATCGTGTCGTTCCTCGGCGCGAGCTACTTCCGCGCGGTCGACAGCACCTATCAGTACGGTTTGTCTGCCCGTGGTCTGGCGGTGGATACCTTCACCGACACGCCAGAAGAGTTCCCGGACTTCACCTCGTTCTGGTTTGAAACCGTCAAACCGGGCGCCACGGTCTTTACCGTGTATGCGCTGCTCGACAGCCCAAGCGTCACCGGGGCCTACAAATTCACCGTCAACTGCCAGGAAACGCAGGTGATCATGGATGTGGAAAACCACATCTTTGCGCGCAAAGACATCAAACAGCTCGGTATCTCGCCGATGACCAGCATGTTCAGCTGCGGCAACAACGAACGCCGTACCTGCGACACCATTCACCCGCAAATCCACGATTCCGATCGCCTGGCGATGTGGCGTGGTAACGGCGAGTGGGTTTGCCGTCCGCTGAACAACCCGCAGAAACTGCAGTTCAATGCGTTCCAGGACAAAAACCCGCGTGGCTTTGGCCTGTTGCAGCTTGATCGCGATTTCTCCCACTATCAGGATGTGATGGGCTGGTACGACAAACGCCCAAGCCTGTGGGTCGAGCCGCGTAATCAGTGGGGTGAAGGTGCCGTCTCGCTGATGGAAATCCCGACGACCGGCGAAACGCTGGATAACATCGTCTGCTTCTGGCAGCCGAAGAAAGCGGTGAAGGCGGGCGACGAGCTGGACTTCAAATATCGCCTGTACTGGGCCGCACAGCCGCCGGTACGTTCCCCGTTAGCGCGCGTGATGGCTACCCGAACCGGTATGGGTGGTTTCCCGGAAGGTTGGGCACCGGGCGAGCATTACCCTGAGAAATGGGCGCGTCGTTTCGCTATCGATTTTGTCGGCGGTGACCTGAAAGCGGCAGCCCCGAAAGGCATTGAGCCGGTGATCACTCTGTCTAACGGCGAAGCAAAGCAGGTGGAGATTCTGTACGTCGAACCGTTCGACGGCTACCGGATCCTGTTCGACTGGTATCCGACCAACGACTCAACCGATCCGGTTGAAATGCGCATGTTCCTGCGCTGTCAGGGCGATGCGGTCAGCGAAACCTGGCTGTACCAGTATTTCCCGCCGGCAGCGGATAAACGTCATTACGTTGATGACCGCATAATGAAGTAAAGCGCGTCAAGCCCGGTGGCACTAGCGCTTACCGGACCTACGATTGAGACGTTGTAGGCCCGGCAAATGCAATGCCGCCGGGCAAAGCCACTCAACCCAACGGGCCGCCGACGATGGTTTCGCGCATCCCGGCCAAAATGCGGTCGCCGGTTTCCTGGTACAAATCGGCGTACCAGGCTTTGGTTTCCTGCATATCTTTGCCGTGGGTGACGTCGCAGCGTTTACGCGCTTTGAGCACCAAATCCTTCACCCGCCAGGCGCGTTTTTCCTGATAGCGCAGCAGGGCGTCTTCAATGCCCAGCGAGTGCGTTTGCAGGGTCATCGCCAGCACCACCGCATCTTCCATCGCCGCACAGCCGCCCTGACCGATGTCCGGTGTCGTGCTGTGCCCGGCGTCACCGAGCAGCGCCACGCGCCCGCGCACCAGCGTTTCCAGCGGTTCGATGTCGTGAATTTCAATGCGGTTGGTGGTCTGCGGGTCAATCTGCGCAATCAGCTGCTGCACCGGCTCAGCCCAGCCGCTGAAATAGCGCTGTAAATCCGCGCGCGCTGTATCGCGGTCTTCCGCCAGGCCCGTCGGCAGCGGTACATCGAAGAAGAAGTAGAAGCGATTCCCGGCGACCGGCATCAGCGAGACGCGTTTACCTTCGCCGACCCAGGTGGTCCACTGATTGGCGGGGGCGAGAGCGTCGTCGATGGTGACCAGTCCGTTCCAGTTGACGTACCCGGCATAGCGGCGTTCCGTCTGATAACCAATCACCCACGAACGGATCGCCGAATGTGCGCCGTCGGCAGCGACCAGCAGATCCGCTTCGGCGGTGTGTCCGTCTTCAAAGGTGGCGCGTACGCCGTCCGCAAAGGATTCCACGCTCACCACCCGTTTGCCGAACTGCACGTCGTCACGGCCGTAGGTGTCGAGCAGCATGTCCTGTAATCCCGCGCGGGCGACGGGCCACGGGCGCTCGCCGACGCTTTGCACCAGCGGATCGAGGCTGAAGCGCGTCATGGTCTGGTTATGGCGGAAATCGCGATAGGACATATACTCCAGTGGCCCCCCTAATTTTCGCAGTTGCTCTTTCATACCCAGCCAATTCAGGCACTTAACGCCGTTTGGCCAGATTGAAATGGCGGCCCCAACCGGTTTAATCTGTTTAACAGCTTCATAAACTTCGGTTTCAATGCCGCACTGCTTCAGGGCGATGGCCGCAGAGAGGCCACCAATGCCACCACCAATCACGATTGCTTTCATCTTGTTGTCTCTCCTTTGGGTTACAAACGGGTAAAGCAAGAGACGTGCCAGCCAGGCGTGCCGCGCCAGCCGCGGGTTTTGCGTTATTTGCCCGTCCATGGCGCACGGTTGTGATGAAAGTGTGCATTGTTTTAGTGCGTTTTTGCTGGCAATAAGGAGCCAACATGATTGAAGAACTTCCACTACAAGACGAGACAATCCCGGTTTCAAAGGGGCTTTTGCTGCATGCCGCGCATGAGCGATTTGTTTCACCGCTGCACCAATTGGTTCTTAGCAATCGCCACTGGTTGCAGCATTCGCTTAACTGGCCGCAATTTGTCGGCGGGGAAGACGATACCCGGCAAAACTTGCTCAGCAACCGGATGCTGCACCAGCGCGGTTACGCCAAAGTCTTCATGATTATGCAGGGTGATGAGGTGGTGGGCGTGCTGTCGTTTAACGCCATTGAACCGCTGAACAAGACGGGTTACATCGGGTACTGGCTGGATGAGGCGCATCAAGGGCAGGGGATTATCAGCCGTTGTTTGCAGGCGTTTATGCATTATTACGCGCAGCAGGGCGAAGTGCGGCGGTTTGTGATCAAGTGTCGAGTGGAGAATGAGCGCAGCAACCAGGTGGCGCTGCGCAACGGGTTTTTACTGGAAGGTTGCCTGAAACAGGCGGAGTTTCTCAACGGTCATTATCACGACCAAAACATTTACGGCCGGATTATCGACGAGGTTTTAGAGTGAGCCCAGCAGCGGCGTGCGGGTCACGCGTTCGTCGCCATTGATCACCTTGCGCCCGCGAATGTGAATCCGGTCGCCGGCATAGGCTTCGATAATGGCGTTGCCGCAGATTTCGACGCGATGCTCGATAACCACATCGCCGATGACCCGCGCGTTGCCCTCAATCAGTATTTTGTCGTCGAGCAGAATCGGGCCGCCGCGCAGCCAGGCGTGACCGCCGATCAGCACGTGATGCTTGAGCACGCAGTTGCCTTCGACCACCGCGTTTTCCGCCACCTGCGAGCTGTATCGCAACGTGGGGATTTCGTCTTCGCCTCTGCCCGCCACCACCCGCGCATTGCCGTAAACTTTCGCGCAGTCGCACACCCAGACGTTGTTTTCTTCGTTGCCCTGCAACAGCGCGGCGTCGAATACTTCAGCCCGATGTTCAATAAAGGCCTGGTCGACAATCGCCTCGCCGTAGATTTGCGCCTGATGCACCACGCGAGAATTGCTGACGGTGGCGCGATCGTAGATTTGCAGGTGTTGCGTGCTGTCGGGCGTTAAACCCATGGCGGCGATAATGTCACACTCGTTGAGAATGCGCGCCTCGCCGAAAATATGGCATTTTCCACGCACCCGCGAATGCTGGATTGTGACGTTGTCACTTATTTGTGCCTGATGACTGATAATCGCCCCGTCTATCCAGGCGTTATCCTCAATCACCGCGCCGTGCGACAGGGTACAGGCCTGCGTAATCCGCGCATTATCTGTAATTTTTGCGTCGGCAAACACCACGCTATTTTGATCGTAAATCCAACAGTCGCCCTCCTGACTGAGCGCCGTTTCAGCGTCGACCCATCCGCCTGCGGTGCCCTGTGTCACGTCAGCAAAATCGCGCAGCGCGATGATTTGCCACAGGGTAACGCTCTTTTTTTCAGCATCTTGCTGATAGCTGTACGCACGTGAGGTGTCGCTGAGACGGTACTTGTTCATTACTCTTCTCGTAACGGGGGCTTAACATAAACGTAGCAAAGAATCTCAGTGACGCGACCCATAAGATTCTTTTAAAATGCATCTTTAAAGCATAAACCGATAGCCGATAAGGACTCCCGATGACCCGCTGCGATGAAAATTACTTCACTGATAAATACGGCATGACGCGCACCCATTCCGAAGTGCTGCACGCGGCGACCAAAATCGCCCCAGGCAAAACGCTGGATTTAGGCTGCGGCAACGGACGCAATAGCCTGTATCTGGCGGCGAACGGCTTTGATGTGACCGCGTGGGATAAAAACCCGATGAGCATTGCCAACCTGGAAACGGTACGGCAGGCGGAAGGGCTGGATAATCTGCATGCGAAGGAAGTGGATCTCAACAGCCTGAGCTTCGACGGTGAGTACGATTTTATTCTCTCAACGGTAGTGATGATGTTCCTCCAGGCCGACACCATTCCGGGGTTGATCGCCAACATGCAGCGTTGCACCAAACCGGGCGGCTGGAACCTGATCGTCGCGGCGATGGATACCGACGACTATCCGTGTAACGTCGGTTTCCCGTTTGCCTTTAAGCAGGGCGAGCTGAAGGATTACTACGCGGGCTGGGAATTTGACCGTTATAACGAGGACGTCGGCCAATTACACCGCACCGACGCCAACGGCAATCGCATCAAGCTGCGTTTCGCCACACTGCTCGCGCGAAAACCCGCTTAACGCGCAGCCAGCAGACACAGCTGAAGGGCAACGTTGTACGAGGCCTCGAACGATTTCAGCGGTAAAAACTCAAACTTCGAGTGGAAGTTGTGCGCGCCGGTGAAGAAGTTCGGGGTCAGCAGCCCTTTGGCGGACAGCGCTGCGCCGTCGGTGCCCCCGCGCATTGGCGTTGGTTTCGGCGTAATCCCCAGGCTTTCCATCGCCTCAAACATCAGGTCGATAGCACGACGATCTTCACCCACGGCGTTGCTGATGTTGCTGTAGGTGTCGCTTATCTGAAATTCCACTCGGGCCGTCGGATACTGCGCGGCAATCTTTGCGGCGACGTCGGCAATTTGCTGTTTACGGCGCTCAAAACTGTGCAGATCAAAATCACGAATATTGGCGCGCAGAATCGCCTGGCTCTGCACCGCGTCCATACCGTTAAACCAGACGTAGCCTTCGCGGCCCTCGGTGTGTTCCGGTGTTTGCAACCGGTCAAAATGACTGATGAAATCTGTCGCCATCAGCAGCGGGTTCACCAGCACGTCTTTGGCTGACATCGGGTGGGCGGTCACGCCAGTGAAGCGGATTTCCGCGGCAGCAGCATTAAAGTTCTCGTAAACAATCTCGCCAAGCTCGCAGCAATCGATGGTCCAGGCGAAATCGACATTGAAGCGACGCTCCAGATCAAGCGCTTTGGCCCCGCGCAGGCCCACTTCTTCATCCGGCACGAACGCCACCACGATATCGCCGTGACGATGTTGCTCCGTCAAATTCTCCAGCAGGGTCATGACCACGGTGACCGCCGCTTTGTTATCCGCCCCGAGTACGCTGGTGCCGTCGCCGAAAATAATCTCTTCTTCGGGATAGGCGAGGATTTCAGGATGCTCATCGACGCGCAGCCAGATGTTTTGTTCGGCGTTCAAACAGAGATCCTGACCGGTAAAACGCAGGATTTGTGGATGAATATCCGGTGCTAAACCGACGTCTACGGTATCAATATGAGTGATAAAACCGATGCGCGGTGCGCCGTCGACGTTGCCTTTTTTCACCGCGGTGACGGTGGCGTGTTCGTCAATTTCAATGCTCTCCAGGCCCAGCTGTGCCAGCTCTTTGGCGAGCTCTCGTGCCATTTCATGCTGACCGACAGTGGTCGGCAGCGTGGTGGCGCTGGCATCGCTTTGACTGGTGATAGCCAGGTAGCGGAAGAAGCGTTGGGTTAATTGACTGGCGAGCGGAGAAGACATAGTGATTCCTTCTTTATTTTAGTTATCAGGTGTTTGCAATTTGTGTTTGATGGTATCAATTGAAGTCTAAATCAATAAGAACAGGAAATGGACATGAAAAGCAAACTGACAACGCTGGCACTGGCGATGGCGGCCCTGACGGTAAGTTCCACCGTGGCGGCGAAGACGCTGGTGTACTGTTCGGAAGGATCGCCGGAGAACTTTAACCCGCAGTTATACACCTCGGGGACCAGCGTCGATGCCAGCGCCGTGCCGGTGTATAACCGGCTGGTGGATTTCACGCCGGGTACCACTGAACTGGTGCCGAGCCTCGCGGAAAGCTGGGACGTGAGCGACGACGGCAAGGTCTACACCTTCCATCTGCGCAAGGGCGTGAAGTTCCAGAGCAACAAATATTTCACCCCGACGCGGGATTTCAACGCCGATGACGTTATCTTCTCGTTCATGCGTCAAAAGGATGAAAACAACCCGTACCACAAGGTCTCCGGCGGCAGCTATTCCAACTTCGAAAGCCTCGAGTTCGGCAAGCTGATTACCCAAATCGACAAAGTGGATGACCATACGGTGCGCTTCACCCTGGCGCACCCCGAAGCGCCGTTTGTGGCGGATCTGGCCTGGTATTTCGCCTCGATTCTCTCCAGTGAATATGCCGATGCGATGATGAAAGCGGGCACGCCGGAGCGCGTCGACATGAACCCGGTAGGGACCGGGCCGTTTAAGCTGGCGCAGTACCAGAAAGACTCTCGCATTCTGTACACTGCTTTCCCGGATTACTGGCAGGGCAAGGCCAAAATTGACCGACTGGTGTTCAGCATCACGCCGGATGCCTCGGTGCGTTACGCCAAGCTCGAGAAAAACGAATGTCAGGTAATGCCATTCCCCAATCCGGCCGATTTGCCGCGCATGAAAGAAAACAAAGACATCAACCTGATGAGCAAGGCCGGGCTGAATACCGGTTTCCTGTCGTTCAATACCCAAAAGCCGCCGTTTGATAACGTGAAAGTGCGTCAGGCGCTGGCGATGGCCATTAACAAACCGGCGATCATTGAGGCGGTATTCCACGGTACCGGCACGGTCGCGAAAAACCTGCTGCCGCCGGGCGTGTGGAGCGCCGACAGCGCGCTGAAGGATTACGATTTCGACCCGGAGAAAGCGAAAGCGCTGCTGAAAGAGGCGGGTTATCCCGACGGTTTAAACGTCGATTTATGGGCGATGCCGGTGCAGCGACCGTACAACCCAAATGCCAAGCGCATGGCGGAGATGATCCAGGCTGACTGGGCGAAAATCGGCGTCAAAACCACCATCACGACCTATGAGTGGGGTGAATACCTGAAACGGGTGAAAGACGGTGAGCATCAGGCCGCGCTGATGGGCTGGACGACGGCGACGGGCGATCCGGATAACTTCTTCGGCCCGCTGTTTACCTGCCAGTCGGCCAACGGAGGGTCGAACTCGGCGAAGTGGTGTTATGCGCCGTTCGATAAGCTTATCGCTGAAGCGAAATCGATAACCGATCAGCAGAAACGCACCGCACTGTACCAGCAGGCGCAGCAGATGATGCACGACCAGATGCCCGCGGTAATGATTGCCCATTCGACTATTTTCGAACCGGTGCGCAAAAACGTCAGCGGTTATGAAATCGACCCGTTTGGCAAGCATTTGTTCTACTCAGTTGACATCAAATAAACCTTTTATCACCCACTATTTTTAGTGGGTGATAATTAATTCTGGAATATTAACGCAACCGCTTTTTTTCCCACAAAAAGCCTAAGGTCGTTTGTTATAAAGAGCCCGCAATTGCACTTTTACAGGGACTCTTTTATGCGTAGCAAAACTTTATTGAAAGTGGCCGCACTTGCGGGCACGTTAGCGCTTACCGGATGTGCTTCAAAGATCGCCTCGCCTGACAAGTATTCTGGCTTTCTGAAAAAATACTCCGACCTTCAGGAAACTACGTCTGCTTCCGGCAAGCCGGAATTACGTTGGATTGACCCGAATTATAATCCGGCTGATTGGGATAATATTGTTTATCACCCAATTGTCTATTATCCGGTGCCAAAACCGACGACCCAGTTTGGCGAACAGGCGATGTCTGAAATTCTGAACTACACCAACCAGGAAATGAAAAAAGCAATTTCTGAAAGGAAACCGCTGGTTACTACCGCAGGCCCGCGCAGCCTGATTTTCCGTGGTGCCATTACCGGTGTGGATTCAAGCAAAGAAGGGCTGCAGTTCTACGAGGTTATTCCGGTCGCGTTAGTGGTAGCGGGAACGCAAATGGCGACAGGGCACCGGACCATGGACACCAATCTGTATTTTGAAGGCGAGCTTATCGATCCGAAAACCAATAAGCCGGTGATCAAAGTGGTGCGTAAAGGTGAGGGCCAGGACCTCGCGAACGAGAACACGCCTCTGACAGCGGAAACGTTGAAAGCGGTCATTGATGAGATGGCGATTGATGCCGTGAAATTTACGCCGAATCAGTCGTGAATTTGAAGTAATTCTGAGAACCGGCGGCGCAAACCGCCGGTTTTTTTATGCCGCGCTTTTACGCATCACGCCGCGTTTAAACCAGGTTTCCGGTTTCGCGAACATCACCAGATTACCCACCAGAATCAACCCCAGGCCAAACACCGCATTGGCGTGCCAGATGTAACCTTCGTAAAACGTCGAAATGGTCAGCGCCACCAGCGGGAACAGCAGGGTGCTGTACGCCGCGTTGGACGGCCCGATGCGTCCGACGAGGGTAAAATAGGCCCCGAAAGCGATAACTGAGCCGAAAATCGCCAGATACAGCAGCGCCCCCATGTAACTGAAGGTGAACTCCGGCATGAAATTATCGCCGCGTATCAGCGCAATTGCGCCCATGACTAGCGTGCCGTACAGCATCGCCCAGCTATTGGTGGTCAGCGTTTCCAGGCCACGACGCTGGTGGCGAATACTCAGCATGTTGCCCAGCGAGAAGCCGTAGGTGCCCAACGCGCTGAGTCCGATGCCCATCAGCAGTTCGGTGCTCAGACCGCTGGCCTGCAAATCATCCCAGAACAGCGTCACGATGCCGATTAACCCGAGCAGGGCGGCGAGGTAAAAACGTCCCGGCGGCTGCTGGCGGTAAAACAGGAAGCTGTTGATGGCGTTAAACAGCACCGCCATCGAGAAAATCACCGATTCCAGCCCGGTGTTGATCCACTTCGCCGCGGTGTAAAAACACCAGAAGTTAAAGCAGAACACGCAGCAGCCCTGAATGATGCAGAACAGATGATCGCGCACCTGCAATTTACGCAGGCGTCCGATGACTTTCAGCACCACCATCAGGGTGACGCTGGCGACGGCAAAGCGCCAGAAAATCGACACCGGCGCGGCGACCGGTCCTTGTTGCAGGAAAATCGCAATCCAGGTGGTTCCCCAGATAACCACCACCAGAAAATAGAGCAGCACATTCATTATTTTTTTCTCTGTTCAGTCAGTAATAGACTGAAGTGTGACCGACGGCACAAAAGCGTGCTTGCAGGAGATTGCGGGCGAGTTGCATATTCTTGCGCATTTTTTTCAATGCCAGACGGAGTAAAGCTGGCAAGGGCGGGCGACAATTCATAGACTAGCGTTCTGACTTATCACCACAGCGAATACGATGCCCGATAATTACGCGACTTTTGAAACCCTGCGCAACAAAAACGCCGTTCTGCGTGACACGGTGGCGTTGAATTCCGGCATTCAGCTGGCGGCCTGGTTTAATCAAAACGATAACGTAACGGTGCAAAGTGACCACCACACGCTGAGCCTGTATGTGGCTGACGGCTATGAGAGCTACCACAAAACGCCCCATGGCTGGAAAAACGGCGGCGGACCGGACCGCTTTTGTCTGATGCCGAAAGACAGTGAATCGAGCTGGGATATCCGCGATAACCTGTCATTTGTGCATCTGTATTGCACCGATGAACACCTGCGCGAAACCGGCGAGAAAATCTGGGATCGCAGCCCGACGTCGTTTCGTCTCGACGAAAAAACCTTCGCCACCGATGACAAAATTACCGCGCTGTACCGCCATTTTCTGCTCGACGCCGACTGGCAGCAGCAGGCCAATCATCTGGCCCTCAGTTCCGCAACCACGCTGCTGCTGACGCATTTAATCCAGCATTACACCAACGTGCAGTGGCAGTTGCCAAAAGTGACCGGCGGGCTGGCGCCGTTCGTGCTGCGCAACGTGCTGGCCTATATGGAAGCGAACCTTGCTCAGCCGCTGACGCTGGCGGATTTGGCTCAGGAAGCGGCGCTCAGCGAATATCACTTTGCGCGCATGTTTACGCTGTCGATGAAAATGGCGCCGCATCAGTACGTGATGCAGCGCCGGATGGCGCGGGCGCAGGAGCTGGTGCGTCACACCTCGCTGCCATTGACCGACATCGCGCTGGCCTGCGGCTTTAGCTCCGCAAGCCACTTCAGCAACCGCTTTAAAAGCGCGCTGGGCATGACGCCCTCCCAGCTACGCGCGGCGGGAAAGTGACAGCACGCTAAAGCACATTCCACCCGCCACTAATCCCCAAAATGCCGAACCGACGCTGGCCAGCGTGAGTCCGCTGGCGGTGACCAGGAAGGTGACAATCGCCGCATCCCGTTCGTTTTCTTCCGCCAGCGCCTGCACCAGGCTGCCGCTGATAGTGCCGAGCAGCGCCAGGCCCGCCAACATCTGGATCCAGGCGACGGGCAACGCCGCCATTAATGACGTAATCGACCCGCCGAAAACCCCCGCCAGCAGATAAAAACCGCCTGCCGCCGCGGCGGCTTTCCAGCGTTGATCGGCCTGTGGATGCGCTTCCGGGCTTTGGCAAATCGCGGCGGTGATCGCCGCAATACAAATCGAATAGACGCCGAACGGGGAAAACACTAACGCGATGCCGCCGGTAATCACGATCAGCACTGAGACCGGGGCCGGATAGCCAGAGGCTTTCAGGGTGGCGATGCCCGGCGCGTTCTGCGAGGCCATTGTCACCAGGAAGAACGGCAGGCCGACGCTCAGCAGCAGCGAAGGGGTAAATTCCGGCGCGATGTAGCGCGGCATAACAAACGCCAGATGCAGCGTGTCGCCGTGCAGTTCGCCGGTTAAAAGGGCGACCACGCTGCCCGCCAGTAGTGCGGCAACCACTGCATAGCGCGGGGCGAGGGCTTTAAACACCAGCCACGTCGCCAGCATACTGCCGCACAGCAGAATATTGCCTTGCAGGCTGGTGAAAGCCTGCAAACCAAAGCGCAGCAAAATCCCGGCGAGCATCGCCGCCGCCAGCGAATGCGGGATAATTTTCATCAGCCGCGCAAATAAACCCGTCAGCCCACACAGTACAATCAGAGCGTTGGCGAAAATGAATATGCCCACCGCCTGATTCAGCGTCACGCCCTGTAAACCCGTCACCAGCAGCGCCGCGCCGGGCGTCGACCAGGCCGTCAGCACCGGCACTTTGCGCCACAGCGTCAGGATAAGCGTGCTGACACCCATTGCCAGGCCCAGGACCGTCATCCAGCCCGCAATCGTGTGTGCATCGGCCCCGGCGGCGGCCGCGGCCTGCCAGATAATGGCGGCGGAACTGGCGTAGCCCACCAGTACCGCGACAAACCCGGCCAGCAGCGTGGAAAAAGGAAAGGTGCGCATAGAATCCTCTTGTGCGTTATAACGTCCGAAAGAAATGTAGCATTGGGCGTTATAGCGCACAAGTGGTAAACTTTGGCAAAAAGGAGCCGCCATGAACATTGCACAACACCTGGCCACCACGCTGAAAACCCTGCGTCAGCAGCGCGAGTGGAGCCTGTCAAAACTTGCGGAAGAAACCGGCGTGTCAAAGGCGATGCTCGGGCAAATCGAACGCAACGAATCCAGCCCGACGGTTGCCACGCTGTGGAAAATTGCCACCGGGCTGAACGTGCCGTTTTCGCTGTTTATCAGCCCGCCGGAAAGCGAGGTCACGGCCTACGATCCGCAGCAACAGGCGATGGTGGTCACGCCCATTTTCCCGTGGGACCCGGTTTTACATTACGATCATTTCGCCATTACCCTCGCGCCGGGCGCGCTGAGCGAATCCACGCCGCATGAAACCGGGGTGATTGAACACGTGGTGGCGATTAGCGGCACGCTGGAGATGTGTCTCGACGGGGAGTGGCAGCCGGTGCAACAGGGCCAGGGATTACGCTTCGCCGGGGATAAACCGCATGCGTACCGCAACCGCACCGACAGCACTGTGTTGTTCCATTCGTTAATCCATTACCCAAAAGAAAAAGCCGCAGACTAAGCTGCGGCAAAAATAACAGTTCACAACGTGACGAGGAAAAATCCGGAATACGTAGCCACTGTACGTCGTCGCCGCTGCGCCCGGAAATAGCAATTTCTTCAATGCTTTGCCGCTATCTGGAAAAAGGCCATTCTTAGGGCGTGAAAATGATTTCGCCGCGCCTCACTTCTGACTACAATAGCCGCCATTTTGACCCAACGGATAATAACGATGCGCCTGCAAAACCATCATCTTGAACTCCTGAGCCCGGCCCGTGACGCCAGCATTGCCCGTGAAGCGATTCTTCATGGCGCGGATGCGGTGTACATCGGCGGCCCCGGCTTTGGTGCCCGTCACAATGCCAGCAACAGCCTGAGCGACATCGCCGAGCTGGTGCCGTTTGCTCATCGCTATGGCGCAAAAATTTTCGTGACGCTGAACACCATTCTTCATGATGATGAGCTGGAGCCTGCGCAGAAGCTGATTACCGACCTGTATCAGACCGGCGTGGATGCGTTGATCGTGCAGGACATGGGCGTGATGCAGCTCGATATCCCACCGATTGAACTGCACGCCAGTACCCAGTGCGACATTCGGACCGTTGAGAAAGCGAAATTCCTCTCAGATGTCGGTTTCAGCCAAATCGTGCTGGCGCGTGAGTTGGATTTGCAGCAGATCAAAGCCATTCACCAGGCCACCGACGCCAACATCGAATTCTTCATTCACGGCGCGCTGTGCGTGGCGTATTCTGGCCAGTGCAACATTTCTCACGCCCATACCGGACGTAGTGCCAACCGCGGCGACTGCTCCCAGGCGTGCCGTCTGCCATACACCCTGAAAGACGATCAGGGCCGCGTGGTGGCGTACGATAAACACCTGCTGTCGATGAAAGACAACGACCAGACCGCGAACCTGGCGGCGCTGATCGACGCGGGCGTACGCTCCTTCAAGATTGAAGGGCGCTACAAAGACATGAGCTACGTGAAGAACATCACCGCGCACTATCGCCAGATGCTGGATGCGATCATCGAAGACCGGGGCGACCTGGCGCGCGCTTCAGCCGGGCGCACCGAACATTTCTTTATTCCGTCGACCGACAAAACCTTCCATCGCGGCAGCACCGACTATTTCGTGAATGCGCGTAAAGGCGACATCGGCGCATTCGACTCGCCGAAATTTATCGGCCTGCCGGTGGGCGAAGTGCTGAAGGTCAGCAAAGATCACCTCGACGTCCAGGTGACCGAACCGCTGGCGAACGGCGACGGCCTGAATGTAATGATCAAGCGTGAAATAGTCGGTTTCCGCGCCAATACCGTCGAGAAAACGGGCGAAAATCGCTATCGCGTGTGGCCGAACGAAATGCCCGCGGATCTGTATAAAGCCCGTCCGAATGCCGCGCTTAACCGTAACCTCGACCACAACTGGTCGCAGGCGCTGACCAAAACCTCCAGCGAACGCCGCATTGCGGTAGATATCGAAATTGGCGGCTGGCAGGAACAGCTGATCCTCACCCTGACCAGCGAAGACGGCGTGACCGTGACCCATACGCTGGATGGCAATTTTGAAGAAGCGTCGAAT
>Ga0079104_1001140_pt1 | contig 19345 bp, 19 predicted proteins | sample MedtruBG_FD_76829 | JGI IMG/M metagenome (GOLD analysis project Ga0079104, IMG submission 76829) | Root nodule microbial communities of legume samples collected from California, USA - Medicago truncatula BG | ecosystem: Host-associated > Plants > Roots > Nodule | place: USA: California...
TAGAAATAGCTAAAGATGCCTTAAGAAAAGGTGAAAGAAATGCTAATAATATTAAAAATGCAATAAAAGAGGTACTAAATTCAGAACCATTAGCAAAAATAGATTATGTAGAAATCGTAGATAGTGATTCACTAGAAAGTGTTGAAATCATTAAGAAAAATGTATTGATTCCAATTGCAGTTTATATAGGAAAAACAAGATTAATAGATAATTTTACATTTGAAATATAATAATATAGATACTCGAGGTGAAAATGTACTTATGCGTAAAATTCACCGAAATAAAGATCATGCATTTGTTCAGGTTACTGAGGATTAAGCTGTGAATTTCTAATAGCAGGAGTTGCACCATTTCTGCATGATTCTGAAACGAGTTCAGGACAAGCAAAAATGGAACAACTTCCACTAAAGAAATATCTACAGCTAAATCCTCTAATGTAACGCTTCCACAAAAGCATGACCTTCATTTCTGATATGGAATATACTTCAAAAGATAAGTTCAATTTAATGGGAGTATCTATGGAGATACCGAAAAGGAATATATACTAATTTGATTATTATGAATAGATAAATAAACAGATTTTCAGGAGGAATTTTTAATGATACTTACAATGTTAAAAGGAAAAATACACAGAGCTACAGTTACACAGGCAGAATTAAATTATGTAGGAAGTATTACAATAGATAAAACATTAATGGAAGCAGCTGGTATATTAGAAAACGAAAAGGTTCAAATAGTTGATATCAATAATGGTGCAAGACTTGAAACGTATGTGATTCCAGGTAAAAGAGATTCAGGGGTTATTTGTTTAAATGGTGCTGCAGCAAGGTTAGTACAAACTGGTGATAAAGTTATTATAATAGCTTATGCGCAAATGAATGAGGATGAAGCTAGAAAATATAAACCTTCAGTTGTTTTTATGAATGATGATAATACAATAAAAGAAATAACAAATTATGAATCTAACGAGTAATAATTATAGTAAAAGAGTGGGATATGCAAAAAATCCCACTCTTTTTTAATGCCAATTAAAATATAAAAATTTAAAGCTACAAAATCAATTTACTTCAATTGCCTAAGCCAAATGAAAGGTTCAAAGTGTTATAACGAAGTGGATGAGGCTAATACTTTATATTAATTAATAGTTCACGATAAACTTGATGAACTAAACTTCTTATTAGTTTTAACTGAACATTTGGCTTATCAGAGTATTAAATATAAATCTATGATTATCTGTAGTTCAAGTTTTAAGAATGTTAATCCTATAGATGCACATTAAAGTAACTCTTTTAATAATATAAAGCATGGAAATAATATTTAACAAATAACAATTAGTGTAGGAGGACAAAGTTTAATGTGCTCTATGGTTAAAAAGATAATATCAGGAAATGAATTAATTAAAAAAAATATAATAACAATGGATGCTTTTCTGCCCAATGATAAATACATACTACTTAAAGGTGCAGTTTGTAATCCATTTGGAAAGCCATTGCCAGGTGCAGCCATAGAAGTTATTCAAATAAATAATAATTTAAATCCAGCAATTGAAAAAAATATAGGAATAACATTTACATTAGATGATGGCTCTTACGGAATACCTCTATTGTGGAAAAAAGGATATGCTTATAAATTAACTGCATATTCTCCATGATAAAGTTATAGATGTCCAAATTATCAATTAGACATATTATGTGAACATATTTATAAGATTGCTAAAAATTTAAGTTCATATCTTTACTAGAAATCATAAATATATTTGTGAAGAAAACATTTGAAAATGAGCTGGTAAGGGTTCTTAGCTGTAGGTCGTTCCATTTTAGCTTGTCAAACTGAAAGTTGGAGCATGCTAAAGTGGGTATAACCTGCTGCTTAGAACATTTAGCGATATTTTCATAGCTTTTCGGAACAAAATATTTATGATTTCGATAAGTTACCACATAAATTTAGTTCTAGAGTCGGGTATCTATAGTAACAATACAAAATTTTTTTCATATTATATAGGTAGAATAACTTTGGAAGAAGTATGTAAGGAGAGACTATTATGGCTAATTATAAACCAAAAACAATGGTAGTGCCATCAAGTGATGCAAATTCTGGATTGCCTTTTACTCAAAAACTTAGCACAAATACGTGGGGAATGTTTTTATTGAAAGGAACTGCTGTAAGTCCTTCAGGCGCTGCTATGGGAAGCGGTGCTGTTCAGGTTTGGGAAAGCACTAGAGTAACAACTGATCCTGCAGATCACACTACTTTTACAGATGCAAGTGGTAGGTATGGTGTAACTTGCAGAGCCAAAACTCAATTAAGAATAAAATTCTTTGGTAAGTAGAATTATATAAATATATGAATTCGTCTATCCCAAAATAATTTATAAACTATTTTGGGATAGCTTCAATATATACCTAAAATATTCGTATCAAACAAAGTAATATTTAATATTATATATTGTAAATAAAAAATACCTTAGAGGTAAATAAGGGGATAGTATGCAAAAGGTAAAAACTTTAGATGGCTATTATGTTTTTAATATAGAAAAAGATGATAATCATTGGTATCTAGCTGATAAAAAGAATTACAAAAAGGAAATTGAAAGTTTATTAAATGTAGTAAATGAGATTAAGTTTGATTCACTAATTCTTATTTTTGGAATTGATACAGGCGAATACTTAGATAGTTTACATGATGTGCTATGTGAAAAGAACAAGGTATTAATATTTGAACCTAATAAAGATATATTTAATTATAATAAAGGAAAAATTAATAATGATAACGTACATCTGATTCTTTATGATAAAGATAATATAAAAGCTAATTTATATAAAGAAATAAACAGTACAAATTTTAATAATTTATATGTACATGCTTTTGGAAATTATGCTGAAGTATACAAGTGTGATTACGAAATATTTATAGAGAATTTAGATGATGCATATTATACAGCATGCTCTTCTATAAGTGTTGCAAATAGATTTGAAGATATATTTATCAAGAATTTTATAGCTAATTTGAAAGCTTTAAAAAATACAACTCCTCTTAATTCATATGAAGATATAAACAAAGGTATTCCAGCCATAATAGTATCTGCTGGCCCATCCTTAGACAAAAATATAGCTGATATGGTTATCCATAAAAAAGAATTAGAAAAATACTTCATAATAGCTGGAAGCAGGACATTAAAAGCCCTTATAAAAAATAATATAAACCCAGATATGATAGTTTCAATAGATCCGGTAGATGATAACTACGACATGATGAAGGATTATTTAAAAGAAGATTCTCCTTTGGCATTTTATGAATATAGTAATAGATATTTAGTTAGAGATTATGAAGGGGAAAAGATTTATTTATCCACTTTTTTATCAAATACTATACAGGAATTAAATAATCTTAAGGGAACATTTTTAGGCGGATCTGTAGCGCATACATGTATAGACATTGCAAATATTATGGGTTGCTCTCCAATAATATTAGTAGGACAAGACTTAGCATTTACTTATGATAAACATCATTCAGAATCAGCTATGTTTGATAGTGATGATACAAAAAATTATGAAGCAAGTTTAAAAGTTGAAAATATATTTGGTGAAAAAATAAGGACTAATATAACACTTAATCAATTTAGAATAAAAATGGAAGAATATATAGATTTCTACAAAACACATAAACACGTAGAATTTATTAATGTATCTTATGGAGCAGAAATTAAAGGTGCACCTCATAAGGAATTATGTGATGTGTTTAAGACGTATACAAACAATAATGTTAATAAAAAGTGTATTGTAGATAAATCTATACAAGTAGATGCAGAGGCTGTCGTTTCAGATGTAATAAAATATCTAGAAGAATCTATAGATAAAGCAAATAATGGAGAAGCTCTATGCAAGAGTCTATTAGAAAATGAATTAGATAAATCTTTAGTTGATATAGACGAAAATGATGGAGACTTTCAAAAGTTTCTAGACGTTATGAAAATCGTAAATGACTTTGAATCATCTAAGGAAAGGTTTTATCTTGGTGGGTACTATAATAAATTCTTGTTTGATGTGAAGGAAGAAATTTTCAACATGCATGCTGTAGATTATGAAGCCTTGACTTCAAATTTAAAATATCAAAGTAAGTGCTTTTTGTCATATTTTCTTAAAATGAAAGAGCTTCTCGAGAAAGTTAAATCATTATCATTAGAAACGTTTGCGGAATTTTATTATGTATTAAATCAATAGAGGTGAAATTTTATGGAAAAAATAATAGATGGAAAATCTTATAAAGAGGTAAAGATAAATAAAATTATAGTAAATGGAAAAGAAATATCAGGATCTATAATACCAGCTGAAGATGCAACAGAAGATAATGATATGACAGTAACGATATTTACTGCAAATGCTAATGAAGAAAAATAAGAATAGTAATAAAAAAGTTAATATGTGTTCAAAAAATTCAATATTAATTAATACTAGTAATTTAAATTCAAGAGCAAGCCATAAAATAAATATAATTATGGTGCCCAGAAAACGAGTCATCATTAAAGGTGTTGCTTACAATGTAAGAAAACAGCCAATTGCAGGTGCTGCTGTTGAAGTCATAGAGGTTGATTATAAAGAAAATATCAGAAAAATATTAGGCTATTCATACACTGATAATGAAGGAGAATATGTACTTTCCATAGAAGCCTTGCCAGAAATGTTTTATGAAATCGTAGTCTATTCTCCTTTAAATATTTTAATAAAGGAGACATGAAAAATTGTCATCATATGCAGAAATTTTAATAACTCCAAGAGAGTTAAAGATGCATAGGATTATAAATAAAAAAATTGTAGTACAAAGAAAAAAAACGATATTGATAGAAGGAACAATCTTAGATAAAAAATCAAATCCGATAGATGGGGTAATTATTGTTATAAAAAAAATAGATTATAATTATAAACCATATAAAGTAGTTGATGTGGGGTATGCAATTTCTAACAAGTATGGAGCATATGCTATAGTACTCGAAAAAATCTATAATATTAACTATAAAATTAAGATATACGAACCACAAATTAATCTGCTCAATCAAAAGTGATTACTTGATGTAGAAGGAATCCTAAAATGAAAAATTATAATTATAAATCGTACCTTAAAGAAGTAATAATAAGAGGTAAAGTATGCTACGAAAATGGATATCCAGTTCAAAATGCAGTAGTATTTCTTGAAGCATACTTTCCACATAAAAATCGTGCAAATCAAATAAAGTACCATAAAAAATTTTGTGGCTATACGACTACAAATTGTAATGGAGAATTTTATTGCTTCATTTATGATATAAGATATTACTACAAAATAAAAGTTTTTAATAACAAATTAAATAAATACAAGAACCTAAGTTATAGCATTTGTTTGAATTAGACCAAGAAAATTAATATTATTGGAGGCAATAAATGAAGAAAGTTTTAGTGACAGGAGCAGCAGGTTTCATAGGCAGTCACTTAGTAGAAAAACTTTTAAACATAGGATGTAGTGTTAAAGCTTTTATACATTATAACTCGGTTAACTCTTGGGGATGGCTAGATTCATTAAGTGAAGATAAGTTAAAGGAAATAGAAATATTTGCTGGAGATATAAGAGATCCAAACGGTGTGAGAGAAGCGATGAAAAATATTGATGAGGTTTATCATCTTGCAGCGCTAATAGCGATTCCTTTTAGTTATTATTCGCCTGACTCATATGTGGACACTAATATAAAAGGGACTCTAAATGTATTACAGGCTGCTAGAGATCTTGATACTGAGAGAATATTAATAACTTCTACTTCAGAGGTTTATGGTAGTGCTAAGTTTGTGCCAATAACTGAAGAACATCCCTATCAAGGACAATCACCTTATTCGGCTACTAAAATAGGTGCAGATAGATTAGCTGAGTCTTTTTATAGAAGCTTTTCTTTGCCAATAACAATAGTAAGGCCCTTTAACACTTACGGACCTAGGCAGTCAGCAAGAGCTATTATTCCGACAATAATAATGCAGCTATTATTAGGTAAAAAGGAAATAAAACTAGGAGCATTAACGCCTACAAGAGATTTTAATTATGTAAAAAATACTGTAAATGGCTTCGTTGAAATTGCGAAAAGTCAGAATACAATAGGGGAAGAAATAAATATAGCCGGTCAAAGAGAAATATCAATTAAAAATCTTGCAGAAGAGCTTATAAAGCAATTAAATCCAAAAGCTAAAATTATATGTGAAGAAGAAAGAATAAGACCTAAAAACAGTGAGGTAAACAGATTATTAGGATCTAATAAAAAGTTAAAAAAACTTACTCAATGGTCAGAGGAATATACTTTTGAAGAAGGTATTAAAGAAACCATTGAATGGTTTAAAATAAAGAAAAATTTAGAAAAATATAAAACAGATATATATAATATTTAATTCATTATTTCAACTCCATAGATATCAAACTTTAAAACCAGATTTAGGTGGTAACTTGCCGGAATAATAAATATCTTGATTCAAAAAAATATGAAAATATCACTGAAGGTTATAAGTAATAATTATGGGAGGTCTTATGGAAAGAATAATATTAGTAGGTGGTGGTGGCCATTGCAAAAGTATTGTTGATTCAATAAATGGATTAAATCAATTTGAAATTGTAGGAGTTATTGATAAGAAAATCAATGAAAATATGGGACTAGGTATAGATGTTATAGGCACTGATGAAGATCTAAGTGCATTATATAAATCTGGTATTAAAAATGCATTTATTTCTGTTGGATCTATAGGAAACCCTTGCATAAGAGTAAGACTTTATAACATCTTAAAAAACATTGGATATAATTTTCCTAAAATAATAGATAAAACAGCTATAGTATCAGAGAGTGCTTTAATTAATGATGGAGTGTTTGTTGGTAAAGGTGCAATTATCAATACGAAAGTTACAATAGAAAAACAATGCATTATAAATTCTGGCACCATAGTTGAGCATGATTGTAATATAAGAGAATTTGTTCATTTAGCACCCGGAGTAACACTAAGTGGTGGTGTTAGTGTTGGAAAGAGAACACATGTAGGAACAAATTCTACTATTATTCAAAATGTTACTATTGGAAATGATGTAATTGTTGGAGCAGGTTCTGTCATAATTAAGGACATAAAAAATGGGTTTAAGGTCTACGGAAATCCAGGAAAAGAGGCATATGTTTATGAATAATATTTTTATAATTGCTGAAGTTGGAGTAAATCATAATGGAGATATAAACATAGCAAAAAAGATGATTGATAATGCTGTACTTTGTGGAGTAGATGCAATAAAATTTCAAACATTCAATGCAAATAATTTAGTAACTAAAGATGCAAAGCAAGCTAAATATCAAGTTAACAATCTAAAGGAAGAAACTTCACAGTTAGAAATGCTAAAAAAATTAGAATTAAGTCATGAGCAATATAAGGATCTAAAAAAGTATTGTGAGGAAAAGAATATAATATTTTTATCATCACCTTTTGATTTAGAAAGTATAGAGTTTTTAGATAGTATAGGGATGAAAATTTTTAAAATACCTTCAAGCGAAATTGATAATGTTCCATATTTGAGAAAAATAGCTGTGCTAAAAAAGAAAGTTATATTATCGACTGGCATGAGTAATTTATCAGATATAGAATTTGCATTAGATACTTTAAGAATTGGAGGAACAGAAGATATTGTTGTGCTTCATTGTAATACCGACTACCCAACAAAAATGGAGGATGTAAATTTAAAAGCAATGGTGACTATAAAAAATGCATTTAAAACTCCAGTTGGATATTCAGATCATACCAGCGGAATAGAAGTTGCTATAGCGGCAGCAGCTCTTGGCGCTACGGTAATAGAAAAACATTTTACATTAGATAGAAACATGATTGGCCCAGATCATAAGGCAAGTTTAGAACCTTTCGAACTTAGAAATATGGTTATGGCAATTAGAAATATAGAAATAGCTCTTGGAAATGGAGTCAAACGTCAAACTCTTTCAGAGAAGATAAATAGTATAGTAGGGAGAAAAAGTCTAGTAGCAAAATTTTATATAAAAGCTAATGAAGTTTTTACTGAAAAAAACTTATGTATAAAAAGGCCTGGAACAGGTGTGTCACCCAAAAACTGGGATTGCGTTATAGGAAAAAAAGCAAAAAAAGATTTTCAAAAAGATGAACTTATAGATTTATAAGCTGGGAGGAGTTTTATGAAATTTGAGTTCATAAATAAAAATGAATATTTACAAAGAATACAGGAATTTCAAGATCTATTTATGTGTTGTTTTAATAAGGAGGTATCTAAGGAATTCTTAATATGGAGATACATACAAAATCCTATGGATGAGCTTCTTGTTAATGTTGTACTAGATAATAATAGAATAGTAGCAAACTATTCTGCATCTCCATACAGAGTTTGTATTGATGGAAAATTAGAAAAAGTCGCACTGTCTATGACTACAATGACTCATCCGGATTATAGAGGAAAAGGATTGTTTCCAAAGCTAGCTATGGACTTGTATAAGAGGATGGAAGAAGAAAATTATATAGCGGTAACTGGTTTTCCAAACAATAACTCTCATTCAATTTTTGTAGAAAAATTGAATTGGAATAATATATATGAAATACCAACTATGAAAGTAGATTTATCAAGAATAGATAAATCTAATAGTTCAATAAGCTTCAATGTTGTTAATGATGATAATTTTTCATTAGATTATTCAAAACTTGTAAATAATAAAAAAAATAAAATAAAAGTATATAAAGATGTAAACTATTTGAAATGGAGATTTAAGGATAATACAGTGAATAAGTATGTTAATTATATATTACTTGAAAATAACTATGTAGTTTCATCCGTAATTACTAAGAGTTTTAATAAAAGTGAAACTGATATAGTTGAAGTTAATTCTTTAGATGATTGCTCCACCAAAAGGTTACTAGAATACATTATAGATATAGAAAAAGATAATGGTAAAAAATATATTAATATGTGGTGCCATCTTAATAGCAATACCCATGGAATAGTTGAAAAAATTGGATTTGTTAACACTGAACCAGTTTCTTACTTTGGAGTTAGATGTATCAAAGGTAATATAAATGATTTGAGAAATTATAATAATTGGGATATACAAATGGGGGATTCGGATGTCTATTAAAAAGGTTTTAGGATTTACAGGGATAAGATCAGATTATGATCTATTAAGTCTTCTATATAAAAAACTTAACGAATCAAGCGATTTTGAAATAAAATTGATAGTATCAGGTGCTCACCTATCTGAGACATATGGATATACATTGGACAATATAGTAGAAGATAGAATCCCAGTAATAGCTAAGATTGAAAATCTAATTGATTCTAATTCAAGAGCATCTAGAATTAAATCATTATCCATTTTGCTACAAGACTGTATTCATACAATAGTAGAATATAAACCTGATATTATAATATATGCTGGGGATAGAGAAGAGGTTGTTGTGGGAGGGCTAATAGGAACATATTTAAGAATTCCTACGATACATTTTTTTGGAGGCGATCACGCTTTAGATGGAAATATTGACAATCAAATAAGGCATGCTGTATCTAAATTATCATCTCTTCATTTCGTAAGTAATCAGGAATCAAAAAAAAGATTGATAAGATCTGGAGAACATGAGCGTAGAATATTTAATGTAGGAAGTCCAGCTTTAGATAAGTTCATATCTACAAAATACATTAGTAAACAGGACGTACTTAATAGCCTGGATAGGCCGTACTGGGATAATTATGCAGTCATGATATATCACCCGTTTGCAGGTGAGGAAAATGAAGCTGGAAAACATTTTGAGGAAATTCTAATAGCTTTAGAGAAAAAATCCATAAAAACCTTTGTGAGTTATCCAAACGTAGATGCAGGAAATAAAGAAATAATAAAAATAATAGATAAATACTCAAGTAAAGATAACTTTAAATTTTATAAAAATCTTTCTAGAGAGTTATTTGTAAACCTGCTTAGAAACTGTATGTTTATGATCGGAAATTCAAGTGCTGGATTATATGAAGCGCCATTATTAAAATTAGGAGCAATTAATGTTGGAAATAGACAAAAGGGAAGATTATGTGCAGCAAATGTTATTTTTGTTGAACAAGGAATTAATAACATAATAAAAGGCATAGAAAAAGTTATGACTAGAGAATTTCAGATCTTATTAAGTAAAGTAGAATGTCCATATGGAGATGGAGACTCTATTGATAAAATTATAAACTTAATGAGAAGTTTAGATTTTGAATCCTATGTATCTAAATCAGAAGACCCATTATTAATGGAGGGATATTATGAGTAATATTTTAGTTGTAGCACCACATCCAGATGATGAAACTTTTGGATGTGGTGGAACTATACTAAAACATATAAAAAATGGTGATAAAGTTTATTGGTCAATAGTGACTTCCATGAAAAAAGAATTAGGTTTTTCCAAGGAAATCATAAGTAGGAGAGAATCAGAAATTGCAGCAGTAGCGCAGGAATATAAATTTGAAAAGGTATTTGAATTAGGATTTCCAACAACACTATTAGATAAAATACCCATTAAGGATTTAGTAAAAAAATTATCTGAATGTATTATCGAATCAAAATGCGATACTATGTATGTACCTAATTATGGAGATATACATAGCGACCATAGATTTGTTGCAGAAGCAGCAATGTCCTGCACAAAATGGTTTAGGCACGAAAAAATAAAAAAAGTATATGCCTATGAAACATTATCCGAAACTGAATTTGGAATAAATAATTCTATAGGAACTTTTAATCCAAACGTATTTGTTAATATAGAAGAGTTTCTAGAGAAAAAACTAAGTATTATTAACATATTTAAAAGTGAAATAAGAGAAGCTCCATTTCCAAGGTCTGTTGATGTAGTAAAAGGGCTCTCAGTATTTAGAGGCGGAACTTCAGGCTATAAGAATGCTGAGGCTTTTATGTTGTTAAAAGAGAGAATAGACTAATACAATTAATTGCTTATTAAAGAAATGCAATTATCTATAAATTTCATTAATGCTTAAATATAGATATCCAACTTTAAAACTAGATTTATATGATAACTTACCGAAATCATAAATATTTTGTTCCGAAAAGCTATGAAAATATCTTTATGATTTCTAGTGAAGATATTAGCTTAAAGTTCTAGCAATTTTGTAAATATGTTCATCTAATAAGTTAAATTCTTAAATTGGATACCTATAAGACTAATATATAAAAGACAATTGAAAATATAAGAAAAAGTTTGGAGATGAAACCATGATACTGCTATCTGTACCCAATCTAAAAGGAAATGAAGAGAAATATGTAGCAGATGCTATTAGAAGTGAGTGGGTTTCTACATCTGGGAATTATGTAAGCAAATTTGAAAATGATATAAAAAGCTATTTAAATGCAGATAATGCAATTGCATGTCAAAGTGGTACTGCAGCAATTCATTTAGCATTAATATTATCAGGAGTTACAAATAATAACGAAGTTATTGTTCCTACCCTTACATTTATTGCAGCTGTTAACCCAGTTAAATATTTAGGCGCAGATCCAGTATTTATGGATTGTGATGATAGCCTAAATCTGGATTATTATAAGCTTAAAGAGTTCCTAGAAGCTCAATGCGTAATGACTAAAAATGGATTGAAAAATAAATTAACTAATAAAATAATAAAGGCAGTTATAGTTGTACATGTCTTTGGAAATATGGCTAACATTGAAAAGATCATTGAATTAACTAACAAATATAATTTAAAGTTAATAGAGGATTCTACCGAAGCTCTAGGAACCTACTACCTTAGCGGAAAATACAAAGGTAAATTTGCTGGAACAATAGGAGATTTTGGAGCTTATTCATTTAATGGAAATAAAATAATAACTACTGGTGGTGGCGGACTTTTAGTATCAAGATCTTCTGAGGACATAAAAAGAGCTAAATATCTGTCAACACAAGCTAAAGATGATGAATTGTATTATGTACATGATCATATAGGGTATAATTATAGAATGACTAATTTACAAGGTGCTTTAGGAGTAGCGCAGCTTGAAAAAATAGAAGAATTTATTGATATAAAAATTAGAAATTATGAGTTATATAAATCAAAAATGAGCAGTATAAAAGGAATTACTCTTTTGGGCTATAATAAGGAAGCTAGAGACAATCATTGGTTCTATTCATTAGCTATAAATGATTTTAAATTAAATAGGGATCAATTATTGATATATTTATCACAAAATAAAATTCAAACTAGGCCTATTTGGAAATTAATACACACTCAAAAACCATATCTAGATAATCAATCTTATAAAATAGAAAAAGCTAATCTATATTATAATAAAATATTAAACATTCCATGCAGTACCAACTTAAAAAAAGAAAGCATAGAATATATCATAAACACGTTGAAAAAAGCGTAAATAACTCAAGGAGTGTTCTTATGAATATTCAAACTCTTTTTATAAGTAGAGATACATCTATAACAAAAGCAATCGAAAAATTAAATAAAACTGCTAAAAAGGTTCTTATAGTAATGGAAAGCAATAAATTAATTGGAGTAGTTACAGATGGAGATATAAGAAGATGGATTTTAGCAAATGGAGACTTATCATCATCAATAAATAATATAATGAATACCACTCCAATATATTTAACTAAGGAAAATATAAACAAAGCAAAAGATATTATGAAAAACTATTCTATTGAAAGTATACCAATAGTAAACGAAGTAAAAGAAGTTATAGACATAATATTTTGGAATGATTTATATGACAATATATCTGATTATACTGAAACTATTAATATCCCAGTGGTAATCATGGCAGGCGGAAAAGGTACAAGATTATATCCATATACCAAAATTATTCCAAAAGCACTCATTCCTATTGGAGATATACCAATAATCGAGAGAATAATAAATAAATTTTTAGAATTTAAATTTAAAGATTTCTATATTACTATAAATGATAAAAAGGAAATAATGAAGGCTTATTTTAATCAGAAATTACCATATAGTATTTCACTAATAGAAGAAGAAATTCCCCTTGGCACGGCAGGAAGTTTGAGTATATTAAAGGATAAATCATTAAGTACTTTTTTTTTAAGTAATTGTGATATATTAGTTGATGCCAATTATACAAGGATCTTAGAAAGCCATAAAAAGAATAATAATAAAATAACAGTTATTACTGCCTTAAAAAATTATGTGATTCCATATGGAGTTTTTAACCTAAGTGAAAATGGAGACATAAAGTCAATTAATGAAAAACCAAACTATGAATTCTGGGTTAACACAGGCATGTATATTATAGAAACAGATATATTAAAATATATTCCTAAAAATTCATACTTTGATATGACAGATTTAATTAAGGAGTGTTTATTAAATGGAGATAGGGTAGGTATATATCCTATAAGTGATAAGAACTGGCTGGATATGGGTGAGTTTAAATCGATGAAAAACATGATAGAAAGATTAGATATATAGGTTATATATATGTTTATGTATAACCTGCAAACAGTTTTTAATTATATGAGTAAATTTGATGTATTTTACCATAGAAGCATTAATTTATTATTGGTGAGGAAATTATATGTGTGAGAAAATTTTAGCTGTAATACCCGCAAGAAGCGGATCTAAAGGGATTAAGGATAAAAATATAAAGAATTTAAACGGTAAACCATTAATAGCTTACACTATAGAAGAATCAATTAGAAGCAGAATTTTTGAAGATGTAATCGTATCTACAGACTCAGAAAAGTATAAAAAAATAGCTGAAGGATATGGAGCTTGGGTTCCATTTTTAAGAGAAAAAAAATTAGCTGAAGATACAGCAAATACTATTGATGTAGTAGAAGATGTATTATTAAAATTAAAGAATATAGGAAAAAAATATGATTCTCTAATGATATTACAACCAACATCACCGCTAAGGGACAAATATGATATCAGAGGCGCTTTTAAATTATTTTGTGAAAAGGAAGCAAACTCTGTAGTTAGCATGTGTGAATGTGATTATGCTCCACAATTAACTAAAAAACTAAATGATAAAATGAAGTTAGACGGTTTCTTATCAGATATAAACAAAATACGAAGACAAGATCTTGGAAAATTTTATAGATTAAATGGAGCAATTTATTTAATAAAAGTTCAATACTTCTTAAAATATAAATATATCTACAAAGAAAATAGTTATGCATTTATCATGGATAAAAAAAAGTCAATAGATATCGATGATTTGGATGATTTGAAATATGCTGAATTTTTAATGCAGAAGAATCATTTTTATATAAATAATGGTAATTAAAAAAGTGTTTCAAGTTTATTTTTATAATTTGGAGCACTTTTTTACTATAATTAGCTTTTGAATTTTAGTTTTTATCAATCAAAAAATAAATAATATATTATTTATATTTCTAGTTTGGTGAATTTATGTATTATTTTTAATAATAAGAAAAAAACACCATTATTAGGTGGAAACATATATATATCTATTTCATACAATAAAGTAGAAAAAGATGGAATATCATCGAACTTAATGACAAATTTCAATACAAGGAGGATATAAATTATGTCTGAAATAAGAAATTGTGTTACTACAGCACAATGTCAATCAGTTGGATCAACAATGGACTGTTGTACAAGCTGTCAATCAAATATGCAGGATAACTGTAGCTGTGAAGGATGCGGTCCAATAGGTGTAAGTTGTGGAAGTATAGAAGATGCAGTATGTCTACCAATTTTAGCAGATGAATTATATGATTCTGTAACTAGTGAAAAAGAAGATATAGGATCATTAACAAATCTAACTTTTACTTTAGATAGTCTTAATCCTAACTTAGTTGCAGGTCAATTAGTATGTATTCAACAAATAGGAATTAGTTACGATTTTATAGGATTAGCACAAACAGTTCCTGTTAATAGTCAAATTGTAATTAATGGACAAACATTTACAATTACACCATCATCATTATTTAATGTTAGTACTACACCTGGTACTGCTGTAAATCTATTTGATGAATTAAATGGAACTATTACTTTGCAACCACCTTGCTGCTGCAGCGCTCCAACTCAACCTGGAACAAGATTTAGAGTCATTGAAAGAAATAGAGCTTTCCAAGTAGCTAATTTACGTATAGTTGCAAGTGGGGTAATAGGGTGCAATAGATTTACTGCTACAGCTGTTACAAGTAATCTAGCTCAACCAGGAACAACTGCTATACCACTTAGCGTTTTTGGTATAACTAACATGGTGTTTACAGGAAGAATTTGCTGGCCTAATAACAGAAATAGAATGACTTTAACTGATAGCTATACTACTAATTTATCAGTTGACTGTATAGTTCCAACAAGTAATTTTATTGCACCAAGTGTTGGTGGAGCAGGAACTTTCACAGCTAATATAGATCTTTCATTTGTAGCAGATAGAAGATTATATATAAGTAGCAGAGAACCAATGGCAGTCTTTACAACACCTAATGCTGTTATAATAAAAAATGGAGAAATTATAGGATAGGTGTGTAACCAGTTTTTTTATTTAATATAGTTCTCTATTATTACCGCTCATATAGATTATGATTATGATTGAAAATATTAAATTAATATTTTCATTGTGATAAATGGTTATCTTAAAATAATACTAAATTTAAGATAACCATTTTACCATTAATATTACTCTTAATAATACATATAAATTTCATTATAAAGATATGACTAAGAAATTTAAAGAGCCTCAATTAAAGGCTATAAAAGATTATTAAGAATATTTAGTCTATGTAATGTGGCGATTTCAGTCAATTATTCATAAAATATAACTAGTCAAGATATTTACTTTTTGAACAGGATAAAAAATTTATAAGTGATAACAGTATTAAAGGAGATATAGGTCTGATGTTTGAGAATAGAAAGACTTCAATAATAATTTTAACCTATAACAATATTGATTATAATCGTATTTGTATTGAAAGTATTAGAAAATATACAACTGCTGGGACTTATGAAATAATCATTGTGGACAATAATTCTACAGATGGAACTAGAGAATGGCTTAAAGAACAAAATGACATTAAACTTATTTTAAATAATGAAAACGTAGGTTTTCCGAGAGGGTGTAATGTTGGAATAGAGGCGGCTGAAAAAGATAATGATATTTTATTATTAAATAATGACACCAAGGTGGCACCTAGATGGCTGGAGAATTTAAAAATATGTCTATATAGTGATGAGACTATTGGTGCTGTAGGACCTATAACCAATAATTGTTCAAACTATCAAGGCATTAATGTATCTTATAGTAATGTTGATGATATGATTGAATTTGCAAGTAATAATAATATCTCTACGCCAAAAAGATGGGAACAAAAATCACGATTAATAGCATTTTGTATATTAGTAAAAAGAAAAGTTATTAATAAAATTGGAAACTTAGATGAGAGGTTCACTCCTGGAAATTTTGAAGATGATGATTTATGCATGAGAATAATAGAAGCTGGATATAAGCTTATGGTTTGCAATGATAGTTTTATACATCATTTTGGTAGTACTTCATTTAAAAAAGATTTTACTAACTTTAACAATGCACTAATTATAAATGCTCAAAGATTCGAAGAAAAATGGGGATTTAATTCTAATGACAGTAGCGTTATAAAATTTGATATACTAGGACAAATAGTTGAAACAAATGAAAAAGAATTAAATATACTTGAATTTGATTGTGGATTAGGCGCTACATTATTTAGATTAAAATATATATATCCTAATGCTAAAATATATGGCCTAGAAACAAATAAAAATATATCAAAGATATGCGGAAAAATGATTGAAATAATGACGGAAGATTTCGAAGATATATACACCATGAAATTTAAAGAAAACAAATTAAACTTTTTTGATTATATAATTATAGGAGATAGACTCCAATTAAGTAAGGATCCGTGGAAACTACTGAAGGAGTTAAAAAAATTTTTGAAGCCTGGAGGATATATAATAGCTACAGTATCTAATGTAATGCATTATTCAGTAATCAAAGAATTGCTAAACGGAAATTTCATGTATAATAGAAATTCAATATTAAACGTAAGAAATTATAATAAGTTTTTCACATTGGCTGACATACAGAGAATATTCGAAGAAAGTGGATATGTAAATCCTTATATATTTCATTATTATACAGAGATATCACAAGAAGATAATAAATTTTTAAATAATCTTTGCAATGTAATTGGGAATAATATGAAGGAATATTTTCTTTCATATGAATATGTAGCTAAGTTTCAAAAAGATATTAACGATAAAAATAATAATATTTAATAATAGTTGTGCCAACTTAAAGTATATGAATTTATACTTTAAGTTGGTATTTTTTATTATGTAATTTTATCATAACAGAATTTATCATGGAATATATTTTAAACGCGCTTGTTTAGCAACGTGTGTCAAATACTATTTGTTTTACATATATTATAGTAGCTAAATTTATTTTAAATAACTAAATACAAAAGATAAACAAAGATAAAAAGTAAGGAGATGGTGGGATGCCTACTATATTTATAAGTCCTACAGATGATGCATATATATCATTGTTAAATCCAAATGCCAATTTTGGGTTATCAGGTGACTTATTTACAGGCATGTTTATTCAGATTGGCGACGTATATAGAAGCTTATTAAAATTCAATTTATCTAGTATTCCTCCAGGAAGCTATGTTTCAAACGCTTCACTAAATTTATTTGTTTATAGAAATGATGTACCAGATTCGGCGCAATTACCACAAACTGTTCGAGTATATACAAATTCAAGTAATTTCACAGAAAATACTGTTACGTGGAATACTGCACCTATAGCGAATTTTACACCATATGCTATAACTATTACTGATGGAGATGTTGGAAATTATATTAGTATTAATATAACTGATATAGTAAATGGATGGATAAACGGATCTATACCAAATAACGGTATAACCCTAATAGGTATAGAAAATCTAATGGATACTATCGTAGGATATTTTTCTAAAGAATGGCCATTACAAACACAAAGACCTTTATTAAGTGTAACAATTGACTCGGAAGGGCCAACTGGAGCAACCGGACCTGGACCAACAGGTCCAACTGGCGCTACAGGTCCAACTGGAGATACTGGAGCAACAGGACCAACTGGAGATACTGGAGCAACAGGACCAACTGGAGACACTGGAGTTACAGGACCATCTGGAGACACTGGAGCAACAGGTCCAACCGGTGACACTGGAGCAACCGGACCAACTGGAGACACTGGAGCAACAGGTCCAACTGGAGACACTGGAGCAACAGGTCCAACCGGCGATACTGGTGCAACAGGACCATCAGGAGACACTGGAGTTACAGGACCATCTGGAGATACCGGAGCAACAGGTCCAACTGGAGATACTGGTGTAACTGGACCATCAGGAGATACCGGAGCAACCGGACCATCAGGAGACACTGGAGTTACAGGACCATCTGGAGATACTGGTGTAACTGGACCATCTGGAGACACTGGTGCAACAGGTCCAACTGGAGATACCGGAGCAACTGGACCAACAGGAGACACTGGAGCAACCGGACCAACTGGTGACACTGGAGTTACAGGACCATCTGGAGATACTGGTGTAACTGGACCATTAGGAGACACTGGAGCAACAGGTCCAACTGGAGATACCGGAGCAACAGGTCCAACCGGCGATACTGGTGCAACAGGACCATCAGGAGACACTGGAGCAACAGGTCCAACCGGAGACACTGGAGCAACAGGTCCAACTGGAGATACCGGAGCAACAGGTCCAACCGGAGACACTGGAGCAACCGGACCATCTGGAGATACTGGAGCAACAGGTGACACTGGTGTAACTGGACCAACAGGTGACGCAGGAGCAACAGGTCCAACTGGAGATACTGGAATTACCGGACCATCAGGAGACACTGGAGCAACAGGACCAACTGGTGACACTGGAGCAACCGGACCATCTGGAGACACTGGAGTTACAGGACCATCAGGAGACACTGGTGTAACAGGACCAACAGGTCCAACTGGAGATACTGGAATTACCGGACCATCAGGAGACACTGGAGCAACAGGTCTAACTGGTGACACTGGAGTTACAGGACCATCTGGAGATACTGGTGTAACTGGACCATCAGGAGACACTGGAGCAACAGGTCCAACTGGAGACACTGGAGCAACAGGTCCAACCGGAGACACTGGAGCAACCGGACCATCAGGAGACACTGGAGTTACAGGACCATCAGGAGATACCGGAGCAACAGGTCCAACTGGAGACACTGGAGCAACCGGACCATCAGGAGACACTGGAGTTACAGGACCATCTGGAGATACTGGTGTAAC
>Ga0079104_1001145_pt1 | contig 19296 bp, 26 predicted proteins | sample MedtruBG_FD_76829 | JGI IMG/M metagenome (GOLD analysis project Ga0079104, IMG submission 76829) | Root nodule microbial communities of legume samples collected from California, USA - Medicago truncatula BG | ecosystem: Host-associated > Plants > Roots > Nodule | place: USA: California...
GGCCAGAATCATGGCGATGCCCTAGATCGAGGTGAGGCGGCCGTCCCGCCCAAGTATCGCTATGATCGCAAGTGCCATTTTCAGTTCCATTCCCGGCTGGCTCCCCCATGGAGACAGACCGGACGTCGTTGGTAGTACAGGACTGATCCTCAAGTCGATCGCGCGACGCGAAGATTCAGCGGTATCCGCAAACTTTCTCGGAGCGTCCTAAATTTATAATTTCGCTCGGTATTCGAACTGCTTCGGATTGGTACACATTGCTTTCCGCAAGAAAGTCGTCGCTTGGTGTCTGCACCTGATGACCACGGCCTTACGGGAGGGATGAACAAAGGATCGGTCCACGAGCCGGGCAGGCGCGTCGATCAGAATGTCGCGCTGAAACGATATTCCTCCTCACGCACGATAGGCAGAGCTTGGTGTGACTGCGATGCTTCCTGTTCATCATATGCAGGCAGCGGAATGTCGTGATCCGGCGCGACATGCCAGCTCGACTGCATCGGATGATAGACGCCCGGGAGCGGAAACCACTCATTGATCCTCACGTAGTCCTTGGCATTCGCAGTGATGATCGGGGCATCATGGGTTATGGACAGTGCCGCAATCATGAGATCATGGCCCAGTCTGTTTCGCTTTTCCGAGCGGTGGGTGGTCCACATGTTTCTGAGTGCAGGGACGGAGGTCATCCGGGCATAGACATCAGCCACTTCCGAGCCCATCTCGGGCGAGTTGAAATCGGTGGCTGTTATGTTGGCCACCCATCGGATGATTGCCGATGCCCGGTCAGGATCGCGGTCCTGCAACAGGTATGCGCCCCTGAGCAGTTCGGTAAAGACAGGGAAGCAGATCCCCAGCCGCTCGGTCCCGACCCTGATGAGCCAGGAGCGCAGGCCCGGAGGCGGGCGCTGCCGCCCCATGAGACTTACGATGTCCGTGTCGAGTAGTAGAAGTGATCTGTGCATGACGAGTCCTGTCCCGAACGGATCTGCTTTAAGCTCCGATCGATTTCGTTGTTGGGCATGGAGATTCGTTCGGACCCGGGAGGGGCCGTTATGCATGGCATTCGCAGCAGGGCGCCTACCAAGAGCGGCACCCGTCATCCAGCTATGTTCTGAGTGGAACGGCGCTCCCTTGAAGGAGACTGCGTCGGGGTCCACGGGTTGCTGTCTATACGAAGACCTGCAGGCTTCGCTGCCGGGTTATTGAAGGGCTAGAACCTTTCTCCCTGGCGTTCTGACATAACGGACCATAACCGGCAGCATAGCGGGCGGCAATATCCACCACGGTCGAATCTGTACCTGTAACAGTTACAGGTATGACTCCGTTAACTTTTAAATTGTCCAGTTCTGCACAAAACAAGGCATATGCGAGGTTTGTCGGATTCTATTCCTAGGCACGGCAGGCTTCTGGCTCACTTTTCGGCCTGGCTGCCGGGGCGGGGTTCGAGAGCCAGAACCTCTATCAGCCTGCTATCCGGATTTTCCGCGGGGTCCAAGCGAGACAGCCGCTCGAGTTCGCGATGGAGTTTCGTCAGGCGGCTCATCTTGAGCGTCACATTCGAGAGCTGTTCGCCGACAATGCGTCTGGCATCCGCTTCCTCCAGGCTTGGCTGCGTGGTCAGCTCGATCATGTCCCGGATATCATCGATCGATATGCCGAGATCCCGCGCCTGCGAGATGAAAGCCAACTGGGCGCGCGCACTGTCGGTGTAGCGACGCTGGTTGCCATCCGAGCGCGATGGCGCCGGAAGAAGGCCGACGCGCTCATAGTGTCGGATGGTGGAGATGTTCGCACCCGTCGCTTTCGAAAGTTCGCCGATTGTCAGCACCGATTTCTCCGCACCTCTGATGCGTCCGAGTGTAGCATGAATCCATCGGGCCTGTGAATTGTGGAACAGCGCCCACGACCTTCGCTCAAGGATTCATAATGAGACAGGAAGGGCTCGTGAAAAAGATGCTGGCGGTCATCCATGAGTCGAAGACCGATGACGGACGTCTTCCATTTCTGGCGGCGCCCTCAAACACACCGGCTTGACGCCCGTTTTCGTGTTCGCTATCTGTTCTCGCATGAGCAAATTCGGCACACCCACCTTTCGAATACGCTGACGGATACCGGGACCGATCCCGGATCGCCCAAGTCCGTGTTCACTGGAGGGAAGGTCATGACGACCGTATCCGCTCATGCCGCTCGCGATTTCGCCAGCGATCTCCATGACTATCGCCCACGCTTTCCATTCGCCACACTCAAGGCTGTCGGCTATCCGGTCTACAGATCACAGGGTGCTCGCGATTACGCCTGCCTACTCGATCTCGATCCCCAGGTATTGTCGTGGAAGTCGCTGACCGACCCGCTGACCCCTGTCGGCGCCGGTGACACCCACCATCATGTCGACTTCGAGGTCCAGACAGAAACCAGCATCCTCATCGTCGATGTATCCGATGACCCCGTAACGGCACCACATTGGATTCCGGAAACCCTCGCTGCGTGCGGACATCGGTATCATCCGGTGAGCGCCGCGGATCTCAATCCGATCAGAGTATCGAACGCGCGCGACCTGGTGCGCTATGCGAGGTACGAAGCTTCGCTCGGCGACCGTGTGCGCCTCATGGCGGCGCTTGATGAAATGGGAAGCCTGACGCTCGCGGAATGCATGGCCGTCGTTCGGGGAGGCCGCCCTATGGACGCAGTAGCCTGCCTGATCCTCCGCGGCCACCTCGAAGTGGACATCGACGAGAGCCTTCTCGGGCCGGGCACTGTCGTCCGCCTCGGTTCGAAGTGAGGGGGGCGGCTATGAAAAGGGAAAGGACACCTTACGACGCCACCCTCGAGGCGCGCAGTTATGAATACGCACTCCGCGATGCCCTCCGCAAATGCGGCATCTATCTGAAGATCCGAACGGAACCCCAAGTGATCGGTCTCAAAATCCCAGCCGACACAGACCTCGTTGCCTATCGGGAAGCACTCAGGACGCTGCTCAATCAGACCGAGGCAGTAGGTCACTACCACGTCGCTACGGTCGCGCTGGGAAGACGAGGAGATACACTCCAGGAGGATGCCCAGGCTGCCGTGAAGATGAGGACAGCCGTCATCGTCATCATCGAATCCGGGGCCACCATCCACTCCGAATTCGCCCTGGCATTCGACAGGATCATTGCTGTCGATCCCGTCAAGCCAGTGCACCTGATGTCGGCTGCCAAGAATGCGTGGGAGATGATCATCACACGGGATGAGGCGGCCGAGCTTGCGAAATTCCCTTCCGCACTATTGTTCTCGGCTCTTCGGAAGGGGCGTCCCATTTCGACAGTGCTGGCAAAACTCAGGTCCGGCGCGACGAGTGCGAAGACGCTGAATTGGCAGCCGCGGCTGGAGGAGCTCAGTGGCTACGGTGATGCGAAAGCATGGGGCCAGACGCTTGTCTCTGACATGAAAGATTGGAGATCTGGAAAGATTGCTTGGTCCGACGTTGATTGCGGTCTGCTGCTGAGCGGGCCGCCGGGGACTGGCAAGACACTGTTCGCCTCCGCGCTTGCAAGGTCATGCAGTGCGAACTTCATCGCGGCGTCCTGCGCGCAGTGGCAGTCCGAAGGACACCTTGGAGACATGCTCGGAGCTATGCGCAAAACGTTTCGGCAGGCGCAAGACGGAGCGCCGACGATCCTACTCATCGACGAGATCGATGCGATCGGTGACCGGAGATCGTTCGGTAAGGACCACGCCGACTACAGTAGGCAGGTTGTAAACGCATTACTCGAACTCCTCGATGGCTCGAACCCGAGAGAAGGGGTCGTGGTGATTGGCGCCTCGAACTTTCCCGACAACATCGACCCCGCCCTGCGCAGACCGGGCCGTCTTGATCGTCATGTCGTAGTCGACCTGCCTGACACCGAAGCAAGAGCGAATATGCTCGCAAGCCATCTCGGAACCGGTTCCATCACGTCCGACGCACTCATGGCGGTAGCCAAATCGATGAGCGGTTACTCCGGAGCATTGATTGCACAGGTCGCCAAGGACGCGCGACGGATCGCGCGCAAGAAGGGCAGGGTTGTCGAGCTCGATGACGTGCTCGCGCTTGTACCGCCATTGGCTGTGATCCAGCACGATGAGCGCTGGGAGACCTGCTTGCACGAAGCAGGGCACGTGATCGTCGGGCTCGAAGTCAGCTATGGTGACCTCGAATTTGTTGCGGTCGCGCGCGAGGTAGGTCATCGCGATCGCAGGGCAGGGTACGTGCATTGGAAACCCAAGCTGAGACTAAGCCGAAGCCGACAATCCTACCTCGACGAAATCGCAATGATCATCGGCGGAATGGCGGCCGAAAAGATCATCATCGGCGACGTCCTGGACGGATCGGGCGGCACCGAGGGCTCCGATCTGCATCGCGCCTCGGATATCGCAACGCTGATGACGGCAAGTCTCGGTCTGAGCTCCCTCTATTACTCCGACGTCTCGACACGGAAACAACTGGAGGATTTGCGTCGAGACGATCCGGTGGTGAGGGAGCGGGTGGAAGATACGCTGCGCGAGCAGCTAGATCGCGCAAAAGAGGTGATCGCGGCGCGCCGAAAAGATGTTGAAGTGCTCGCTAGACTTCTGATGGAGCGCGAACTCATCCCAGGTGAGGAAGTGCTGGCGCTCGTGGGGTCCAAGCCCGGAGACCAGACAGCCGCATGATCACGACCGGGAGTCGCTATCCTGCTCCCGGATGCGAAGGCGAGGCGGCGCAACCAGCGACCATTTTGTACTGGCGGTCTCTGCGTGTCAGCGGTAACAGCACGCGCGATCCATTCAAGAAACGCGGCAGGCTGTCGAATATTTTCGAGGAGATGGGATGATGAAGAAACGGCGCCTGATCAAGCAGACCCGACCCGGCCAGCCACTAGGCGGCATCTTGGTCGTCTTTCACTGGCAACGCAGGTATGCCCTCGCGAACTTCCACATCGCCGCTGAAGAAAAGCGTGCTATGACCGACGCCGAAATCGCCGCCGACGGAGAAGAGCTGCCACGTTACAGCTTCACGGCCTATCGCGTCCCGGAAGGCGACGAAGCCGATCGTCAGAAGCTTCGCGATCTCATCCTGCCCACGGGCTTCCAGAAACAGGCTGGGAAATCGGATTGGGTCGCTGCCGAGGATGGCAACGATCCCGCGATGCGCCTCAAGCTGGCTCTGAAAGCCCAGGGCGTTGACGCCGTTCACTACAACGAAATTCCCGACGTTGTGCTTGTACCCGTTTCAATGGGCGGACAGCTTTGAAGGAGAGCATCGAGTTCGTGGGCCGATAGCTTTAGTCGGGTGGCGATGCGCACTCTAAATCAGATCGAGCGTCCTGCCGCGATCGATGATGGCTTCTCGGTCCGCCCCGTCGATCGCGATCTCGGTCGCGAGTTCCCAAGCTTCGCTGCCTGGAATGGTCTCCAGGATTAGCCGCTCCTCATCGTTCAAGAGCGTTCTGCCGTGTCTATCCAGAAACCTGTTCAACAGGTCAACGGATCGTCTTACGGTCACGCGCTCAGCGAGCCGTCCCGTGACAGGACTCGTCTCGATAGCTTCGGCAAGGTCCATCTGGCGTAGGCGGTCCGATATCATGTGTTCTGCCTCTCTAAGTGGTGCAAGTCGCTCTAGGAAGAACAGCCCACTCAGTCTGTCATTCTCATCTTGCAATGAACAAATCCGGTCAAACGTCGAAACCCAGTCCGCCAGAATGATATCCTTGCCGAAGAGAGCGAGTACCCAGTCTCCGTAGTACGAAGACTGCATGCCCTTCGAGAGGTCCATGGTATCGATGTTCTTCGCCGCAAACTTGTATGGCTTGCCAACATTTGGATTGCCGTTTTTCATGCTGAAGCCGTCCGAACCGACGTAGAACATGTACTGGTCGATTGTGAAGTGGTCCTTCTTCCACTCGTGAAGCCTATGGCTCAGCAGTACGTAGTAGTTCAGCATCCGCCAGTGCATGGTCGGATCGTTGGTTGATTGAATCTCGATGTGGACATGTTGAGTTCGCCGAACTTCGGCGAGGAAATCGACCGAGCGGCCCGTTCTCCAGCCAGCATGTGTCGGCCTAACGGTGTACGCCGCCTTGAGGCCCGTGAGGTACCGTACCGCCTCGCTACGTTCGTCGTTGAGAACCTCGCGAAAAATGGCGTCATACTGATTCATGAGCGTGCACCGGGAACTCCATAATCGCAGCCGGGGAATGGGGCTCGTGCTCGGCAAGGAGGGGAGGCGCCTCCACGATTTCGCGCTTGCTTTCTTCCGGCCAGATCATCGCCTCGAAATCCAGCGGAACGTGGCGGATTGCCGACACCAATGCCAGTCCGACTGCTTGCGCCAGCTTCGACGGAACGGCATTGCCGATCTGACGCGCGACCGACTGCTTGCCGCCAGCGAATTCCCAATTGTCCGGGAAGTCCTGTAGACGTGCCCGCATCCGCAAGGTCAGTGACGGCAGGAAACCGTCCCGCGAAGCTTCTTCCTGCGTCGGCGCCCGGTCGGGTAGGCCTGTCGCGTCGAAGCCGATCGCCGTCTGGACGTCCTGCTCGTTCCTCCGGCGCTTCCCCCGGCTGGTTACGACTGTGGCAGCCTGGACGCCGTAAGCCACGATCTCGCCGTTCCGGCCGAGGATGGGATGCTCCCGCCTCTGGCGCGCCCATTCGCGGGCACCCGCCCAACCGTTGGCTTCCATGAGATCCACGAGGATATCGCCGACATTAGCGCGCCGATCCGGGAACGTCGGCGGCATCCTGAACGCATCAGCGAGGTCATCCCGCAGTCCGATGACGAGCACCCGCCGACGGGACTGCGCAACCCCATAATCCGAAGCCTGAACCCTATGGATCTCGGTCTGGTAGCCAGCCTTCCGGAAACCTCTCAGAATGTCGGCCATGTGGTCGCTGTGCTTACCATGGAGCAGGCCCTCGACGTTCTCGAAGACGAACCCACGCGGCCTGATTTCGTCCACGATACGGACGGCGTCAGGGAAGAGGTCCCGCGGATCTTCCTTTCCGAGGCCTTTTCCTTCGATGGAGTATGGCTGGCAGGCCAGGCCTCCGGCGACGAGGTCGATTTCGAGCTGGCGGTAGATACTGAAGTCGACCGTCTTGAGATCGGCCTGAACAACATTCCAGTCAGGTCTGTTTTTTCTGAGCGTGGCAGCGGCATGCGGATCGAATTCGACGAGCGCCACGTGATCGAACCCCGCGCGCTCGAAGCCGATCGCCATGCCACCCGCGCCAGCGCACAACTCCACGACCGTCGGCTTCGGATTGAACGCGCCTTTGATCGAATCCTCGCCTGCCTTCACCCGGCGTGAAGGGAAGGCGTTGCCGGAAAGCGACTGCAGCGCGACCAGCCACGGATGAGCGTCGTCAGGATGCCATTCATCGACATCTGCCGGAAACGCGAGCATTCCCTCTGACAGATGGGCGAGCGCGAAGTAGGCGGATGCGATGTCGCGGGCGGGCGTGTTGCGTTTGATGGATTCAGGCGAGCGGTGGACTGAACCGAAGAAATGGGCGAATTCAACCAGGAGTTCGGCAGCGGTCTCTCGGATGTTCTCGTCGCGGAAGTCTGCCGCATCCCTGATCTCGATGATGTCACGGACGAACGCGTTCAGGCGCCACTGGAACTCGGAAGCCTGATAGACTCCGCTCTGCCGTCCCGCCGCCGCAATCAGCTTACCGTTGCGTTTCGCCATCACCTCCTCAGGTGTCAGGCGGGCATTCCTGAGCCGCTTCCTGATGGCAGAGATGTCCGTGGTCGAGATCCTTGCACCGATCTCCATCCGCTCCACGATCTCGGTCCGGGCGTCGTCGTCCGCGGAAACGAGAGCCTTCAGGACCGGGAACGAGACGCGCGCCTTCTCCAGCACGTCCTCGTGGCCAGCAAGTGTGTCGGCGAATTTCACATACGTCGACAACTCCGTACCCGGCACGTTGCATGTGACCCGCAGGAATTCCCTTGCCTCGCGTTCGGTTACAACCGCGGTAAGCTTCGCGACCTCCGCCGCCATTTTAAGGATTCGATCGGTCATCTGCGCCTGCAGCTCCACGATCCTTTTCTTCGCCGCTGCGAGTGCCTCGGATTTCGGTCCCATCCCCAGTCCCCTGTGTCATTGCGGGGCATGTCATATCCGGACAGGTGTTGCGGCGCCGGTAAGCGGAATGGTAGAATTCTAACGAATTTTCGGATCGTTCACAGGCGTAGGAGCGCGTGATTTCTCCCCGAAGGGCCCGTCAACAGACCGTTAGGAAACGGAGCCCGAACCATCATGTGTGGAACCACGGGTGACTTTAGGATAACTGCAACCAGTTGATGTCACAAGTCGAACCGATAGAATCAAACTCTCGCCCGCAGGCAACCATGGCACGACTGACCTCGCAGAACATCGAATCCGAGCTTAGCTATGCATACCTCCATGCCATCGCCTCCGCGTGCGGGATGGCCTGCGAAATCTGCGGGCGGCATGAAGACAACGCCGGGGCGGACGCTCGAATAATCGCATGGAGCCCTTTTGAAAATGGCGGCTACCGGACGGAGATCGAACTCAAGGTCCAGCTCAAGGCGACGATAAAGACGCCCGCGATCGTCGACGACTGCTTCTCGTACTCGTTCCAAGGCATCAGCCGCTACGACGATCTTCGCAAGGATTCTCAAACCGTACCTCGAATCCTTGTCGTTCTGTTCCTACCGAAAGAACCCGAGCAATGGATCGAACACGGCGAGGATGCTCTTCTCTTGCGCAAGTGCGCGTACTGGGTGAGCCTGCGGGGAGCGGGCGAGTCCGCGAACGAAACATCGCAGACGGTCTACATTCCAAGAAGCCAGAGGTTCGACGTCCCGGGTCTCAACAAGCTTATTGGTGACTTGTCTCGGGATGAGATACCTTCATATGCGGCCTTGGAGAATAGATCATGAGTGCAGGAAAATTCGTCGCTCCTATCGATCTCCGTGATTTCCTCAAGGCTACCGGATGGCTCAGCGTCCCGGAGGGGCTGAAAAACCGCCAGTACGTTTTCGGTAATCCCGAGTTTCCGAAAAGGCAACTTGTCTATCCGATGGACACTTTCGCGCCTGACTACGAGGAGGCGGTCGAACGTGTCGTCGAGAAGTTGTCGGAGATGACGCGAACGGGCGTGAAAAGCATCTATTCGGCGATTTCCAATCTCCATGAGGATGTCCTCAAGCTGAGGGTCTATTTTCCTGGGAACGACCGCTCCCTCCCATTGCCGTTTGCATCCATGATGGTTGCGAACACGGAAAAGCTACTGAAGGCGGGTGCCTGCACGGTTCTTAATCCCAGGATCAGTCACCCGAAGCTCTCGCTGGCAGAAGCAACGCAGTTCATTGAGCAGTCGAAGTTCGGACAGACCGAGGAAGGAAGCTTCATCTTCAGTGTATCCTGCTCGATCACGGCACTGGATGCTCAGGGCAAGCTCGAGCTCGATGAGAAGGATGCGCCGTTCGTCCGCCAGGTGACGGTCTCGCTTCGACAGGCGATCGCCGCGCTGGTCGATGCCATCGAGACGGATACACTCGAGCAACTGGTCGATGACCTCCGCCTTTCATCATCTCCCATTATTTCCGCCAACCTCTGTGATGCATTAATGGGAATGCACGACGAGCAACTCGGCAACTCACTCGACGTCGACTTCCATTGGTCTCCGAAGCGTCCTGTTCCAGGCCTGCAGAACAGTCGTCCGGTACGTCTGCAACGCGATTATTTCTCACGCATCGAAGATGTCCGGCTGGCTCTCAAGGCCAGCGATGCGGACGAGGACGACACGTTTATTGGGACGGTCGAGCGTATGGAGGGCATCATGAATCCGGATGGCAGGCGCGCGGGACCCGTGGTCGTCGCGTTGCTGCTCCCCGACGGCGAAATTGTCCGCGCCCGAGTCGAGCTTGGGTCGGAGGACTACCTTCTTGCCAACGCGGCCCACATCAGGCACGGATCATACGTCAGATTGACAGGTCGGCTGCGTCAGGGCCGCCAGCCCCGGCAACTGATCAATTTAGAGAAATTCGAACTGCTTTCATCCGCGGGTCTTCCCTAAGGGCATCCATGCTTGCCCTACAATGACGCGAATTGATGCTCGGCGGCTTCATCTTGCGGCCGATCTGATGGAATCTGAACCGCCACCAGGAGCGGAACAGGATGCTTTGATCATGGCGTTGGCCGTCGCTTCGGCGAACAATCCACATTGGTCGATGATTTCATGGAGTCAACGACACCTCGTAACAGCGACATCTGGAAATCGCGCCCGATATCTCCCAACTCAGAGTCATCACTGACAAGGGAGGTCGAAATGCCCGAACCTGCCGCGCATGCTCTGATGGAGATCATCGCTCCATCGAGTCGAAACGGCCGCCGGATCGTCTGCGAGTGTTGCCGACTTGCGAAAGATGCCGAAGCCTTCGATGACGATTGTTGCGGCATCTGCTCCGAGTGTCTGGAAGCCGATGAACTGCTGGTCGATTTCGATCGCGCCCCGGGGCTCTGAGGGACCGGCATCGCTTAACCATGATCGTGGCCCCACCTGGTTGCGCATGCATTTATTCCGCTGCACCTGTTAAGCTTCGAGTTACATCGACCCTGCTAGCGGTCCAGCATCAACCTGGAGGTCGCGATGCACATGGAAGAGGAAGAAGGCGAGGATGGCGGTGGTGCGTCTGGTTCGTCACATGGACCAAATTTCGGAAGGCGCAAAGTGCCAGAGCCGAAGACGCTTGAGCAACCGGATAAGGATGAGAGCGACCTTGAGACGATCTTGCCGACCCAGCAATCGAGCTAGCGAATGCCTACTGGGTCGGATACCTCGGCGGGATCTACTATCTGTTCGATGACGACAGGAAGTCCATCGCGGCATTCCGCACGCTTGAAGGTGCGGTGAGGCTCGCCTATGAGATTAAAGGGCCGTCTGACGACTTCGCCCCTTGAACATCTTTCAACCAAGCGGAACGGAGAGCGAGCAGTTCGTCAAATCGGCGCCGCTGCGCGGCGTTGCCGCTCGCTCGAGCCCGTGTCGCCTCCTCGGTCACGTAAACGCCGGACTTCACTGGTCGGCCGTCGTAATGGAAGATCAGCGGTGCATCAGGCGCAGCAGCCACAGCATCAAGAAGCTGTCCGAGCGTGATATCTGCCGAGAGCGTCTTGTCGATCGGATTCATCTGCGCTACTCCTTGCTTCGATCATTCAAGGAATATTGAAATATGGATGAGCGTCAAGCCCTCATGTCATTCGCCGCGCTGTCGCAGGAGACCCGGTTAGCTGTCGTTCGCAACCTGGTGGTGGCTGGTCCCGAGGGAATGGCTGCTGGAGTGATTGCGGAGAAGATGAACGTCTCGCCGTCCAACATCTCCTTCCACCTAAAGGAACTCGAACGGTCCGGTCTGATTGCGCAGAGGCGGGAATCCCGCTCGATACTCTATAGCGCGAACTACGACGTGCTCTCGGAACTCGTGACATTCCTAATGCACGACTGCTGCGCGGGACATCCTCGAATTCTAGGCATCGCCGATGGCGGAAACGACTGCTGCTCCACCGAGGCGCCGGAAGTCGACCAGCATGCGTGAGGCAGGGAACGCGATCCCGCTCGCGATGATCTCAGCGCTTGGTCTGACCCAGATCGTCGGCTACGGCACGCTGTACTATTCGTTCTCGATCCTCGCTCCAGCGATGGCGACAGACCTCGGGATCATCCTGGAACAGGTATTCGCCGTCTTCTCGGTCTCGCTATTCGTCGGCGGCCTGTCGGCACCGATAATCGGGAGGCAGATGGATCGAGCTGGGGCGGCGACCGTCCTCACCGTAGGCTCGGGTCTTTCGGCCCTGACGCTGGCGCTCTGCGCATGGTCGCCTTCCGTCACCATCTTCGCGCTCGCCATCGTCCTGCTCGAGATCTCCTCGGGCATGGTTCAGTATCAGGCCGCATTCGCCGCACTGGTCGAGAACGATCCCAAGACTGCCTCCCGAAGCATCACCTATCTGACCCTGATCGGCGGCTTCGCATCCACGATCTTCTGGCCGATCTCGTCCGCGCTGATGGGCTACCTGTCGTGGCGGGAGATCTATGTCGTCTTCGCGGCGCTCAACCTGTTCCTTTGCATGCCTTTGCACTTCTGGATGATGCGAAAAGGCAAGGCTGCAAAAGCCATGGGAGCCATCCGGGAACGGGAAAGGGTCGTCGGGGCCATCCCGCCGAGTGGACGGCGCGGCGCGATGATCGTCGTGTCTGCCGCTTTCGCGATCCTCGGGTTCACCTTGGCGTCGATCCTTGCCCACATGGTTCCGATGCTCGGGAGTCTCGGGCTCGGAACGGCCGCCGTCGTCATCGGGTCGCTGTTCGGCCCCGCGCAAGTGCTCAGCCGTCTGATCAACATGATCTTCGGCGCGCGGTTGTCGCCTCCGATGCTGGCGGTCATCTCCGCCGCACTCATGGTGCTTGGCGTCGTGATCCTGGGCCTGAGCGGAAGCTGGCTCCCGGGTGCCGTCGCATTCGCCATCTGCCTCGGCTTGGGGTCCGGAATCAACTCCATCGCGCAGGGCAGCCTCCCGCTCTATCTGTTCGGTAGCGATGGCTATGGCGCGGTAACGGGAAAGATGGCCGCGGCGCGGCTCGCATTGGGCGCTGCCGCCCCGTTCGTCTTCGCGATGGCGATGGAGCGGATCGGTATCGGAATGTCTTTGTTTGCCACCGCTGCTCTCGGCGTGGTGGGCATGGTCGCTTTCGTCAGCGTGGCGCTGACGACGAGACGAGGCCCCGTCGCCGCCGAATGACTAGATTGATCCGAGCTTGACGCGCTGCTCCAGCTTGGAAGCATCCTCCTTCCGCTCGCTGTAGCGGTCGGTCAGATAGGATGAGGCATCGCGTGTCAGAAGCGTGAACTTCACGAGCTCTTCGCAGACATCGACGACGCGGTCGTAGTATGACGAAGGCTTCATCCTCCCGTCGGCGTCGAACTCCTGAAAGGCCTTCGCGACGCTGCTCTGATTGGGGATCGTGATCATCCGCATCCAGCGGCCAAGGACACGCATCTGGTTGACGGCGTTGAACGACTGGCTGCCTCCAGAGACTTCCATGACCGCAAGCGTCTTTCCCTGCGTCGGACGGACGGATCCGATAGACAGCGGAATCCAGTCGATCTGGGACTTCATGATACCAGTCATCGCTCCGTGACGCTCGGGGCTGACCCAGACCTGTCCCTCCGACCACTCCGAAAGCTCTCTCAGTTCCTGCACCTTCGGATGGCTGACCGGGGCCTCGTCCGGTAGCGGAAGGCCTTTCGGGTCATAGACCTTCACCTCGCATCCGAGGTGTTCCAGCAGACGGCGCGCCTCGTGGGCGAGGAGGCGGCTGTAGGAAACCTCCCGGAGCGAACCATAGAGGATGAGGATGCGCGGCTTGTGCGATGATAACTGCGGGCGAAGGGCATCCAAGTCAGGCTGACGCAGATGCCGCTCCTCGAGCGCGGGAAATGTTTCAGACAATTCGCTTTCCCTCCTCGTCGAGAACCTTCTCGCCATCCTCCTTGATGAAGGCACCCTTATGCGTGTCCGGAAGGATGTCGAGGACAGCTTCTGATGGTCGGCTCAATCGGGTGCCGATGGGCGTAACTACGAACGGACGGTTGATCAGGATCGGATCCTTGAGCATGGCGTCCAGCAACTGGTCGTCCGTCAGTTCCGGATCGTCGAGACCGAGTTCAGCGAAGGGCGTTCCTTTTTCGCGGATAGCCTGGCGCACCGTAAGACCTGCATCGGCAATCATCTTCACCAATTCGCCGCGTGACGGCGGAGTTTTCAGGTATTCAATGATGGTTGGCTCGATGCCTGCGTTGCGGATCATTTCAAGCGTGTTGCGCGACGTTCCGCATTCGGGATTGTGGTAGATGGTGACATCCATGGTCATGTCCTTTCGGTGACGGTGTTTCTGGATACTGCTGGCGCGGCTTCGTACGAGCCCTTCGAGCGGTTCACGATCCAGACGACCGACAGCATCACGGGGACTTCGATCAGTACGCCGACGACGGTGGCGAGTGCCGCGCCCGACTGGAACCCGAAGAGGCTGATGGCGGCGGCGACCGCAAGCTCGAAGAAGTTGCTTGCCCCGATGAGGGCCGACGGCCCGGCAACGCAGTGCTGCTCGCCCGACATCCGGTTCAGCAGGTAGGCCAGACCTGAGTTGAAGTAGACCTGGATCAGAATCGGTACCGCCAGCAGGCCGATCACGGCGGGCTGGGCGATGATCTGCTCGCCTTGAAATCCGAACAGAAGGATCAATGTCGCGAGCAGAGCGACGAGTGAAAGCGGCTGCAGTTTAGCCAGAAGCGCGTCGAGGGAGCGCGTCGTCCCGTCGGTTGTCAGCCGCCTGCGGAGAACTTGCGAGATGGCGATGGGGATGAGGATGTAGAGGACGACGGAGATGGTCAGGGTGTCCCATGGGACGGTGATCGCAGACAGTCCCAGAAGGAGGCCGACGATGGGCGCAAAGGCGACGATCATGATCGCGTCGTTGAGCGCGACCTGCGACAGCGTGAAGTGCGGCTCACCCTTGGTCAGGTTGGACCAGACAAAGACCATGGCGGTGCAAGGTGCGGCCGCCAGGATGATCAGGCCCGCGATGTAGGAGTCGATCTGGTCTGCCGGGAGCATCGGCCGAAACAGCCAGCCGACGAAAAGCCAGCCGAGCAGCGCCATCGAGAACGGCTTGACGGCCCAGTTGACGAAGAGGGTCACGCCGATGCCGCGCCAGTAGCTGCCGACCGTGGCAAGCGATCCGAAGTCGATCTTCAACAGCATCGGGATGACCATCAGCCAGATCAAGACGGCGACCGGTATGTTTACCTTGGCGACTTCCGCCGCGCCAATGGCTTGGAATGCGCCCGGCATAAGGTGGCCGAGGGCGATGCCGACGATGATGCAGAGGAAGACCCAAACGGTCAGGTAGCGTTCGAAGATGGACATCTCATTCGCCTTTTTCGGATTTCTGGGACGCGCCTTCAAGCGTGCCGATCTGCCGCACATGCTGTTCGAGCGCCATGCGGTCGATGGAGGCCAGCGGCAGGTTGATGAAGGCGGCGATCCGGTTCTTGAGGAAGCGGGCTCCCTGGGCGAAGGCACGCTGGACCTCCACCTCGGTGCCGACGACCGCAGCCGGATCCTCGATGCCCCAGTGGGCGGTCATCGGATGGCCGATCCAGACGGGGCAGGCCTCGCCCGCGGCGCTGTCGCAGACGGTGAAGATGAAATCCATCTCAGGCGCTCCGGGTTCGGCGAACACATCCCAGCTCTTGGAAGTGAAGCCCGTGGACGGATAGCCGAGAGCGGCCAGCTCCTTCAGTGCGTGCGGGTTGACCTCTCCCTTCGGCTGGCTGCCCGCGGAGTAGGCTCGGAAACGTCCCCCGCCTTCCTTGCCGAGGATGGATTCGGCAAGAATGGAACGTGCGGAATTGCCCGTGCACAGGAAGAGCACGTTGTAGGTCTTGTCGATCATGGTCGTGTTCCGTGGTTAGATGGGAGGCCTGTCGAGCCTCATGATGGTCGCGGACGAAGGGCAGATGGAGGAGAGCTGGCGGGTCGCGAGCACGGGTGCGGGAACCATGTCCCGTGACACCTCGACAAAGCCCAAGCCCTTGAAGAATGAAGCCGCCGAAGTAGTCGCCAGGAAGACGTCGTCGTCTTGGTCGAGTGCGTCGAGCGTGCTTTCTACCAGCGCCCGGCCGAAACCGGACCCACGATACGCCGCAAGCACGACAACCGAGCGGAGAAGGCAGGCTCCTCCGCAGCGCTCAACTCCTGCGAACCCAACAATCTGCCCGCCCGGTTCAGTAGCCCTGAAGAATTGGCGGTCCGCTTCGAGAAGATCCTCCGTCGGCAGGTCGGCTTCAACGAGCGCGTGGATGAGCCCCGGATCACTTCCTTCGATGGCGGTCAGACTGACGACGTTCATGATGCTCTCGCCTCGGGGGCGCAGCATGGCGTGAGTTCGGCGATCAGGGGCGCGCAGAGTTCCGTCGATCCGCCACAGCAATCCTTCACCAGGAACAGCGTCAGATCCCGGAGCCCTTCCAGATCCGCGCGGTAGATGATCGATCGACTGCGGCGCTCGCTCTTCACGAGACCCGCACGCGCGAGCGTGGCCAGGTGAGCTGACATCGTGTTCTGAGGCACGTCGAGGAGCCGTGCCAGCTCTCCCGCAGGCACGCCGTCCGGCTCATGCCTGACCAGCAGTCGGAAGGTTTCTAGCCGGGTGGTCTGAGCAAGGGCACCAAGAGCCGTGATCGCGAGACTTGATTCCATATATCCAGAATAGCGGATATATTGACGGTGTCAATCCGGTTAGGAGGGGATATCTAAGGTGGCGGAACTCTCTTGTCGTCTCGGACGAATCCTTTAGGGATGCCTGGGACGGGTGTCTCATGCTGACCTGGCACCCCATGAACAAGCTCAGGATCCACATGTCCATCAAGGCCGTCCTCGAAGGAACAGTCGCCATAGTCCAGGATGATGCCGAGACGGCGCGCAGGCTCGAACTGGCGCTCGCCCAGGCAGGCGCGGCTGTCTTCAAGACAACGGCCGTACGCGAGACCCTCGACCTCATGTGGTCGCACAAGCCTGCGGCGGTGATCATCGATCCCGGCCCGGACAATGTCGGGGCGCTCTTCCTGGCCGCTCAGGCAAAGGAGCAGGGGATCGCGGTCATACACTATTCGGATGACTCCGGAGACATCCCGCGCGATGCCAGCATTCCGCGGTCCAAGCCAGCCTCGGCTATCGTCGAGGCCGTGGTTTCAAGGATCGCGAAGCGCGATCCTTGACTTTCCTTCAACCCAAATCCTCGGGTTCCCGTGCCCGGTAGCATTGTCGATGCCATCCGTCGGTAGGCCTGCGCCGCTCACGCGCCTGGACCGTAGGCCAGGGTTCAAGGTTCGCTCCACTTGGTCGGCGAACCCACTTGGTAGATCCTGAATAGATACGCATCACGTTGCTACAAGTCTGCCAAACTTGTATCAACACGTGCCCGGTTGCACGGGCGTATCTGGATTTCGCCCATGGGCAGACGGCTCACGCCACTCTGGTCACATCGCATGCCCGGCCACAATGCCTGCCGAGACCGCCGCCATCCAGATCGCCATGCCGACCATCATCAGGTTTTCCGTCAGCGAGATGAAGCCGAGCGGGACGTTGCTAGCACCGCCGACGCACGCGCACTTGAGCTCGCGCCTGTCGATGTAGACGGCCTTGAAGACCGAGACCGCGCCGACCGTGCCGATGAAGAGGGCGACCGGGATCGAGATCCAGTTCAGTGCGCCCGCCACCATGAGGATGCCAGCGAGGCCTTCCGCATACGGGTAGACGTAGCCGTAAGGCACCCAGCGCTTTGCCAGTAAATCGTAGTTCAGGAACATCGTCGCGAAGCTTTCGACGTTCTGCAGCTTGAGCAGGGACAGCACCACCATCGAGAACGCGATGAACCACTCGGCCGCGCGCACGGTGAATGGGTTTCCGCCGACTGCATAGCTTGCCGCCATCGCGGTCAACGCCGTCATGGCGAACAGGACCGCGACCGGGCGGTACGTCGTCGCCTTGGGGTCGGCGACCTTCTTTCCGAGAAAACGTCGGAGGTCGTCGTGGCCGCCGACCCGGTCCCCGCCGATGAAGATCTGCGGCGTGGTGGCGACTCCATGCTCCTTCTTGAACGCGTCCGTCTCCTCGCGTGTCGTCAGATGATGGTCCTCGACCTCGTAGCCCGACCGTTCGAGCAGGTATTTCGCCTTGAGGCCGTAGGGGCAGGTGTGGCCCGGCATCACCATCCTGTAGATGGCGGCCCTCCGGGGCGGCTGCGTCCTGTCCAACATTTCACGTCTCCTATGTCTTGTGAAACCGTTGGCATGACCATACGTTCCGTACCTAGGTACGGAGTCAATGCCAAAAATGAACATGACCATCGGGAAGTTCGCCAGCGCCGGAAGTGTCGGGGTGGAGACCATTCGCTTCTACCAGCGCAAGGGGCTTCTGCCGACCCCGCCGGGGTTCGACGGCGTCCGGCGCTACGATGCCGGAGACCTGCGCCGACTGAAATTCATCCGTCAGGCCCAGACCGCTGGCTTCACCCTCGACGAGATCGGACGGCTGCTGGAGCTGGATGCGGGTGACGACCGCGAGACGGCCCGGTCCCTGGCCAAGGTCCGGCTCGAAGCCCTCGACGCGAAGATCGCCGAACTGCAAGCTGCCAGGGAGTCCCTGAAGACGCTGGTGGGCGAGTGCGCGTCCGGCAAGTCGGGTCCTTGTCCTATCCTGCAGTCATTCGGTGTCTAGTGCCCGGGCGCAAGTCCGTTCGGTTTACCTCGCCTGCGAGCCAATCCCGGCGGACGCTACGTGGAAGGAGCAGACTCGTCATCGAGTGACCAGTCCGCGGGGTCGCTCGACAGGATCTTGTCGATGAGGTCCTGGAGCGAGCTGGCCTGGTTGCCGACCTCCTCCCGAAGCTTTGCGACCATCCCCTTCAACTCCCCTTCGTCCCGCCGGATGAGTTCGAGCTGATCCCGATCGAGGAGGAACGAGAGGAGGGCGCGACGGAGCAATGTCGAGTTGGTGACGAACATCCACGAATACGCAGCCAAATCCTCGAACGCATCCGTCTGCGCTTCATCAACCGTATCCGCCATGTCCGTTCCCTCCGCCGTCTATGCCGCCGATCTTCGCTCGACGGCTTGCAAATCGAAACGGAGCATCGAATGAGAGTCGGATCGTATCCTATAACAGGTGGCTGCCCTGCGGGAGTGATGCGCTCAGGTCGGTCTGACCGCCATGAACACAAACGGCTTCGAACCATTCCTGGGCACCGCCATCACGTCGTATGAGGCCCTAGGGTCGATGCCCATTCCGAGCGATCCGCGCGGCATGCCCGCGACCGCGAGCCCTGCCACGTCCGGGCGTTCCCTCAGAAGCCGCTCCGCCGCCTCCAGCGGAACGTGTCCCTCGAGATAGTAGCCGTCAACGACAGCGGTATGGCATCCCCAGACCTCGTCGGGAATCTTCAGTCGGGCCTTGACCGCGTCCATGTCGTCCTCGTCGCGGAGATCGACGACGTATCCGGCGCTTCCGAACGCCGAAGCCCATGCCTCGCAGCATCCGCAGTAGGGATCCTTGTGAACCGTCATCGGGAGGCTGCGTGCGGCCGCCATCCGTGGAAGGAGGAGGGCCGCGGCCGTGGCGGTCATGAACTGTCTTCGCTTCATCTTATCCTCCGCAATCCGTTTGCGCCGTGATGGTCCGGCCTGCTCGTCGCCTCCAGGCG
>Ga0079104_1001149_pt1 | contig 19188 bp, 14 predicted proteins | sample MedtruBG_FD_76829 | JGI IMG/M metagenome (GOLD analysis project Ga0079104, IMG submission 76829) | Root nodule microbial communities of legume samples collected from California, USA - Medicago truncatula BG | ecosystem: Host-associated > Plants > Roots > Nodule | place: USA: California...
ATTGCATCCGCTGTAGAATTCATAACAAATGTTTTGGAGTTTTCATTTTATTCAGAGAAAGTTTATAATTACAAAAGAAGAGGGAATTAAAAGAAAAAATGTAACAATTTTAATTGAAAAATATAGTATAATATTTGTTATAATGTAAAAGAAGCGTAGTAAGAGAATAGAAATTGCCCCACAATTAATATGTACAAAGAACAATTTTTATATTTAATAATAACTAATATAATAATAGATGAGGGATACAAAGAGATGACGATGGAATTAGAAAAATACTATAATAAATTTTGTGAGGATAAAAGGTTAACGAGAAAATATGCGCAGGTTGAGTTTTTAACTTCAATGAAGTATATTCATGAGTATCTAGAAGATAATGAGAATGCGAAAATTTTAGATGTTGGTGCAGGGACGGGAAGATACTCTGTACAATTAGCAAATGAAGGATATGATGTTACTGCAATTGAACTTGTTAAGCATAATCTAGGCATTTTAAAGTCAAAAGGAAGTACAGTAAAAGCAATGCAGGGAACAGCATTAGATTTATCAAGATTTTCGGAAAATGTTTTTGATATGACGTTGGTGTTTGGGCCGATGTATCATTTATACAAATTTGAGGACAAGGTTAAAGCATTGCAGGAGGCAAAAAGAGTAACCAAGCCTGGCGGTGTTATCTTAGTGGCATATTGTATGAATGAATATAGTGTATTAACATATGGATTTAAAGAAAATAATATTCGTGAGTGTATTGATAATGGAAAGATTAGTGAGGATTTTCATGTTATATCGGAACCAGAAGATTTATATGACTATGTAAGAATTGAAGATATTAATAAGTTAAATGAGGAAGTAAGCCTTAAAAGAATAAAATTAATTGCGGCAGATGGGCCAGCTAATTATATGCGACCTGTTTTGAATGCTATGGATGAAGATACATTTAGAATTTTTCTTGATTATCATTTTTCTACATGTGAAAGACCAGATTTGTTAGGTGCAAGCGCACATACATTAGATATTTTGAGAAAATGAAAAAAGAGCGAATAAAGATTAAGAATTTAAATGAGTTCAAGGATACATTAAAAAGAGAAGGATATAAAATAAACGAATTTAGTGAAGAAAAATTTAAAGAGAAAATTACCAAAACTTTTCAAATAGATAATAGCGTGACAGAAAGATTATATTTATGTATAAAGGACAATGATATTACTTATAAAGCAAATAATATAAGGGATTTTATTGATTACATAGAAAAAATTATATTGTTTGAAAATGAATATAACAAACTCTGTAAAAAAATAAGTAAGATAGAAAAACTACATATAGATAGAATTGAATATGAACGAGAATTTGGATCTCGAGATAATGTTGAACACATCTTAAATGCCATAGAAAAAGTGAAGAGTTATTCATCTAAAATAATAAGTTATGAAGAAAAAGAAAAGTTAGAGGATTTGGAGAAAGAGTTAGATAAAGATTATCTTTACGCAAAGGATATTGAATTATTAAAAAAAATGATTCTTATTAGAAAAGATGATGTAAAAGAAAAATATAATACTAAAACTAAAACTAAAACAATATCAATAGAAATGCCTGAAAAGATAAATTATCCATATATTCCCGCACAGATAGGAACTGTAGAATATCACCAACATTTAAGCAGCAATATACCAAGAATTCAACGTTTAACAAATAATATAAATAGATATATGCAGTTTGATGAAAAAGAAAAAACAACATTTAAGATAGACCAAAGTAAAGCGCTACAGGATTCTATAAATATAGCAGTAGCAGTATATGATAATAGGGAATTTAAAGCAATAAGTGGCAGTAATAACATAACGGATTATTGCGTAGCGCCACCACTCGAAGAAGCAATTTTTAAAAGTAGTAAAGTTAATAAATTAGGTGAATTAGGAATAGGATATGATAGAGTTAACGATAGTGAAAAAAAGATATTTGAAGAAATACATAAACAGATAGAAGCAAAAGTATTGAAGAATGAAGGAAATCTTATTTTGTATAGTAAATGGGAACCATGTCCGAGCTGTTATTTTGTAATAAGTCAGTTTTGTAGAAGGCATCCTAATATAAAAGTACGGGTGAAATATAGTAAAAAATATGGTGAATGACGGAGTAGGAGTTGAATATTTATATATGAATTTAAGATGAATTTTAAAGGTTGTGCTCTGTCTTCACTATAAAACTCATGAAAGTCTAGAATTTGGATTTTCGTGAGTTTTCATATTTAGGATAAGTTCTTTAATAAAAAATATAAAAAATTTATATTAAAAATTATGATAAAGTTAGTGAACTCTATTATAATAATTAATATTCAGACTAATATTATGAAAAGACGGAGTTAAGTTATATGAATAAAGGAATAGATATATTAAAAATTTCAAATTATGATAAATTTACATGTATTGCAGATAAATGCAAGTTTACATGTTGTCAAGGATGGGATGTTAGTATAGACACTGATACCTATAATAAATGGAAAAATGATAAGGTTAATTATATTTTAAATAATGTAAAAATAAAAAAAGACGGAAATAAAAAAGAGTATTTTATAGATAAAGAAAATCATGAAGCATGTCCGCTTTTAGATAAACAGGGATTATGTCAAATAGTGAAAAGTCATGGAGAAGAATATCTATCATCAATCTGTCATGTATTTCCTAGAATAGAGAATATCTTTGAAAATAAAAAGGAACTTTCATTATCATGTGCATGTCCTGAAGTAGTAGAACTTATAAGCAGTATAACTGGAAAAATAAATATAATTTCAGAAAATAATACTGATTCAAAAAATAATTTATTAGAAATTAGAATTAGAGATGCTGTAGTTAATATTATGCAGCAGGAAAATTTTCTATTAGAAGAGAAGTTGATTGTTAGTTTTCAAATGCTATTAATTATTTTAGAAAAGTATAATTCAAGAGAAGATGGTTTGCTAGAAGAGCTAGAAAGGTATAAGGTTAGGGAGTATATACAAGAACTTATAGATATGTATAAAGGAATGGAGTTTAACATAAACGATTCAGTTGAAGAAATTAATTATTTATTTTTAGATATTATAAAGAATTATAAGGATGTTTCTAGTTTTGAAATTCTTTTAAGGGATATTTCAGACTTTGCGGAAAACATTGAAGTTGAAAGTCTTTCAATTAAGTGGCATGATTATAAAGATTTGTTTGAACAATATAATATGTTAAGTGAAAATTGTATTGTATCTGATATTTTAAGCAGCTGCATAAGTAATGATATTGAAGAGATGATTATTTCTTTTCAAATGATTATACTGGAGTATTTATTAGTAAGATATGCCATATTTCTAAAATATTGCTTAAATAAAGAAATAGATATGGAAGATATTAAAGATTATATTGTAGCATTTTCAAGAATTATTGGGAACAATACCGAAGCAGTTACAGAATTTATTAGAGAGGGGTTTGGAGATGATATTTTGGAAATTGGATATTTGTGCTTTATAACTTTATTTTGATGTAAGGAAAGAAATAGTATAAATGAGGTGATAGTATGATTTTAGTAAATTGTGCATGGAGGCAGGATGATATTATTAAAGCAGTGGAAAGCATAAAGATAGATGATGAAAATGCATTTAAAGTTGTAAAAGTTGAGGGAATAAGAATATTTTTTGATACACATTTAGAAGACATAAAAGGTGTAAAAATGGTAAAGGAAGCAATAAAAAAGATTCAGGGATATCAAGCTTTGGTTATAGATGTTGTGCCAGTTGTTAATAATAGTATGTTTGAAGGATATAATAAATTATTATATTAGTAGATAATGGATTTATCTATAAAATTTAAGACAGTAGTAGGTCTTGAAAGTGATGCTCAATTTCCAGAAGAAAGCTCATAACAGCACAGAAAAGTGTTGTTGTGAGTTTTTTTACATCAAGAGCAAAATGATTCAAAGGAAATAAGAAGATTAAGAATATATTATTTTCTCCCAAATTGGTTATATAGTTTTGTAACAGTATTGTGACATTAATGTGACAGAAGTGTAACATAAACTGGTTAATATAATAATAGCGTGGTAAATAAGTTATTATATGTTAAAAAGGTCGATTTGCAAACTCTGTAACATAGAAAATATAAGTTTAATACAAAAGTGGGAGAGGATAATTATGAATAAAAATATTAAGCGTACAATGGCATTTGCAATTGCAGTAGGAGTACTTTCATCGGTGGCACCTAATACAAATTTTAATTTCTTAGCAACAAAAGCTTATGCATCAAATGATGATGCAGAGGAATTGGATAGCATTGACTTACAAGATGATGATGGAGATTCTATAGAACTTTATAAAGATGATGACTATGATGATGAAGTAGATGATGATTTAGATGTAGGCGATACTTATTATGCAGAAGTTACTACAGGAGATGCTGTGACCATTGACAGCGTTAGTGGATCAGATGATGATAAGGTAAGAATATTTGTGGGAAGCGATGAATATGAAGTTGGAGATTCAATTTCTATTGATGATGATGATGGGGATACAACTACGCTTAAGGTTAGAGTGTATGAAGATGATTATGATGAAGATGAGGATTATACTTCTAGCGATTACAATGAATATAAAATCATAGTAGAATATAATGGTGACGACGATGATGACGACGATGACGATAACGATGAAGATACATTAGATAGTTTGGAGTTACAAAATGAGGATGGAGATACCATAAATCTTTATTCAGATAGTGACTATGATGATGAAGTAGATAGCGATGAAGTAGATGAGGGAGAAACTTATTATGCTAAAACTTCATCAGATAAGGTTAGCATTGAAACTAGTGGACCTGATGATGAATATGTTAGAGTATTCAAATCAACAAGTGATTCAGCTGAGAGCCTAGAAACAGGCGATGAGATTTCTGTATCAGGAGATAAGACCCTTACTGTAAGAATCTATAGTGAGGAACCAGATGATGATATAGAATATGAAGATGATGATGACGTTATAGGTGAGTATACAATTGAATTAGAATATACTGGAGATAGCTCTTCAGATACAACAACTGAAAATACAACTTCAACTAGCTCAAGTGAAACAAGTAGTGTGACAACATCAACTGCTACCATAAATGTTGCTTCAGCTATTAAACCTAGCCAATGGGTACAAGTAAATGGATATTGGCAATATAATGATTCATTAGGAAAACCATTAGTGAATCAATGGTTTTTTGATAGAAACTATGGAAAATGGTATTACTTAGGAGAAAGTGGAATAATGGCAGGAAATCGCTGGATATTAACTGGTGGTAAATACTATTACGTAGGTTCTGATGGAGCGATGGCAACTAATACTATAATTAGTGGGTATAAAGTAGGTGCTGATGGTGCTTGGATACAATAAAGTATGTAATTAACTTTTATAAAACTAAAAGTCGAGCTTCATAACAAATATAAAGACCTGCGACAGATTTGTCGTGGGTTCTTTATATTCATAAGATATTTTATAAAATTTCTAATATTTCTATTGAATATTTTTCTTCAGGAGCATTAACTTCAGTTATGTCTCCCACCCTTTTACCTAGCAATGCTTTACCCAAATCTGATTCAATACTTATACGCATGTTTTCAGGATCTAGATCCATAGTAGTTACTAATGTGACAATAACTTCATCATCAGCCTCTATAAATTTAACTCTAGCTGTACTATTAATTCCAAGTGCAGATTTATCTGTGCTTGAATCATCAATTATAGTTGCAGTTGAAATCATAGTTAATAAGTATTGAATTCTGTTATCATTTTCCCTATAATTTGCACAAGCTTCTTTATATTCTGCATTTTCTGATCTATCGCCGTGTGCAGCTGCTATTAATTTTTCCTTTGCTATTTCAGCTCTCTTTACAGTCATTCTATATTCTAATTCTTCTTGTAATTTCTTCATATTCTCTTCAGTCAATTTGTTATTCATAAAAACTTAATCTCCCCACGATAAATATTATATTAATATTATATAATATATAATAAAAAATAAAAGTTAATTATTTAACAACCTATATTATAAGTGTAAGATGAATAGTGTAGTAGAATAATTAAATATAGAAATAGTAGGAGACAAAACGTGAAAGAAAATATTAAAATGAGATATCCTTCGTATATTAAGGATTTTAAATGTATCGGAGGAGAATGTGAAGATACATGTTGTGGAGGATGGGAAATACATATTGATAAAAATACTTTTGAACAGTACAAGAATGTTCAGAATAAAAGAATGAATAAATTTATTAATGAAAATATTTTTGTTAGAAATAACAGTAATAATATTAATGTAGATTATGGTCAGATAAAATTAAAGTATGGTAAATGTCCTTTTTTAAATGAAAATAAATACTGCACAATTCAGTCTGAACTTGGAGAAGAATATCTATCAAATGTATGTGCAACTTTCCCTAGAGTTATAAACAAATTAGATGATTATTATGAAATGTCTTTAAATGTATCATGTTTTGAGGCGGCGAAAGTTTCGCTTTTAAAAGAAGATGGAATAGAATTTGAAGAAAGGGATAATAATTTAGAAAAACATGTTTTAATGATAGATATAGATACTAATTCTGAAGATATTAGTAATACAAATTACAAATATATAAAAGAAATAAGAAATATGAGTATTAAGATTATTAAAAATAGAAAGTATGAATTAAGTGGAAGATTATACATGCTTTTGAGTTTTTTGGAGGCTCTACGTAAGGAACTATGTTATAACTACAATAATGTAGATGAATTTATAAAGAGATATAATTTAGATTCTTTTAGCGGTAAATTTAAACGAGATAAAGAAAATTTTATGCTACAAATCTCATTTTACAGAGATATGCTAGAAAAGCTAAATATGCATGAAGATGATGATAGTAATTATTTTAAATTAAGAATAAATGAGCTTATGCTTGGATTTAGATTAAATGAAGGAGAGAGTTTGATAGAGAATTCAGAGATGTATTTAAAGGCTTATGATATATGTGAAGAGAATATTATGAAGAAATACAGTTACATTTTCGAAAATTATTTAGTTAATCATATGTTTAAAGAGCTTTTCCCGTTTTCAGAAAATGATGTGATAATAGATGGATATATTATGATGCTTATAAGATTCTCTTATATAAGATTTTATATAGTTGGGCTATATCTTTACAATGGAGAGATTTCAAAGGAGAATATACTAAGATCTATACAATCTCTGACGAAAGGAATTGAGCATGATAGTGATTATCTAAAGGATATTCTCAGATATGTAAAAGAAAATGAATTGGATAATAAAAGATTTATTGAGATTCTTTTGTAATATATGTTTGTCTAATTAATAATTAATTCATCATTATAAAGTAGGCAGAAATTAAAACTATCCCAAGAATATCTGGCTTTAATATTTCATTTAGAGTCAGATTTTTATATTTAAACAAGTCACATATTTATAAAGGTGTGTTTCATTTTTCTATAAGTTATGGTCATAAATTAAGAAAATGATAAAATGTTACAAATTGTAATTTTTGCAAGAATGATATATAATAAAGTCAAAATGTTATGGATATATAGCAAGGTTTTTATGATTGATAAGAAAAGAATTTGGAGGCATGGGTATGGGCAGAAGAGATTTTTCTGATTTAGAAGAGGAAATTAGAGAAACGGTAAAGAATGCATTTGATGCTATTGATTTTGCTAGGATAAAAAAAGATGTTGATGATAAAACTGCAGACGCTATCAATGAAGTTAAAACGACCTTAAAAGATAAATCATATCATTATAATAAAAAAATAAAAGAAAAAGTTAAGAATAGATATAAAGATATTGGCATAACAAAAAAAGAAGAAAATAAGCTGGAAATGTATATTCCCAAAAGACCAGTTGGAAGTATATCAGGAATACTTTATATAGTATTTGGAGCTATTTTGAGTGGAATATTTGGAATTTCACTAATTTCAATGTCAATTGCCAGCTATTTTATTAGCGGTTTTTCAATGGTAGAATCTATTACATTAGGAGGTTTGTTTGCTCTTTTCGTACCAAGTGTGGGGATTACCTTAAAAGGAATAAGTTTAAGAAAAAGAGTAAAGCGTTTTAGGCAGTATATACGATCTCTTAATAGTCATAATTATTGTTCTATTGAGGAATTAGCCGCCTCAATTAGAAAGAAGAATAAATATGTTGTGAAAGACTTAAGGAAAATGATTGACCTAGGAATGTTTCCTCATGGTCATATTGATGATAAGAAGACATATTTCATGTTAAGTGATGAAGTTTATGAAAATTATTTAGCATCTCAAGAAGCTCTAAAGATGCGTAATGAAGAAGAATTAAAAAGACAAGAACAATTAAAGCAAGAAGTAAATGATCCTGCGAAGAAGGAATTAAGAACTACAATTGAAATGGGAAGAAATTATATAGAGCAAATAAAAAGTGCAAATGATGCTATACCAGAAGAGGAAATCTCAGTAAACTTGTCTAGACTTCAAAATATTGTGGCACAAATATTTAAGCATGTAGAGCAAAATCCTAAGAAATTGCCAGAGGTTAGTAAATTCATTAATCATTATCTTCCTATGACTTTAAAGTTAGTCAATTCATATAAAGAGCTTAATGACCAACCAGTTCAAGGGGAAAATATAAGGAATGCTAAAAATGAAATTGAAAAAACAATTAACATTATAAATGTTGCTTTTGAAAATTTGTTAGATGATTTATTTGAAGAGATTGCTTTAGATATTTCTACAGATATTTCTGTTCTTGAAACGCTGCTTACGCAAGAAGGACTGACCAAAAATGATTTTGAAAAGTAGTAATAAAAAGGGAGGAATTGAAAATGAATGATGGGTTTAAAGAAAATATTGATATAGCACCAAGCTTAACATTTGAGCCATTTCAGGAGGAAGCCTCGGTTGTTAAGGTGCAAGAGGAAGAGAAGTCAGTAGAAGTTCTCGATGATAGTTTTTTAACAGATGAAGAAAAGAAAATGGTAGACCAGTTTGTAGAGAAAATAGATGTAACTAACTCAAATTCAATTCTACAATATGGAGTTGGTTCACAAAAGAAAATTGCAGATTTCTCTGAAACAGCGTTAGGTAATGTGAAGACTAAGGATCTAGGAGAAGTAGGCGATATGCTTACTAATGTAGTAGTAGAGCTAAAGAATTTTGAGTCCATAGATGAGAAAAAAGGATTTTTAGGACTTTTCAAAAAGACTACAGAAAAGTTTTCTCAAATGAAAGCAAAATATGATAAAGTTGAAGGCAATATAAATAAAATTTGTAGCAGTCTTGAAAATCATCAGATACAACTATTAAAAGATATTGCTATGCTTGATAAAATGTATGAAATTAATAAAGTATATTTTAAGGAACTTTCAATGTACATTTTAGCGGGAAGAAAGAAGCTTGCAAAATTAGAAAAAGAAGAACTTCCTAAGTTAGCAGAAAGAGCAAGAATAAGTGGTCTTCCAGAGGATGCACAAGCTACAAATGATTTTGTAGCACTTTGCAACCGCTTTGAAAAAAAGATTCATGATTTAGAATTAACTAGAATGATATCTCTTCAAATGGCACCACAAATTCGTTTGATTCAAAATAATGACTCTCTCATGTCAGAGAAAATACAATCTACTATTGTTAATACTATTCCTCTTTGGAAAAGTCAAATTGTGCTCGCTCTTGGAGTAGCACATTCAAATAATGCCGCTAAGGTTCAAAATGAAGTAACAAATATGACCAATGAACTTTTACGCAAAAATGCAGAAACACTTAAAATGTCAACAATAGAAACAGCTAAACAATCAGAACGTGGAATTGTTGACATTGAAACTCTTAGAACTACAAATGAATCGTTAATTTCAACTCTTGATGAAGTACTTCGAATACAAACAGAAGGACGTCAAAAGCGTAAAGCTGCAGAAGCGGAATTACAAAACATTGAAGAACAATTAAAAAATAGACTACTTCAAATGAAGCAATAAAATAGAAACTACATACTATAAAGATATTGTGAAGAACTTAAAGTGAAGTGGTAACCAACCGAAATAGAATACATATATGTTTCGCAGGACTAGAAAAACTTCGCTGGGTATGTCTAAATGGGAGGTTGTGCCCGTTTATGCGTGCTCCAAAATTTATTTTGGACAAGCAAAACGGAACAACCTCCCATTAAGACATACCAGCAGCTCATTTTTCAATGCCTGCTGCACATATATGTATTCTATTTCTTTGTTTTACTATCACTTAAAGTATTTCAAAGATACATATTCAAAGATTATATGTGTATTATATTATTAAGAATATAAACTGTACTTAAGGTCATAGAGATAATTCATTAAAGTATTAGTAACAATCGAAATATAAAAATACTTGCATGAATATAGTCTTACTTTAAGTTTACTGCTAAACACATATATTCCATTTCGGTTATTTGGCAGGAAACTTAAAAATTCATAAAATTGCAAGTGGTTTTTATATTTCTGTTCTTCACAGTACCTTTAAATTGAGATTGTGTAAGATAAAATTTATTTTACAAAAAATATTGACAATAAATACAAAATAAGATATCATAAATATATAAATTAAACGCTTACATATTAATATTGTGATTGTTACTGATTCGATCAGGCGAAACCTTAATTAATGAGAAGAGATATGAATAGTTCTCTTTTGATTAATTGGGGTTTTTATATTCTAATATATAATGCATAGTGATTGGGGGATAGGAATGATAATAAAAAAGATATTTAATAATAATGCTATATTAGCTAAAGACTCAAAAAAACAAGAGATTGTTATTATGGGGCGAGGAGTTGGATTTAAAAAAAGTGTAGGAGATGAAGTGGATGAAAATCTAATTGAAAAAACTTTTATACTGAAACAAAAAGATGCCTCAGAGAAATTTAAATTATTATTAGAAGATATTCCTACAGAACATGTATCGCTATGTTATGATATTATTGAATACGCTAAGAATATATTAAGTGTTGAATTAAATGATTATATATATGTTACTCTAACTGATCATATTAGTTATGCATTAAAATTATTTGATGAGGGACTTAATCGTCCTAATGCGCTAATTTGGGAAATTAAGAAATTTTACCCCAAGGAATTTGAAATTGGATTAAAGGCATTAGAATTTATTGAAGATGAGACAAATAAAAGATTACCTGAAGATGAAGCAGGTAATATAGCTCTTCATTTAATAAATGCGCAAACTAATAATTCTAGCAATAAAGTTGAAGATATTGCCCATCAAACAAAAATGATACAAGATATATTAAATATAATTAAATACACATATAGTATTGCACTTAATGAAAAATCTCTTAACTATGAGAGGTTTGTTACCCATTTAAGATTCTTTTTTCAACGACTAAATAAAAATGAAAAAATGGAAAAAGAAGAAGATGATTTTTTATTAAAACAAGTTAAAACCAAATATAAAAAAGCATATGAGTGCATGCTCAAAATAGAAAAATATTTAGAAAAAGAGTTATCTGATGAGGAAAAATTATATTTAACTATACACATTCAGCGTGTAACTCAAAGATAATAAATTAAATAATTTTGGATTGTTACTGGTAAAGCAGGCGAGACCAAATATGGATAGAAGAGTTATGTCTATCCATATCTGGTCTCGTTTTTTTATAAAAATATATGAAAAGGAGAATTATTATGAAATATGAACAATTAGCAAAAGACATAATTAAAAATGTTGGTGGTAAAGAAAACGTTAATAGCTTAACTCATTGTATTACACGTTTACGCTTCAAGTTAAAAGATGAAAGTAAGGCTAATACAGACGTATTAAAAAATATGGATGGTGTCGTTACAGTTGTACAAAGCGGTGGACAATATCAAGTGGTTATTGGAAATCATGTTCCAGATGTATATGCAGATGTAGTTGCAGTTGGTGGATTTGCTACAGCTTCAGAAGATACTTCTAATGAAAAAATGAGTCCATTTAGCAAATTTATTGATATTATATCTGGAGTATTTGCACCAACCCTTGGAGTATTATCTGCAACAGGTATGATAAAAGGTTTCAATGCATTATTTGTAGCGTTACATATATTAGCGCCTACTGATGGAACTTATATGATTTTAAATGCAATTGGAGATAGTTTATTTTACTTCTTCCCAATATTCTTAGGATTTACAGCAGCTAATAAATTTAAGCTAAATCAATTTACAGGAATGGCAATAGGGGCAGCACTTGTATACCCAAAGATTTTAGCATTAACTGCCGCCGAGCCTTTGTATAAAGTTTTAAGTGGTACAATGTTTGAATCTTCAGTAAGTACTACATTTTTAAATATACCAGTTATATTAATGGATTACTCATCAACTGTTATCCCGATAGTATTAGCAGTGTATGTAGCATCAAAAATAGAGAAATTATTTATAAAAGTTATACCAGATGTAGTTAAAACATTCTTAGTTCCATTTTGCACATTACTAGTAATCGTACCTTTAACATTCTTAGCAATTGGTCCAATATCAACTTGGGCAGGTAAAATAATAGGAACTGTTACATTAACTATTTATAACTTTAGCCCAATTGTAGCAGGAATATTCCTTGGAGCATTCTGGCAAGTATTTGTTATCTTCGGATTACATTGGGGACTAATACCTATAGCTATAAATAATATGGTCACAATGGGATCAGATCCGGTATTAGCCCTTATAATAGCAGCTTCATTTGCTCAAACAGGTGTAGTTGGAGCTATACTAATTAAAACTAAAAATAAGAAATTAAAATCATTAGCTATTCCAGCATTTATTTCAGGTATTTTTGGAGTTACAGAACCAGCAATTTACGGGATTACATTACCAAGAAAGAAACCATTTGTATTAAGCTGTATTGGTGCAGCAATAGGTGGAGCTATCGTAGGCTTTTTTGGATCAAAAGGATATATGATGGGAGGGCTAGGAATATTTGCTCTTCCAAGCTATATTGGGCCAAATGGAATTGATCAAGGTTTTTATGGAATTGCTATAGCAATGTTAGTTGGTTTTGTTTTAGGGTTCTTATTAATGCTATTTACAAAATTTGAAGATGATATAAATTCAAGTGAAAAAGCTAAACAAGAAAACCCATTAGTTAAGCAAGAAATATTAGTTAGTCCATTAAAGGGTGAAGTGAAACCTTTATCAGAAGTAAAAGATGAAGCATTTTCAAAGGGAGCGTTAGGAAAAGGAATAGCAATAGAACCAAAAGAAGGTAAGATAGTTTCGCCAGTAGATGGAGTTTTAACAACATTCTTTCCAACAGGTCATGCTTTGGGAATTACAAGCGATAATGGAGCAGAAATATTAATTCATGTAGGTATGGATACTGTTCAATTAGATGGAAAATATTTTTACCCTAAGGCAAAACAAGGGGATACTATTAAAGTTGGGCAAGTATTATTGGAATTTGATGTTGATGCTATAGAAAAAGAAGGATATTCGTTAATAACACCTGTAGTAATTACTAATTCGGATAATTACTTAGATGTTATTGAAACTGATAAAAAAGTTGTTGATTATAATGAAAATTTATTAAGGGTCATGATTTAAAAATATAAGAATTCAAAGTATAAGAGGAAATTCGTTTTATGCTTTGAATTTTAATAATAATAAAGTAACTGAATTTATAAGATACATGAGGAGGAAACGATTATGTCAAAAGGTTTTTTAGATGGATTTTTATGGGGAGGAGCTACTGCTGCTAATCAATGCGAAGGTGCGTACTTAGAAGGAAATAAAGGATTATCTACAGTAGATGTAATTCCTGCAGGTAAAGACCGTTTTCCAGTAATGCTTGGGAAAATGAAAATGATGAAATGTGATTATGAGCATTATTACCCAAGTCACGATGCAATTGATTTTTATCATAATTATAAAGAAGATATAGCCCTATTTGGAGAAATGGGATTTAAGACTTTCCGTTTATCCTTATCATGGGCACGTATATTCCCAAATGGGGATGACGAAATGCCTAATGAAGAGGGATTAAAATTCTATGATGATGTATTTGATGAATGTCTTAAATATGGAATCGAGCCATTAGTAACTATAACTCATTTTGATGTTCCAATGCACTTGGTAGAGACAATTGGTTCATGGAGAAGCCGTAAAATGGTAGGTTATTATGAGAGACTATGTGAAGTTATTTTTGAACGTTATAAACATAAAGTAAAGTACTGGTTAACATTTAATGAAATTAATATGTTGCTACATTTACCTTTTATTGGTGCAGGATTAGTTTTTGAAGAAGGAGAAAATAAAGAAGCTATAAAATATCAAGCTGCACACCATCAATTAGTTGCAAGTGCTAAGGCAACTGAAATAGCACATAAGATAAATCCAGATTTTAAGATAGGTTGTATGCTGGCAGCAGGTAATACGTATGCCAATACTTGTGCGCCAGAAGATGTATGGAGATCTATGGAGAAGGATAGAGAAAATTATTTCTTTGTTGATGTTCAATCTCGTGGTGAATATCCAAACTATGCAAAGAAAATGTTTGAAAGAATGAATATACACCTTGAAATTCAAGATGGAGATATAGAAATATTAAAAAATAATACAGTTGATTTCATTTCCTTCAGCTATTATGCATCAAGATTAACTAGTGCTGATCCAGAAGTAAATGCACAAACAGAAGGTAATGTATTTGCTACGCTAAAAAATCCATATTTAAAAGCAAGTGAGTGGGGATGGCAGATTGATCCACTTGGTCTTAGAATTACATTAAATTCATTGTATGACAGATATCAGAAACCATTATTCATAGTAGAAAATGGTCTAGGTGCTGTAGATAGTCCGGATGAAAATGGATATGTAGAAGATGATTATCGTATTGAATATTTAAGGGAACATATCAAAGCTATTAGAGATGCAGTGAACATTGATGGAGTTGATCTTATGGGATATACTCCATGGGGATGCATAGATTTAGTGAGCGCATCTACGGGAGAGATGAAAAAAAGATATGGATTCATTTACGTTGATAAAGATAATGAAGGTAATGGCACACTAAAGCGTAGCAAGAAAAAAAGTTTTGACTGGTATAAAAAAGTCATAGAAACAAATGGAGAACAATTATAGGAATAGTCGTTCTTTCTATAAATGTATTATGAAATACTTAGAGTTAAACAGTAAACAACCGAAATATAAGACATATATGTTCCTCAGGACTATGAAAAATCTCGCTGGGAATATCTAAATGGAAAGTTGCACCACTTCTACATGCTCCTGTGACAAGCGCAGGACAAGTAGAAGTGCAACAACTTTCCATTAAGATATTCCGACAGCTTATTTTTCTATGCCTGCTCCACATATATGTCTTATATTTCTTTGTTTTGCTATAACTTTAAGTATTCCACAGATACTTACCTAATTTATATTGGAATTGTAGTAAAGATTGCAAATCTCTCTCTTTAAGGTATTGATAACCGAAGAAATACAGAAATACTTGCCTAAATATCATTTACTTTAAATTTACACTAAACTAGAAAGCGAATATATGTTTTTACGGAGTGTTCATAAGAAGATTTTGCTGGTCGTGATTCTTAGAATATAAGTTGTTCCAAATATGCTAGTTTAAACTTGTTTTTGAGGCTAGCATTTTGGGTACAACTTATGTTCTTAGAATCACCCAGTGAAATCTTCAGTGAACCGGAGTAAACACATATATTCTCTTTCGATTGTATAGAAGTAACATTAAAGTATCGCTAAACTACAAGTATTTTTATATTTCGAATTCTTCACAATACCTTTATATAAAGAAAAATAATATGCTATCGATAATATAGTAAAGGTTTTGTTGGAGAATTAATAATAATTATGTTATATTTTATATATACATTCTATTATGAATCAAATGAAAAATACATTTTTAGTCCTATTATGACTTTGGGAAAAAGTAGAAATATGTTTTTCTATGAGTTAATAAAATTTTGGAATTATATAAAGTTTAAGTAAGGGGTAGAGGCATTATGAATAACAATATATTATTAGAGTCAGGTACTGGAGAATTAGAGATTATTGAATTTATTGCAAATGGAAATCATTATGCAATTAATGTAGTAAAAGTTAAAGAAGTAATAGAAATGCCAAAGAGCGGGTTAACTAAATTACCAGACCCTAAACCAGAAATAGCTGGACTAATTTTGTGTAGGGATGAGATTCTTACTTTAATTGATTTAAAATATGTTTTAAGTAAAAAAGAAGCTTTAAATCTTGGATCTAAGGTCATAGTCTGTGAATTCAATAAGATTAAAGTTTCGTTTAATATTGATGATATAGTAGCGGTTCATCGCATTAAATGGAGTGAAATAAGAAAACCAGATGATTTATCAGAAAATTCATTAGCTGTTGGAAATATTCTTTTAAATGGTAAAGTATTAATTATGTTAGATTTTGAAAAAATAGTTACAGATATTTGTCCAAGCGTTGGAATTAGTGAGGATAGACTTATTCAGGTAGATTATAAAGATAGATCAGGTATAAGATTAGTATTAGCTGATGATTCGGCGTTGATTAGAAGACTTTTGAAAGATACTCTTACAAAAGCAGGATTTAAAAATTTGAGAATTTTTGATGACGGAAGTCAGGTGTTAGCTTATCTAAGAGGGCTTGTGGAAGAAAGAGGAGAGAACTTTATTAAAGAAGCACAATTGCTTATTACAGATATTGAAATGCCTCAAATGGATGGTCTTACGTTGACAAGAAGAATAAAAGAAGATGAAAACTTGAAGAAGTTACCTGTTGTAATATTCTCATCATTAATTACACAAGAATTAAGACATAAAGGGGAATCTGTTAAAGCAGATGCTCAATTGAGTAAACCAGAGGTAAGTGAACTTGTTGATACTATTGATAAGTTATTAGGTATTTAATAATAATAAATAGGTTGCAAAATAAAAAATAATTAATAAAACATTAGATCTAATTAAAATATGCAATTTAAGGTATGGATAATAAGCCATACCTTTTTATTAAATTTAAATCAAAGTAATATTATAAAAGAATAAAATATATAATTGCTTTACATATGGAAAATATTGTATAATATGAAATGTACAATTTAATACGGAATTTTTTAAGAGATAAAATATCTAGCTTAACAAGTGACTGTGAAGGGGGATGGGTTAGTAATAATATACGAGTTGTAAGAAAAATGAGGATGAAGAGATTTTCCGATAGATATTAAGAAAGGGTATTTTGAATATTAACAGGGGGTTATTATGGAGACAGGTGGATATGAGTTAAATAAAATTGTAAGGGGTGTTATTGCTTCTTTAGTTACTTTGTTTGTTTTTGGGTTAGTTTTTTGGGGTAATGAAATAGGTGTTTCAGCTAAAACTTTTAATGATAAGTCAGCTGAAGATTACACTCTGTCATTACAAGAAAGAGGAGACTTAAAAGAAAAGATTACTGGAGCTGAAATAAATTTAAAATATGATTCTAAAATTCCAGAAGGTGTTTCTTATGATGAAAATTTATTGCAGGAACGTATAAATAGACTTCAATGTTTTGATGCTAGTAAAGTTATTCAATCTCAAAATGCTAAATTAATATATGAAAATAACAGTTTTACTATTTACAAAGAAGTTAACGGGAACAATGTAAACAGAGGTATTTTATATCAGAACATAGTAGAAGCAATTAAAAATGGGGATTCAGAAATAAATTTAGAGGAATTAAAGTGTTATGAGAATCCTAAATTTGTTTCAAGTTCTCCTGAATTAATTAATGCTAGAGATATACTTAATAAATATATATCTTCAAAAATTACTTATAATTATGCGGGTCAAACCCAGTTTTTAGATGGTTCTACAATAAAAGACTGGATAAATATAGATGGAAATTATCAAGTAAGTATTGATGAGAATATGGTAAGAAACTATGTAAATAAGATAGCAGATAATTATACATCATTATTAGGCACAAGTATAAGTGTAAGTGGAGGCTATTATGGAAATAACCATAGCTGGATAATTGATAGGACAGCTGAAACAAGTGCTTTAATGGAAAATATAAAGAGTGGACAAGTTGTAGAAAAGCACCCAATATATGTTCAAACTTCAGCAGCTAGTTATTTTAGCAACGTTGGTGGTACTTTTGTAGAAATAGATATGACTAAACAACATCTATGGTATTATAAAAATGGCTATTTAGTTGTAGAAGGTGATGTTGTTACAGGTAATGTAAGTGCTGGACATTCAACACCATCAGGAGTTTACAGACTTTATTCTAAACAAAAAGATACTGTGCTAAGAGGTGAAGACTATGCAGCGCCAGTTAGCTTTTGGATGCCTTTTAATGGGAATATTGGGCTTCATGATGCGAACTGGAGATCAGAATTTGGAGGAGAAATATATAAGACAAATGGTTCTCATGGATGCGTAAATGCTCCATATTATGTTGCAAAAGCAGTATATGATAATATAAGTTCTGGAGTGCCTGTAATTTGTTATAATTCTTAATTTCAAAAATGAATATTGAACTAATTAGTTTTGAATAATTTTAAGTTGGGCTAAATATATAGAGTCAGTAAGAAAGTCCTTTAGAGAGGTGTTTAATCTAAGTAAATTAATCACCTCTCTTTTTTGTGGAATAAAAGGACTTAGTTATAGAAATATAGTTTACCAGGTTTTTTATTTAATAGAATGTTTATTGAAAGAAATCCTTTACAAAACCTATTGGTTAGTATATAATTAATTCATACCAATAAATTATGATAACTAAACTAATGTAAGGAGATTACAATACCCATATATATGTATGACTTTAAATATGATAAACAAAGTAAGGCGTGATTGTGAAGATTACGAAAAGTTATAATTAGAAGATTATAACTTAGTGAAAGCACACTGTGGACAAACTATTTCATAAACATTATCGAAAACGGTTTAGAAGATTAAGATTCGGTAATTGATAATAAGATAACTGATATTCCAAGAATAAAAAACATTGAAAAATTATTTAATAAACGATAAAAAATAATAAGAATAAAGCTGACATATTTATTATTATTTTTATATTATATAATATTTTATTTTATTATTAAGGAGGAATTATTATGTCATCATTCGGAACAACTTTAAATGAAAAAGTGTTACCAGTAGTTATGAAGTTTGTTAGCTTAAAAGGTGTTGTAGCTTTAAAAGATGGTATTCTATTTACATT
>Ga0079104_1001157_pt1 | contig 19088 bp, 15 predicted proteins | sample MedtruBG_FD_76829 | JGI IMG/M metagenome (GOLD analysis project Ga0079104, IMG submission 76829) | Root nodule microbial communities of legume samples collected from California, USA - Medicago truncatula BG | ecosystem: Host-associated > Plants > Roots > Nodule | place: USA: California...
CGCGTCATACTTCAGGCCAGCAGTCCATGCGTCAGCTTTGTCGCCGCCTGCAGTGGAGAAGTTGGTCTGATCGTTGGTACGGTCAGAAGACGCGTACGCAGCACCCGCGCTGAAGCCAGCACCGAAGTCATAAGTGGTGGAGAGACCCCAACCGTCGCCGTTCGCATTTTTCATGTTACGGCCGTTGCTGTTGTTGGTGCCTTCGCCAGAACCTGGGTTTTCGTTTTTACCCTGGTACTGAACTGCGAAGTTCAGGCCATCAACCAGACCGAAGAAGTCGCTGTTACGGTAAGTTGCAACACCGTTAGCACGGCCAGTCATGTAGTTGTCGGCTTTGGTGTAGGCGTCGCCACCGAACTCTGGCAGGACGTCAGTCCATGCTTCTACGTCGTACAGTACGCCGTAGTTACGACCGTAGTCGAATGAACCGTAATCGCCGAATTTCACACCTGCGAAGCCCAGACGAGTCCATGCCTGATCGCTGGAACCTTCAGTGTTATTCGCCTGAACGTTGTATTCCCACTGGCCGTAACCGGTCAGCTGGTCGGTAATCTGAGTTTCGCCTTTGAAGCCAATACGGATGTAGGACTGATCGCCGTTTGCTTTATCGCTATCGGAGAAGTAGTGCAGGCCATCAACTTTGCCGTACAGATCAAGTTTGTTGCCATCTTTGTTATAAATTTCTGCTGCGTGAACTGCGCCTGCAGTTAATAACGCAGGGATTACGAGTGCCAGTACTTTTCTTTTCATTTTAATAATCCTTTAAGCTGTTTTTATACACTGCCTTCCATACAGGAAGTAAGGCCATGCTAATGTAGAGATATCTAAAGAAGGTAAGCCTCATTTGTTACTATATGAGTAAAATCTAAATAAAATAATTCAGCTGAAACCTTGATTGATTTGGTGAATGATTGATGTGAAACCATTGATGGTGAGAATTATACAGGGAGAGTAAATCGGGATAATATGGCGCCGTTATATGCCTAATTTGCCACACAAATTGAGACGTTGCTGTGTGTCGTTATGTGATTCCTATATTAGTCAATATTTAAATGACAAGCCCGAACAGATGTTCGGGCTTTTTTTTATTTATTTTTGGATTATGGATGATAATTAATCACTGGATGACTTTTCAGCTTTACCGGCCATTTGCGCAAGGAAATCGTAGCGTTTTTGCAAATCGGCGGCGGCGTCTTTCCACAGCTGTTCGGCAACCTCAGGCTGCTGCGCGTTCAGACGACGGAAGCGCTGCTCTTTCATTAGCGTGTCGGCGAGGGCATCTGACGGCGGACGCGAATCCAGAGCCAGCGGCAATTTACCTTCATCAGCCCGACGCGGATCAAAGCGATACAGCGGCCAGAAGCCGGTCGCAGTAAGCTGACGCATCTGATCGTGACTCAGTGCCAAATCGTAACCATGCTCCTCACACGGGCTATAGGCGATGATCAGTGACGGCCCCGGATACGCTTCCGCTTCCTGAATCGCTTTCACCGTCTGGTTAAGCTGCGCGCCGAGCGAGATTTGCGCCACGTAAACATGCCCGTACATCATCATGCTCACGCCCAAATCTTTGCGCGATTTACGCTTGCCGTGCTCTCCGAATTTGGTCACCGCGCCGAGTGGCGTCGCTTTCGACGCCTGGCCGCCGGTATTGGAATAGCACTGCGTATCCAGCACCAGAATATTGACGTTTTCGGTCAGGCTCAGAACGTGGTCGAGACCACCAAAGCCGATATCGTAAGCCCAGCCGTCACCACCAATCAGCCAGATGGATTTTTCCACCAGGGCGTCAGCGTCGGTGAGCAGCTCCGCTGCGCCGTCCACACTCTGCAAATGCTGGCGTAAAGACGCGACCTGTTCACGGCGTTCTTCTGGCGTGGCCACGGCGTGTAGCGCTTCGTTCAGTTCAGCCGGAAGTTTATCCGCGAACGTGTCGAGCAGACGCATCACGCGTTGGCGGTGCTGATCGACCGATAAACGGAAGCCCAGGCCGAACTCGGCGTTGTCTTCGAACAGCGAGTTTGCCCATGCTGGACCGCGACCGTTAATGTCGGTGGTATATGGCGTGGAGGGCAGGTTGCCGCCATAAATAGACGAACAGCCGGTGGCGTTGGCGATCATCATTCGGTCGCCATACAGCTGCGTCAGCAACTTGATGTACGGCGTTTCACCGCAGCCGGAGCAGGCACCGGAATATTCAAACAGCGGCGTGATCAGCTGCGAAGTACGGATATCAATGCGTTCCAGTTTGGTTTTGTCGATTTCCGGCAGGTCGAGGAAGAAGTCATAATTCACTTTCTCTTCTTCAACATGATCCAGGCGCGACATCATATTGATGGCTTTGATACTTGGGTCCTGACGATCTTTCGCCGGGCAGACTTCCACGCACAGGTTACAGCCGGTGCAGTCTTCAGGTGCGACCTGCAGGACATATTTCTGACCGCGCATATCGCGGGATTTCACGTCCAGCGAATGCAGGCTCGCAGGCGCGGTTTCCATATCCTCTGGTGACACCACTTTGGCGCGAATGGCCGAATGCGGGCAGGCCGCCACGCAGTGGTTACACTGGGTACAAAGGTCTTCTTTCCAGATTGGGATCTCTTCGGCGATATTGCGTTTTTCCCAGCGCGTGGTGCCGACCGGCCAGGTACCGTCCGGCGGAAGCGCGGAAACGGGCAACGCATCACCAAGCCCGGCCAGCATCGCAGCGGTCACGGTTTTGACAAAATCAGGCGCGGCATCAGAAACCACCGGTGGGCGATTCGGACTGTGGGTATCGACCGGCTGAAGCGGCACTTCAGCCAACAGCTCACGCGCCATCGCCAGCGCCTGCCAGTTGCGCTCGACCAGCTCCTGGCCTTTGCTGCTGTAGCTTTTGGCAATCGCGCCCTGCAGTTCAATCAGCGCGCTGTCGCCCGGCAGAATTTGCGTCAACTGGAAGAACGCCATTTGCATCACGGTATTGATGCGCGCCGCCAGGCCACATTCACGCGCGATTTTCGCCGCGTTGACGATATAAAAGCGGGCCTGTTTCTGATTCAGAACGGCCTGAACCTCACGCGGCAGGCGAGACCATACTTCCTCGACGCTGTAAGGCGTGTTGAGCAGGAAAATCCCGCCCGGCTTCAGGCGCTCGGCCATTTGATATTTGTCGATGAACTGCAGCTGGTGACAGCCCACAAAATCCGCCTGCGACACCAGATACGCCGAGCGCACTGGCTGCTCAGAGACGCGCAGATGCGACACCGTCAAACCACCGGCTTTTTTCGAGTCATACACGAAATAGCCCTGGGCATACCACGGCGTCGAGTTACCGATGATTTTGATATTGTTCTTGGTTGCCGACACACTGCCGTCGCTGCCCAGGCCGTAAAACAGCGCTTCGAGCTTGGCGGTAGATGGCAGGGTGTTTTCCGGCAGCGGCAGGGACAAATTGGTCACGTCGTCGTAAATACCGACGGTGAAGCGCGGCTTCGGTTTAGCGGCGCTCAGCTCGTTAAATACGGCCAGCACGCAGTCCGGGCCAAACTCTTTCGACGACAGGCCGTAGCGCCCGCCAATGACGCGCGGCAACGTTTCGCGCTCGCCGCTGTTAAAGGCTTCCGCCAGGGCGGTCATCACATCGAGATACAGCGGTTCGGCGTGCGCGCCAGGCTCTTTGGTACGGTCCATCACCGCCAGCGTTTTCACGCTTTGCGGGATCTCTGCCAGCAGATGAGCGGCGGAGAACGGGCGGTACAGACGGACTTTCAGCACGCCGACATTTTCACCGCGGGTCAGCAGTTCATCAACTACTTCCTCGCAGGTGCCAATCGCCGAGCCCATCAGAACGATGACGCGTTCGGCCTGCGGATGGCCGTAATATTCGAACGGTTTGTACTGGCGACCGGTGGCGCTGGCGAAATCATTCATCGCCTGTTCTACGTGGGCGTAAACCGCGTCATACCACGGGTTGGTCGCTTCGCGAGACTGGAAATAGGTGTCTGGGTTAGCAGACGTGCCGCGGATCACCGGATGCTCAGGGTTCAATGCGCGGGTGCGGTGCGCGTCGATTTCGGCCTGCGGCAGCAGATTGAGAATGGTGTCATCGGCCAGCGGCACGATTTTGTTGATCTCATGCGACGTGCGGAAACCATCAAAGAAATGAATGAATGGCACGCGGCTTTTGAGGGTCGCGATATGTGAAATCAGCGCAAAATCTTGGGCTTCCTGCACATTAGCCGCGCTGAGCATCGCACAGCCGGTCTGGCGCACGGCCATTACATCCGAGTGATCGCCAAAAATAGACAGGGCGTGGGTCGCGACGGTACGCGCCGCGACATGCAGCACAAACGGCGTCAGCTGCCCGGCTAATTTGTACAGCGTCGGGATCATCAACAGCAATCCCTGCGAAGAGGTGAAGGAAGTGGAGAGGGCGCCGGTCTGCAATGCGCCGTGAACCGCGGCAATCGCGCCCGCTTCAGACTGCATTTCGACGACCCGGGGCACATCGCCCCAGACGTTTTTCAGCCCGTTCCCCGCCCAGGCATCAGCCTGTTCCGCCATCGTCGAGCTTGGCGTTATCGGGTAGATGGCAATCACTTCGCTGGTGCGAAACGCCACCGACGCGCATGCGCCGTTACCGTCTGTTGTAATCATTTGACACCCTTACATTGCGCAAGAAAAAGGGACCCGTGATACGTCGACGTGTCCTGTAGTTATCCTTCTATTATAGGACTTATAAATATCCCCTTGAAGTTACGCGGCTTTCGACTGCACAAAATGACACAGGGGGCAAATTGGGGGCATTTCGGTTTCGATTTTTTAATCGATGATTTCAAACTGATTTCTCTGGTGTTCACCGCTCAACTACACGTAAATCTGGCGAACGCATTTCGCATTTCATGCGCCAACTGAATTGCAACGACGGACGTCCCGGGTACGTCAACGAAGGCATAGAAAAAAATATGACATCAGGTGATGAAAAAAGGCGTAGTTTGTAACTCTCAATAAATAAGGATATTTAAATATGAGCTGGGACCCAGGTGAGGCTGTCAGTTATGCCAGAAGACACGCACATTTACATACAACCCATTTTTGCGCTCGAGCTGTAGCCGCTGCGATTAACGCGGGCGGCGTACACATAGATTCGGCCGATGCGAGAGATTTTGAATACGCGTTAACGAAAGCAGGATTCAGTCAGGTATATGGGGAACCGGTAAAAGGGGACATCGCCGTTATCAATCCCTTCTCTGGCTCCATGTATGGGCATGTATGTATATATGATGGGCAGGGAACATGGTACTCAGACTTTACCCAGCGCTCTATGTACCCTGGCCCGGGTTACCGAAAAGCCGCGCCTGCTTTTAAAATATACAGGCACCCATAATGAGAAAAATACTGATAGTACTTCTGCTGACTCCGGTGGTTTCAATCGCCGCCGATGATTTTTCCGCACCAATAAAAAAAGCCATTGAGTTTAACCAGTGGTACATAAAACAAATCGAACAGGATAAATATCCTCTCATGGAGGGGCACGATATTGATCGGTACGTTACCGTCAGTACCCTCAAAAAACTGAGAGCGGCTGAAGGAGACGATGCGCAGTATTACGATGCGGACTATTTTATCCGATCACAATACATCGGGAAGGATTGGGCCCAAAACGTCCAGGCGGTAGCCTCTGGCTATGACCCGATCTGCTTTAACGTGTATGTGTCATACGGGAAAGACAAGAAACACACCGTCATTGACTGCATGATAAAAGAGGGGCGCATATGGAAAATAGATCGCGTCACAAACGCAGACTTTTAGCCTGATATAAAACAGTGCCCCACTAGTTTTAGGAATGCAGCTATGCCAGGCGTGTCCTGAATGCCTGGATGGACACGTGGCAAATCAATTAAACGCCATTAAATTGACAGCAAATGTTTCAGAACGCCGAAATGCGCGCCTCGTCTCTCGACGGCAGGCCGCTGGCTGCCTATTATGAACAGGTTTTGCAAAACGTATGTGACAGGGGAAAGAAGAGAATGCGAGCAGCTTTTTGGGTAGGGTGTGCGGCACTGTTATTATCTGCATGCAGCAGTGAACCAGAACAACAGGCCACGGCGGCACACGTCACGCCAGGTATGCGGGCGGCAATGTCAGACTCAGGTCAGGCTAACTGTGCCATGGTCGGTGGAGCATTATCGGTTGCCCGTCAGCTGGATGGTTCCGCCATCGGGATGTGCGCATTACCCAACGGCAAGCGCTGTAGTGAACAGTCTCTTGCTACCGGGGCCTGCGCCAGTTATTGATTAGTTCATCAGATCGGCGAGCTTATACACCAGCGAATCGTTGGACGTTCCCAGCGTTAACTGATCTTCGGTCAGGTCAACCTGCACGCCATCTTGCAGCATGGCGCTGAGCGTATTATCCAGCTGGTTCAGTTGCGGGTCTGTGCACAGCTTTTTGGTCATCGCCATGTTCTTTACTTTCATACCGCCGTCAGAAAGCTTTCCTTCCCCGGTAAACTGATTACACATGTTGCCGGAGATGTGCATATCTTCGCCAAAACTCAGCTCCAGCGGCTTCTGACTGGTGACATTCTTCCCATTAAAGCTTTCCAGCACAAAACGATGGTGCTGCAATTGCTCTGGTTGAGTGGTCACATCGCGGGTCGATACACAGCCTGCCAACATCATTCCGGCCGCCAGCAGGGCGACGGTCATTTTAATACTGCTCATTAATCATTCACCAAATAAATAATACAAAATCAGGATGACACTTTAGTGCGGTGAGGGTGAGTGGAGATTGTCTGAAAGTGCTCCCCGTGGCCGGGGAGCAAGAATGGTTAAACCAATGCGTTGGGTATGATTTCGCCATTATCGATTTGACGCAGGTTTTCCAGCGTGGTCTGTGAAATGCTGGTCAGCGCTTCGGCGGTCAGGAATGCCTGATGGCCGGTGAACAGCACGTTGTGGCAGGCCGACAGGCGACGGAACACGTCATCCTGAATCACGTCGTTAGATTTATCTTCAAAGAACAGATCGCGTTCATTCTCATACACGTCCATTCCCAGTGCGCCAATTTTTTGGTTTTTCAGCGCTTCGATGGCGGCTTGCGAGTCAATAAGCCCGCCGCGGCTGGTGTTAATAACCATCACGCCGTCTTTCATCTGCTCGAACGCGCTATGGTTCAGCAGATGATAGTTTTCTGGGGTCAGCGGGCAATGCAGGGTAATGACGTCCGACTGCGAAAACAGCGTCGGCAGGTCAACATATTCCACGCCGAGCTCCAGCGCTGCGTCACTTGGATACGGGTCGAACGCCAGCAGCTTCATGCCGAAGCCTTTCAGAATACGCAGCGTGGCCACGCCGATTTTTCCGGTACCGACTACGCCCGCCGTTTTACCGTGCATCGTGAAACCGCACAGACCTTCCAGCGAGAAGTTGGCATCACGGGTGCGTTGATAAGCACGGTGAATGCGACGGTTCAGGGACATCATCAGGCCGATGGCATGTTCCGCTACCGCTTCCGGTGAATAGGCCGGGACGCGAACCACGTGCAGGCCCAGCTCTTTGGCCGCATCAAGATCGACGTTGTTAAAGCCCGCGCAACGCAGGGCGATATACTTCACGCCTTGTTTTTTCAGCTCTTCCAGAACCGGGCGGCTGCCGTCGTCATTGACGAAAATGCAAACGGCTTCACAACCGTGCGCAGTTTTGGCGGTCTTTTCGTTCAAAAGGAAGTCGAAAAATTCAAGTTCAAAGCCAAATGCATCATTAACATCTTGCATGTACTTTTTATCGTACTGCTTTGTGCTGTAAACTGCGATTTTCATAAGACTTTTCTCCTGTGATATTAACGTCACGGTAGCATATTTCAAATAATCATACAAATTTTAAAATTTAGTTTAATCATCAGGTTATAACAAAGAGTGTAGAGCATAACGTGCAGAGGTTTGATGGATTTTCAGGAAGGCCTCAGTTGCACCATCTATGCTTAAGCCTGACGGTGACTTTAACGGGTGGGCTAAACATGCCACAATATGCGCCACTTCGGCTTTTAATCACAAAGAATCAGGATGTTAACCGCCCATGAAGGGTACCTGGAAAGCCGCGATTGCGCTACTGCTGTTACTGATCCTCCTGCCGTTGACGCTTCTGCTGACGTTGACGCACTGGGTGCCGACGCTCGCGGGTATCTGGCTTCCGGCCGGAACGCGAATCGCGATAGAGAAAAGCCCCCGCATCACCCGCAATTCGGTGCATGTGCCTGAGCTGCGTTATCTGGTGGGGGACTGCCAACTCGCAGAGGTCCACGATCTCGAGCTGTCACACCCGAGCCGCTGGCGAGTGCACGTGGGCCAACTCGATATGAATTCCACCTGCCTGAGTAAGCTTCCCGAAAGCGCGCCGACGCCCGGTGCGCCGCGCAGTCTCGCTGAATGGCAATCGATGCTGCCGAACAGTTGGCTGACTATCGACAGGTTACGCCTCTCTCCATGGGACAAATGGCAGGGAAAACTGGCGATATCATTGACGCCATCAATGCAAACGCTGACCTATGACGGTGATGCGGTGCATTTACAGGCCAACATGAAAGGGCAGCAACTGACCGTCAGCCGCTTTGAAGCCAAAGTTCAGGCCGACGAACCTCCGATTAAACTGGTGGGTCAGTTCACTATGCCGCTGGTGCCGGACGGCTTGCCCGTCAGTGGCCATGCGGTCACCACTTTCCAGGTGCCGAACCCCTCCGCGCTGGTGGATGCTGAACTTGAGTGGCACGAAAATCAGGGCCAACTGGTCATGATGGAACGCGGTAATACCGAGCCGCTGCTTGATTTGCCGTGGGAATTGACTCGCGAACGACTGACGATCAGCGACGGCCGCTGGAACTGGCCGTGGCAGGACGGCATCCCACTGAGCGGACGCGTCGGCTTAAAAATCGATAACTGGCAGCAGGGCATCGATAAGATGCAGATTTCAGGGCGGCTCAACGTGCTGACTCAGGGCGATGCCGGGAAGGGTAATGCGGTGCTGACCATCGGGCCGGGCACGCTGAGTATGGACCAAAGCGCCATGCCGTTGCAGTTGACCGGGGAAGCCAAATACGACGATCTGGTGCTGTACGCGATTCTCCCGGCGCAGCTCAGCGGCCCGCTAACTGACCCGAAACTCAGCTTTGCGCCTGGATCACTGCTGCGATCGCGCGGTCGTATTATAGATTCCCTGAATATTGATGAAATCCGGTGGCCGTTAGCGGGCGTGCACGTTAGCAGCCAGGGCATTGATGGCCGTCTGCAGGCGATCCTGCGCGCCCATGAGCAGGAAATGGGTGATTTTGTCCTGCACCTCGACGGTCAGGCCAATAATTTCCTGCCCGATAAAGGCAGCTGGCGCTGGCATTACTGGGGCGACGGACATTTCACGCCGATGCAGGCGCGCTGGGATATGAAAGGCGACGGAGAATGGCGCGACAGTTCAATCGTGCTTAACAGCCTGTCGACGGGCTTCGACAAACTGCAGTACGGCACCATGAACGTCAGTCAGCCACGGCTGGTGCTCGAGAAGCCGATTCACTGGATCCGCAACGAGCAGCATCCGTCGCTGACCGGGGCGCTTTCCCTCGACGCGGGTGAAACACAGTTCAGCGGTGGCAGCGTGTTACCGCCGTCGACGCTCAAATTCAGCGTTGATGGGCGCGACCCGACCTGGTTCCAGTTCAAAGGCGATCTCCATGCGGCGGACATTGGCCCGATCCGCCTTAACGGACGCTGGGACGGCGAACGCCTGCGCGGCGAGGCCTGGTGGCCGAAACAGTCGCTGACAGTGTTCCAGCCGTTGGTTCCACCCGACTGGAAAATGAATTTACGCGACGGCACGCTGTACGCGCAGGTGGCGTTTTCCGCCGCGGCCGGGCAAGGTTTTGAAGCCGGTGGGCACGGCGTTCTGAAAGGTGGTAGCGCCTGGATGCCGGATAACCAGTTCAACGGCGTCGACTTTGTTCTGCCGTTCCGCTTCAGCGAAGGCAGCTGGGAACTGGGCACGCGAGGTCCGGTGTCGCTGCGCATCGGTGAAATCGTTAACCAGGTGACGGCCAGCAATTTTACGGCCGATTTACAGGGCAGCTATCCGTGGGACGAACGCAACCCGCTGATGCTCAGCGATGTGAACGTCGACGTTCTTGGCGGCAAGCTTTCGATGCTACAGCTGCGGATGCCGCAGCACGATCCGGCGCTACTGCGGGTGCAGAATATCTCCTCCAGCGAACTCATCAGCGCGGTGAATCCAAAGCAGTTTACGATGTCCGGCCCGGTGAGCGGGGCGCTACCGCTGTGGCTCGACAATGAAAAGTGGATAATCAAAGACGGCTGGCTGACCAACCCCGGCCCGATGACGCTGCGTATTGATAAAGACACGGCCGATGCGGTGGTGGAAGATAATATGGTTGCGGGCGTGGCGATTAACTGGCTGCGTTATATGGAAATTTCCCACTCGTGGACCAAAATCAATCTCGATAATCTCGGCCTGCTGACGCTGAAATCCACCGTGACCGGCATCAGCCGGGTGGACGGCAAAAGCAGCACCGTGAATTTGAACTATACCCATGAAGAGAACGTGTTCGATCTTTGGCGCAGTTTGCGCTTTGGCGACAATCTTCAGGCATGGCTTGAGCAAAACGCGGTCCTTCCCGACCCGCGCTGCCGGGCAGGCAAGGACTGTAAGGAGCAAGAATGAAAGTGAAAATCGCCATGCTGAGCGGGCTGGCCGCATTAAGCCTCAGCGGCTGTACGCCGCGCATTGAGGTGGCGGCACCCAAGGAGCCGATAACCATCAACATGAATGTCAAAATCGAGCATGAGATCCACATCAAGGTCGATAAAGACGTCGAAAACCTGCTGAAATCACGCAGCGATTTATTCTGAGGCCGCAGCGATGAAAAAATTACTGTTATTGGCGGTTCTGAGCCTTGGGCTTATCAGCCAGAGCGTGTTTGCGCTGACGCTTGATGAAGCCCGGGCGCAGGGGCGCGTCGGGGAAACCCTGACCGGTTATCTGGCACCGGTGGCACAGGATAAAGAAACGGTCGCGCTGGTGAAGCAAATCAACGATGCGCGCAGCGAAAGCTATCAGCAGCTGGCTGACAGCAACAATTTACCGGTGGATGAGGTCGCGATGATGGCCGGGAAAAAGCTGGTTGCGCGGGCGCAGCCGGGCGAATACGTGAAGGGCCTGAACGGAAAATGGCTGAAGAAGTGATCAGCGATTGCGTTTGCGGTACTCGCCAGGCGACACGCCAAAGCGCTGGCGAAAGGCAGTAGAAAAATGGCTGTGATCGGTAAAGCCCCAGCTGAAACCGATCCCCGCCAACTTTTCGTCATCGGTGGCGCTGCGTATCGCTTTGGCGCAGAGATCCAGCCGCCGATTTTTAATATATTGCGCTACCACCAGGCCTTTATTGGCGAACATCCGGTACAAACTTCTCACCGACATCCCCGTCTCATTGGCCAGCCATTCCGGGCGCAACATTTCTGATTGCAGGTGGCTGTCTATCAGCTGAAGCACTTTATCAAACTGTTTATCGCGGCGTGACGGTGTCACATCTTGTTGCTGCAACACCGGGCGCAGCAGGCATACAATTGCCTCCAGCGCGGCTTCGCTTTCGCTGCCGGAGAGCTCGCGGTTATTCATGCTTTCCTGCAACAGGCGATGACTCATCTGAACCATCGGCAAGTTTTTCCCTAAACGCTGAACGCAGTGGCTTTCGCCCACGCGCAGTTGCTGTTCCAGCAAACTTCTGGGCAACAAGAGCGAGGTCTGGCGGGAGCGTTGTTGCCAGATGATGGAGCACGGGCGTGAGGCATCGACCAACGTAATGTCGCCGGGCTGGATAACCGTCTGGCGTTCGTTTTGCTCGATGATGGCCTGGCCTTCCAGCTGAAAAACCGTGTAAAACCAGCTGTCGTTGTGTTTGCTGATCTCATTTTTGGTGCGGTAGAGATTAACATTGGCGGTGGTGACGGTGCTGAGTTTTAGCCCTTGTGCATAGCCGGTTTCCAGATGCCCCGAAAACTCGCCATCCAGCGGGCGAGCGGCAAAGTTGCCACACTCCTGGTTTATCTGGGCCAGCCACTGCTGGAACTGCTCATTGCCGGTCATCTGCGCCATTTCCTGCCTCGGTCATTGAAGTGCCAACACATTGTTGCATTTATGTTGCATAAACAAGCCTGTGCTGGTGACTATACGAAAGAACTATCACTGGCGACAGGAGGCAGCATGACTATTGTCACTGTTTGCGAGGGCTGTCACAGGCGACAAAGCGAATGACACAGAGACAAAAACGGAAAAGGCGCGCGGCTTCTACACTGGTTGAAACCGTGAAGGGTAATAAGGAGCTGATATGTCTGATTCACAGGTCGCGCTGCTTGAGAGCGTACAACAATTTCTGGCGCGCCAACACGGGCTCTACATTGACGGAAAACAACAGGCCGCACGCAGTGACAAGCGCCTGACCGTTTGGGACCCGGCGACGGGCAAATCCATTGCCACCACGGCGGATGCGAACAGCGCGGATGTCGATGCCGCGGTAATGTCCGCCTGGCGCGCGTTCGTTGACCGTCGTTGGGCAGGGCGCATGCCCGCTGAACGCGAGCGTATCCTGCTGCGTTTTGCTGATTTAGTGGAAAAACACGCGGAAGAACTGGCCCAACTGGAAACGCTGGAGCAGGGCAAGTCGATCAATATTTCCCGCATGTTTGAAGTGGCCTGCACGTTGAACTGGATGCGTTACACCGCCGGGCTGGCGACTAAAATCACCGGGCAAACGCTCGACGTCTCTATTCCACTGCCTGCGGGCGCGCGTTATCAGGCGTGGACGCGCAAAGAGCCGGTGGGCGTGGTGGCCGGAATTGTGCCCTGGAACTTCCCGCTGATGATTGGCATGTGGAAAGTAATGCCTGCGCTGGCGGCAGGCTGTTCTATCGTGATCAAACCGTCCGAAACCACACCGTTGACGCTGCTGCGCGTGGCGGAACTGGCAACCGAGGCCGGTGTGCCGGAAGGCGTATTTAACGTGGTGACTGGCAGCGGTGCCGAGTGTGGTTCGGCGCTGACGTCGCATCCACATGTCGCCAAAGTCAGCTTTACCGGCTCAACTGCGACGGGCAAACAGATCGCCCGCACGGCGGCGGACAGACTGACGCGCGTTACGCTGGAACTGGGCGGTAAAAACCCGGCCATTGTGCTGAAAGACGCCGATCCGCAATGGGTGATTGAAGGCCTGATGATGGGCAGCTTCCTCAATCAGGGCCAGGTTTGTGCGGCCAGCTCGCGGATCTACATTGAAGCGCCGCTGTTTGACACCCTGGTCAGCGGTTTTGAGCAGGCGGTGAAATCCCTGAGCGTCGGGCCGGGTATGTCTGAAAGCGCGCAGATTAATCCGCTGGCTTCACGTGCGCACTGCGATAAAGTCGCGGCGTTCCTGCATGAAGCCGAACAAAACAAAGCCGAATTAATTAGCGGTAATAGTGGGCCAGAAGGCCAGGGCTATTACGTTCGACCGACGCTGGTGGTCAACCCGGATGCGCGTTTGCGTTTAACGCGCGAGGAAGTCTTTGGCCCGGTGGTGAACCTGGTGCGCGTCGCGGACGGTGACGAAGCGCTGCGTCTGGCAAATGAAAGTGAATACGGCCTGACCGCCAGCGTCTGGACGCAAAATCTCTCTCAGGCGCTGAGCTACAGCGACCGCTTACAGGCGGGTACGGTGTGGGTAAATAGCCATACGCTGATCGACCCGAACTTGCCGTTTGGGGGCATGAAGCAGTCCGGCACCGGACGGGATTTCGGCCCAGACTGGCTCGACGGCTGGTGTGAAACCAAATCAGTGTGCGTGCGTTATTAAAGTAACCTGAGCCCTCTCAATCGGGAGGGCTTATCGTCAGTGGGCCGCCAGCACGTGAAAGAAAGCAGGGTCCGCCTGAATCACCGCCAGAACTTTGGCCGCCAGTCCTGTCGGATTACGCCTTTTCGCTTCCCAGCTTTTAATGGTATCGAGGCTGGTTCCCAGCGCTTTCGCCATTTCGCTTTGAGAGACGTTGAGCTGCTCTCTGATCGCTTTGACGTCGGCAATTTCATAGCGGGTCACACGTCCTGCCGCTTTATCGCCGTTTTTGATCTCGACCGCTTCTTCCAGGGACGCTTTCAACTCGTTAAAAAAAGTCATATCACACCTCGTTTTTCAGTAATTTTGTGAGTTTCTTGAGGGCTGATTTTTCTGAATCCGTCAGGGAATCTTTGACGTTTTTGGGGTAAGCCAGCACCAGCCAGACAATCTCTTCGGTAGCCAGAAAGTAGATAACTCTGGCGCTTCCGCTTTTTCCCTGTGAGCCCGTTGCCATTCTGATTTTCCGCAAACCCCCGGTTTGCTGAATGACATCGCCCCGGGTGGGGAACTGGATAAGTTCTCTTTGCAGTTCTTTCAGTTCATCATCCGTGGCGATCGTTTTAATCTGCCGGGTGAACTGAGGCGTTTCGATAAACTCAATGGCATGGGTCATGAGCACACTCTCCTTGTGCGGGTACAATGTACACCCATCTCGGGTACTATGTACACCGTTAATTATGACGACGACGGGGTGTTGCCGTGCATACTATTCCCGCGCCAGGCGTTTCGCGGGATGGAGAGTGAAATGTGCGTACGTGCTCGGAAAGATTCGTTCTGGGGTCTGTGAAACTTATTCCGGCAAGTCGAAAACCTGCAGCATGTAACCGCCGCGTGCAAAATTGATATATTTATCGGTTTTCAGCGAGGAAATGATATTGAGAATGCTGCTGCGTGACAGCCCCGTGCGTTCTTGAATGTAGTTGAGAATATTGACGCGGGCTTTTGTTTCTTCCGGCAGTTTATCGAGTTCACGAAGGTAGTGGCAAACGATGGGGAAAGTGCGTTGGTTGACGATTTGCATGTCTCGACAAAGCATGGTGTTGGTGTGATACGCCAGCACTTCCGCCACGTCACGCCACAGGCCATTTTGTTCAATCGCAGAGGTGGCGTCCTGGAGTTCCAGTCGGGAAAGTAAACACGGGGTCTCCGCGCGCAATTTATTGCCACGAAGCGGCGAGAACATCTCGGAAAACCCGAATATATGAGGTTCAGTGACGGTGGCGATTAAAATGCTGTCAGTGACCCTCGACACGGATAATTCTCCCTCAAGGAAAACATACACGTACGGTACACCGCCATGATCCCAGTTCAGACGTTTTTTGGGTGCGACGTCGATGATTCTGCCGAGAGGCTTCAGGACGGTGATCAGACGGTCAATTGCCGCAGTGGGTCTTTCTGGAGGGGTAATCATAAGTAACCTGACAAGAATGAAAATCTGAATGTTATTCTAGAGGATAAACGCGCCTGGGGCTGAATTACTACAGGGTTTAAATCCGTTGTGGATTGCGTGTGAACGTGAAATGGTTCTCCATCCACCATTCGAAATCAACAGACTGGATATTTATTAATGAACTTTGCGGTTTCGTGGTGCATATTTCCGCTCCTTATGCTCATACAGTAATTTGTCGGCCTTAATAAACGCGGTTTCCAGCGTGTCCTGTTTCTGCATCTGATAGCTGCCCCACGAAAATGCCACTAGCCGACGCTCATCGGTTTGCAGAAGTTTATCGGTGATGCGCTGAATAACTTCGCGAGCTTTATCCAGCCCGGCATCCAGCAGAATAATGTTGAACTCGTCGCCGCCAGGGCGAATGCCGTAGTCACTTTTACGCAGGGAAGTGGTGATGGCGCTGCCAAGCAGCTTAATGGCCTCATCGCCCGTATGATGCCCCAGCGTATCGTTAATGCGTTTGAGTCCATCGCAGTCGATGGCAATAATCGTCACGGCTATTTGTCGGCTCAGCAAACTCTGTATTTTTTCGTCCAGTTGCGCATTGATAATTTTGCGATTAAACAAGCCGGTCAGTGGATCGGTCACATTATCGCGGGCCAGCGAAGCGTTACGATCAAGGTGATAGCGCGCGGACTGGCAAAGCAGCAGCGTGGTCAGAATATACATCACAATCATCCACAGCTGATTCAGAATGAAGAACTGAAAATCAAGGCAAATATGCAGCGTGTAGTAACGGGTAATGGGGGCCTCAAAATTGATCATCGTGAACGACGTCCAGGACGGCTGATGGAACTGAATGATTTTTCCGCTACGATTATCCGCAACGTAGATCGTCAAAAAGGACCATAAAACCGGACGTTCAGGGGTGTAAAATGAGGTGGCCAGGTCGGAAATAGTAAAATCGGTTACCAGTACACCTTCCACTTTACCGGATACAAATACCGGGTTCAGGGTGCTGATGATATTTTTTCCCGTAATGCTGTCTTTATAAATATGCGAAACAATATTATTCCCGAGCTGTAAATCCGCGAGCGCTTTTGTACCTATTTCGAGTGAAATGGCATCGGTGTCGATACTGATATTTTTCCCGTCAGACATCAACCAGTTGTGGAAAACGTATTTCCGCGAGTCGATCAGGCGATTAATGTAAATATAATGCTTATTAAGGTTGATGTAGTAACGCATATTATCAAAGGTGTAGCCGGTATAATTCGAGAAGCTATAACGCGGCAACGGACTCACGCGATAGTTTAACAGCCCTGCAAGGGCGGGGACGTCAGCGGCCCAGGAGTGGCATTCACGAGAGCGTGTTTGCAGCGTTCCGACAAGGGCTGGCAGGGTGTGCGAGACAAGGTTCAGGCCATAAATGCCGTTGATCCGCTCCATGTGCTGGCAAACGGTCGTCGGATCGTTTTCACCCGGCACAGGAACAACGGGTGAAGATAATGCGGTGGAGATATTATAAGCAATGCGCTGATTAATATATTCTTCATGAAACAGGGCTGATTTACCGTTTTCGGCAATATACCCCATGTAGCTGGTTAAATTGCGGTACTCCCGGAACAGCAAGCCGGTGAAGACGGCGGTAGTGAGAATGACAATAGCCGCAAGGGTAATCGTTCGCTTATTATTCACCAAGATACCCTGTTCCTTTCTCAATCCTGTCCACGCTTCCAGTATAGCGCGGGAAATATAGCACCCCTGTTTCTCTTTCATGAAGGCTGAGATCAAGAAAGGGGCCGAAGCCCCTTTTATTTACTTCTTCTGTTCGCCAAGCGTCGGCGTTTCATTGAAGAAGTTCCACGGTTTCAGCAACGCGTGAACCCATTCGGTTGGCATAATCGGCCATTCTTCCGCACGAGCCACGTGCGTGGTACCCGTAGTTACCCACACTACATCATCCTGATTATCCACCGATTCATTATCCTGAGTGTACTGACCAAGACCGGTGTCATGGATGGAACGGTTAGGGTATTTGCCTTCCGGATAACGTTCATCCGCCTTGTAGCGGGTCACCCACAGTTGTTTATCCATAAAGCTCAGGCGGTGATAAATCCACTCGTCAGGCGCGAATTTCGCCCCGGTCGCCACCGGATGGGTGCCACCGGCGTACGGGATAATCTGGTACGAAACCGGATTACCCATACGGTTCTCTTTGCTGGTGTTGCTCAGCAGACGAATCGTACCCGGGTCGAATTTCTGCGCCGCCTGCTGCTCGGTGTCGATCGTATGCTGGTCAATCTGCATGGTACTGGTCCGCGGGCCACCGGCAGTATTCGGCTTCACATCCGGATCCATCGCCACCAGGCGGTTGTTTTCGCCATCTACATCCAGGTCGAGTCTGAAGTTGTAGATATGCTGGTGGGTGGTGCCGACGATGTTGTGGTCGATGAGCGTGCCGTATTTGGTGTCATCTTTGGCAGTCGCATCGTGCATGGTTTTGGACTGCACGCCTTTCACTGCTTCGATCCCCGTTGCACCGGCATCAATACCGATGGTGCCGTTTTCGTGGAACACCCAGTCAAAGATGTAGTCGTAGTTGCCGACGGTGCTTATCCAGCGGATAACCAGTTCCCGGCGCTCGGTGCTGACGTTCGGCTTGCCCATTTCCTGATGCTTATATTCCGGCCCGGCGTAGCGTTCAAAGACCGCGATCGCATGTGGAATATTCATTGGCGCACCCGTGTAATCGGCGATGGTTTCATCCAGCAGCACGGCGTTTGACGGCGCATCTTTGCCGCGGGCGATAGGCGAGGTCAGGGTGCCCATGCCGTAGTCGCCGGAATCCAGATACGCTTTGAAGTACCAGCCCACGTCCGGGTCGCCGTAAGGCACGATCATCCCGCCGAGTGAACCCTCGTACATGATTTTGCGTTTGGTCCCGTTGTCGTTATAGGTCACGGTCGACAAAATTGGCCCTACGCGAGAATCCAGACGCAGGTGGAAATCCCAGTTCTGCCAGTGCACCATATCGCCGGTGATGGTGTAGTTCTTGCCTTCCGGTTCGATGATGTCCAGCGGCTTAAGCTGTTTAGCCACGCGGTCACGGCCATCATACGGACGCGGGGTCATCGGCACCGGGATCACCGGACCTTCTTCAATCTTAATGATTTTCTTCTGTTCCAGGTCGACAACTGCCACCAGGTTTTCAATCGGGTGCGCCCAATAGTTGCCATCGCCGACGTCCAGATAGCTCACCACTTTCAGCAAGCGATCTTCCTGCTTGAGGCCGTCTTTGCCGTCGAAGTAGCCGACGGTCAGCGGAGTAGTGATAACCTTAGTTGTGTCAGTTATGCCGTGTTTTTTCAGCACGTCAGCAAATTCTTTGCTGGCGTTGATGATGTTCTGCACGGAAGAGAAATCGTCGAGCAGCACCATGCCGTGCGCGTCTTTGATGCGCGCCCAGTGCAGCACTTTTTTATTCTTCAAATCGACCTGACTTTCAATTACGTGTTTGCCGTCGAGCATCGTCACGTTTGCCAGCCGATCTTCATCGACGGCGGTGCCACTCATGACGAAGTTCCAGACTTTCGCTTTTTCGGGTTCGGCGAGGGTAATTTGCGTGAAGCGTGTATTCGGTTTGAAATCTGACGAAGCCTTAACAATCTCAACCGCTTCTTTGATTTCATTGGCGGTCAGCGCATTCAGCGGGTGCGGGCGCTTCTCGACCTGGAAAGTCTGATCCAGGCCAGACTGGAACACGTCGTTGATAAAAGTATCCGAAATC
>Ga0079104_1001161_pt1 | contig 19041 bp, 18 predicted proteins | sample MedtruBG_FD_76829 | JGI IMG/M metagenome (GOLD analysis project Ga0079104, IMG submission 76829) | Root nodule microbial communities of legume samples collected from California, USA - Medicago truncatula BG | ecosystem: Host-associated > Plants > Roots > Nodule | place: USA: California...
ATCGGTCAGCTTCAACTTCTTCCAAAACCCCGCTTCGGCGGGGTTTTTGCTTATGTGAGCCAGCGAGATGAATGACTTTCCACGACGCTATACCCAAATGAAAGCGGCTTATCGGTCGGCGTCAACTTCTTCCAAAACCCCGCTTCGGCGGGGTTTTTGCTTTTCTGCATGATGAAAACACTGCCCGGCGGCGCAAGCTTGCCGTGCCTACGATGTATTGTGTGGGAGTTGTAGGCCCGGTAAGCGTCAGCGCCACCGGGCAAAAAACCGCACCGTTCAACGCCAAAATATAATAAATACACCCCGAAAATTTAATTTAATATTTCCCGCCCCAAAAACGATAACGCACGTTTATTATTAAACGACTTACTAATGGCGTGTTTTATTGTGCGTGGTAACCTTATTGGTGTAATACCCTCAGGTTGTGCTGCGTGCATTATTCCTCTTGCCTGGTGGTAAACCTATTTTCCGTTAATCACCTGCATTTTCCGACAGCTCCCCATGGTCCCCTATGATTTTACGTTATTTTAAAACATCATCATTTTCTCTGACCGGAGCTGTCAGAACCTTATTCATTGCATTTTATTGCATGGTGTTTGCTATTGTTTCAACGGTGGTCTATCTCGACCGTCAGAGCCTGCTGGACACCATCAGCCACAACCTGTTTGTTTCCAAGACCAGCCTGCTTAAAACAGCGGTTGAGGATTACATTAATATTCCGCGCCAGGCCGATTCGGTACTGAGAGACACGTTCAAACATTATCAGACTGACAATATCGCCGTCGGCGATGTTTATGACGATATCATGAACGTGATGAATGATGTCTTCCAGAGCAACGTCGACCTGAATGTGTTGCAGTTTGGCAATCTCAAGGGTGATTACATTGGCATCAGCCACCGCCGTGACGGTGGCAAAGAAGAGTATCTGACCTTAAAAGATGCCTCAACGCACGACGTTCTGGTGTCGTACGCCGGGTCGACCACGCGTTCAACGGCGGTCATGCAGAACCCGCATTATACGATGCACAACCGGCCGTGGTATCAGCCGGTCAATGAATATAAGAAACCGCTGTGGACGCCGGTGTATCGTGATCTCAGTACCGAAAAAGAAGTGGGTATTGCCTACAGCGTGCCCGCGTTCAACAGCAAGGGGCAGTATATTGGCGTGATTGCCAGTGAACTGCACCTGCGAAATTTGAGTAAAATGCTGCGCCGCCAGCGTCCGTATCGGGAGAGTAATTTGCTTATCCTGGATGAGCGCGATCAGATTGTGGCCTCATCCTCAGACAACCTTGCTCCGCCCGTTCATTCAGAATTGGTGCTGCCCACGCTGACCAACAATTCCTCGCCAATGATTAAGGAAGTTGGCAAATCACTTCTGGCGGCCAGCCCGAATGAGGTGATTAATATCAAGCTTAATGGTGACCGTTATTACGCCACGCGTTTTCCCGTTACCGATGCGACCGGCGAATTAAAATGGCAGGCGGTGGTCATCATTCCGGCGTCGGCGATTATTGCGACCGTAAAGCTGCATGATAACGTCATGATTGTGGCGTTGATCCTGACCTTCCTGCTCAGCGCGGCGTTGGTCCACGTGGTGCTGAGCCGCATTACCTCGCCGTTACGCCAGATTGCCCAGCGCACCAAAGAGCTGGGGTCCGGGCAGTGGACAGAAGGCAACTGTGACTATCAGTTCCAGGAAATCGCCGAGCTCGAATCCGGCTTTAAGCATTTGTCGCAGCGGTTGACCGACAGCTTCGAAGAGATGCGTAAAAAAATCGAATTTGACCCCACCTCCGGTCTTTATACCCGCAGTGGCTTATTAAATGATGAACGGATTTATCACCATCATAATTTGATCGCGCTGGTCCACGTGACCAATATGAAGTCGATCATGAACACGCTGGGTAATAAATATGCGGATGAATTTATTGCTGAATTTATGCGACAGGCAGAAGCCGTTCTGCCGACCAATATTATTGTGGCTCGCGATAATATTGATAAATTTATCATCGTTTTCCCGGGGATAAACCAGGAGAGCGATTACGTTAAATACCAGAACATTATCAACTCGCTGTTCTCGCTGAACAATAAGTCAGGCAAAAGCGGGAAGGGAAATATTCTGTTTGGCGGTAACGCAGGGATGGTGTTGCAGGATATTACGCCAGAGACGATAACGGATATCTTGATGCATGCCTGGATAGCCCTGCGTCACGCTGAAAAATCGGGCAATGCGCAAACGCGGCTCTATCAGCCTGAAATGCTGGAAGCGGAGCTGACCAATATTCGCCTGCATGATTCTCTCGGCGGCGCGATGGCCAGCAATGAACTGTACCTGGTGATCCAGCCGATTGCCGGACAGGATGACAGCGCATCGTGCATGGCCGGTGAGTGTCTGGTGCGTTGGCACTCTAAAAAGTTGGGCGAAATTCCGCCACAAGATTTCATTCCGGTGGCCGAAGAAAGTGGGCTGATAATCCCGCTGGGCCGCTGGATTATTGAAGAAGCGTGCCGTGAACTGGCCGCGATGATTGCGCGTGGCGCACCGAAAGATTTCCGCCTGCACATCAATATTTCGGCGATTCAACTGCTGCAAAACGGTTTTGCCTGGCATCTGATGGATACCATCCAGCTGCATGGCCTGCATAACGAAAACATCTGCATTGAGATTACCGAAGGCGGGCTGGATCGCGATATGGCTCAGGCTTCTCAGGTGCTGAACTATCTTCGTCGGCACAATATCTGCATCTGTCTGGATGACTTTGGCGCCGGTTTCTCCAGCATGTCTTATTTGCACTCGATTCCTTTCGACAGCATCAAAATTTCAAAGCATTTGATTTCCAATAGATTGAACAATGAGAAGAGCATTTGTGTCTTTAATTCCTTGTTAACACTGGCGAAAGGTTTCCAGGTACCGTTGATTGCGATCGGCATTGAGGATGAAGACACCCGGGAGCATTTCTTCGCCCTCGGCTGCGATCAGGTGCAGGGCTACTATCTTGCCCATCCTGCGCCGTTTTCCTCTCTGTTTTATGGTTCTGAACCGGTCGCCAGTGATAAGGCCGCTACAGCGCTGACCCCTCAACATGACAGCGCTGGTCAGGAGACTCATTGATGTTCCGCATGCTTAAAACACGCTCGATCTCCTTTGCGAGCATGCTCATCCTCAGCCTGATGGTCTGCACTGTCATCATGATGTTGCTGTTTTTCTTCCTCCAGCGCCGGGACATCAGCAGCTGGTATACGGAAATGGCGCAAAAAACGCTGACCCAAAAAAGCCAGTATCTCAGCCACCGCATTGATATGTATCTGAACGAGCCTCAGCGTGCGGCCGAGCTGATGTCTGATTTGGTGAATGCGTCCTCGGGCATGGATTCTCCTGCCGTTGAGCAACAACTGAGGCATGTTCTGGGGCATGATTTTGTCTCTTCCGATACGATTTCACGGATTGGGCTGGCGACGGCAGACGGGAAGTACATCGCGTACGAAAGAGATAAAAAATCGGGTGTTATCTTCCCGATCAAAACCTCGCCGACTGTGCGCGACAGATTAGATATTTACCGTTCGGCGTCGAGGGATTCAGATATCGTCGGCCACGTTGAGCACTACAATATTTTCTCGCGTCACTGGTTTATTAAAGCGATGACGCAAACCCGGCCTTTCTGGTCCAAAAATTACTATCACATGTCGACCAGCAATGGCCAGGCGATGAGCTGGCGTATGCCTTTGTATGACAACAGCCGGGCCTTCAAGGGGGTTGTTTTTGCTGATATTAACCCTACGATTATCAGCAATTTCCTCACAAAATCGGCTCCGACGTCAGATAGCACGCTGCTGCTGCTGGATGATCAGCAGCAAATTATTTCGTCTTCTCGCCCTCAATATCTCGCGCCAGCAGACGAAAAGCAGAAAGGGCAGCACGTCAAACTGCAAAATATCTACGCCTTCCCGATGTTGAAAACCTTGCTGCAAGGCGAAAACGAGCAGTCCGCGTCATCGAAAGTCATTACCCATCAGGGCAAGCCATATTTTGTAATAACGCACCCGGTGAGTGACCGGTCGGGGCAGTTTAGCGGTTCGCTGGTGTTGATTGCGCCGAATATCCATCCTTATACCCTGTATAAAACGTCCCATTTCATGACCCTCATTATGATGTCGGCGCTGGCGCTGTTCTTCATGATGGTGATGATTCTGTTGGTGAGAAATTTTTTCCATCCGTTGCAACGGCTGGTACAGAAAACGCGCTGGCTCGGCAAACAGTCGTGGGAACCGGCAGAACAGGGCACGTTGTTCACCGAAATCGCGGTGCTCGAAGAGGAACTCAGCAAGGCGTCGGGCCTGATAACCGGCATGCTGGATGAGCAAAAGCAGCGAATTGAAAAAGATAAAGATACCGGTCTTCTGACGCGCGAAGGCTTCTTGAATGAGCCGTCGCTGTATGACGGCCGCAATTTATTAATGATGATCCGCGTGACTAACTTCCGCGATATGCGCAGTACGTTGGGCCATGCGTATGCCAGGAATTTTGTTCGCTTCTTTGCGCAGAGCCTGATTCAGCTGGCGCCCGCGGAGAGCATTTTCTGCCGCTACTCTGAAGACTTGTTCATCGTGACCTTCCCGGGCCACAACGAGCATAAAGATCTCGATACCTATTGGGGGCTGATCTCGTCGTTGTTCCAGGATACGCCAGCCCGACAAATTCATGACGATCGGGAAGATGCGTCACACGTTTTCACCGGTCAGGGCGGGGCGGTGCTGGAGACCATCACTCGAGGCAACCTGGTCGATTGCATGATGAATGCAGGCCTGGCGCTGCAGCAAATTCGCACCGGCTCTAACCGCGAATATGTCCTGTTTACCCCGGAGATGCGGGAAAGCGAACTCAACAATATCCGCATGTTCCAGGCGCTGCGTGAAGCCCTGTTGAACAATGGTTTCCATCTGGTCCTGCAGCCGATTGTCGAGCTGGACAATACCGACACCTTTACGGAAGGCGAGTGTCTGATTCGCTGGCAATCAGCCGAACTCGGTTTCGTACCGCCGGACGTGTTTATCGGCCTGGCAGAGCGTACCGGCACCATTATCCGTTTGGGCCGCTGGATTATCGAAGAAGCCTGTCGTGAACTGGCGGCGTTTATCGCTCGCGGTGCGCCGGAAGACTTTAAGTTGCACATCAATATTTCGGCGGTGCAGCTGCAGCAGACCGATTTCTCCTCGCACCTGTTGGCCTGTATCCAGCATAACGGGCTAATCAACAGCAATATTTGTCTGGAAATCACCGAAAGCGTGCTGCTTCAAAACAGCAAAAAGGTCATTGAAACGCTTAACTATCTGCGCCGTTTGGGGTTGTCTGTCGCAATTGATGATTTTGGCAGCGGCTATTCAAGCCTGTCCTATCTGCATTTGCTGCCTTTCGATTGCCTGAAGATCGACCGCGATTTTGTGAAAGGTGTGCTGGATGACCGTAAGAGTGAGGCCATCATTTCGTCGGTGATTATGCTGTCGCAATCCTTCGGCGTACCGCTGGTTGCAGAGGGGATAGAGACCGTGGAAATGGGAGAAAAACTCGCGTCGATGGGATGTGTGAAAGCGCAGGGGTATTACTACTCGCGGCCACAGCTTTTCTCGGCTTGGGTACCGCAGGATGGGGTGATTACGGTGAAGGCTAACGGGTAAGCGCTATGAAAAATTCGCATCAGCTTAAATCAGAGAAGAAGCTCTTTTTGATCGTGCTTGTGGTGATGTTAGTCATCGCAAATGCGTTCACTTTTTATATTTCGTTTTCCACGGCCAGAACCAATATTGAACTGGTCACGTCCCGCGTGGTGCGCCTGATAACGAAAGATACACAGAATAACAGAAGCATGGCGTCTGATCTGAGTTCGATGCTGCAACTGCCTGACAGTATGCTAAACCAAAGCCTGGGTATCGATATCAAAAGATTAACCGGCACAGTGAATGAACGACTGAGTGACAGCGAGTTGCCTGCGTGGAAAACGGATATCGACGATGTTCACCGTAAGAAATTCACCATTCTGCGCTCGTTCTGGCGTAATTTCAGTCCTGCCAATAAGTCACGATTTACGACCTACTACACCGACGGTGATACCGGGTATTACTACGTTTTTAACAACGAAAAAGCGATTAAAATTCAAGGTGCTAATCCCCACTTTCGACTGTCTGGTTATATTGAAACAACCTCTTCGCTGCTGAGAAGCAATCGGGGGTTTGTAGTACCGGAACTGTTTGTGAGCAATGTGTATATGGATTCGATTACGAAATTGCCAACCATTACTATCGGCAGCCCGGTAGTGATTAAAGATTTCAGCGGGCAGGGCAGTCGAATGTCCGGGATTATCGCTATCGATTACACCCGGGACGACCTGGCCGCTCTATTCCGTGATGCCTTCGATGAGTTGAATCTCGCCAACTCCGGGTATGACATTCGTATTCATAGTCAGAAAGGTAATGATATCGAGATGAATATCTTCCCGGACAATGGTTCGTGGCTCGAGTTTAATCTCGGGGATATTAAGCTGATAAAGGGCTTCTGCCTGAGTACGCAGGTAAGCTTTATCGAACTGCTGCGCATTAAGCTGGCCGGTTTTCTGTTCTGTAACATCATCATGCTGTTTTTCTTTATGGTCTTCACGCGCTCGCACAAAAGAATTGAGCTGATGATGGATAAACTCACTACCGATTCCCTGACCGACGCGTTGTCGCGGGAAGGCGGGAAAATCGTGACGGAGAATATTCCCAGCAGCCGCAATACGATTCTGGTTGCCATAGATTTGAATGATTTCAAACCGATTAACGACACTTGGGGCCACCATGCGGGAGATGAGGCGCTTATCTTCTTCGCTAAGTATTTACTGAAATCCGTGCGCCAGGGCGATCATCTGATCCGAATGGGCGGCGATGAGTTTATTCTGTTATTACAAAATACGACCATTGCGCAGGCGCGTAAGATGATGGATAAGCGGGCTGCGGAGCTCTCTTATTTCCCATTTGAAAATACCATGATTCCATTATCGTTCTCTTACGGCATCAGTGAACTGACGCATGGCTTTACTGAGAGCTATAAAAAAGCGGATGAAGAACTGTACGAAATGAAAAAGCAGCGCAAAGTGAAAATGGAAGACTTACAGCCTGCCGTTGAATTTTCGAGAATTCAAAACGCGCTTTGAGTGAAATAAGCAGATGTTTCTGCATACAGGCCGCATATGACGCGGCCTTTTTTCATTTACATTCAAATATATATTAATGAAGTGTCATACTTATTCACTGTGTATTACGGGATAATGTCCGCGTTTACTTAAAGGATATTAACAATGAACAAAATGACCCGTATTGCGCTGCTGACTGCTTCCCTGATTGGTTTCACTGGCGTTGCCCAGGCTGCAAACACCGAGGTTGCTCCGGCACCTTCTCAGGATCCCATCGTTCAGCATCTGAAGCTGACTAACGATCAGGTCACAAAAATCAAAAGCCTGCATGACGAAATGGAAAAAAGCGTTGAACAGGTGTCCATGAAAGACGTGAAAGATGGCGCGCTGATTGACGTTATCCACTCTGGCAAATGGGATGAGCAGGCGGTGAAAACCCAGCTCGAAGCGTTCAGCAAAGTTGAGCAGCAGACCCGTTACTACCGCGTGAAGTACTACTTCGATCTGAACCAAGTTCTGACGCCAGAACAGCGTAAGCAGATCCAGGACGATTTGATTCAGTCCATCAATAACTAAGTAAAAAACCCGATTTTTAGCGGGTTTTTTATTGAGGCCTGGCACAACTCCTGTGCCAGCCTGATTTCTGCTTTTACACCGGTAAATCTATCAGCAAAGCGCGCAGCGGCGTATCAGCGACCAGCGTAAGGTTAGCCTCGTCACGAATAAATGCGCCATCCCCACAGGTTAATCCTTCCCGCTCTTCCTGCGGCGTCACCGCGTGAACGGTGCCGTGAATGGATTGCAGATACGCGCGTGGCCCGTGCAGCTGGAAGCTCAGCTGTTCGCCTTTGTTCAGCTGAATGTGGTGAATCCACACCTGCTGGCGGAGTAGCAGGCTGTTCTGGCTGCCATCGGGTGACGCGATAAGCTGCTGCGCGGTATCGGTCAGTTCAAGCTTCTGCATAGACGCGTTTTCCCGCTGTGGGCAGGCATCGAGCCAGAGCTGCATCCGCGTCAGCGACTTCTCTTTGCTAAGGTTGTGCTCGCTGTAGCTGGTGCCCGGCTGGGTGGCAATCAGCAGCGCTTCACCCGCTTTGGCCTGAACGTGATTCCCTTCGCTGTCTCGATACTCGGCTTCTCCTTCCAGAATGATATTCAGGATATCGACCTTCGGATAGGTGCGAGGCTGTAATGACGCGCCTGGCCCGAGCACTTCCTGATTCAGAACGCGCAGGGAAGCGTACCCCAGCAATTTCGGGTCGAAATAGTGTCCGAAGGAGAAGGTGTATCGCGCCTGCAGCCAGCCGAAATCGGCTTGTCCGCACTGTTTGGCTGTTCGGGTAGTAATCATATTCTTGACCTCTCTTTACACTAAACAATGGTAAAGGTATGGACGCTGCATTGTTAGCCAGATATTCTGCCGGGTATGTTCAAATTTCCTGAATGAGAACGCCATGGCTAAAGAGAGAGCATTGACGCTGGAAGCGTTAAGAGTAATGGACGCTATCGACCGGCGTGGTAGTTTTGCTGCCGCCGCCGATGAGCTAGGGCGCGTCCCGTCTGCGCTGAGCTACACCATGCAGAAGCTGGAAGAAGAGCTCGACGTGGTGTTGTTTGACCGTTCAGGTCATCGCACAAAATTCACCAATGTGGGGCGGATGCTGCTGGAACGCGGCCGGGTGCTGCTGGAAGCTGCCGATAAATTAACCACCGACGCCGAAGCGCTGGCGCGCGGTTGGGAAACGCATCTGACGCTGGTCGCGGAAGCGCTGGTGCCGACCCCGGAGCTATTCCCGTTGATTGAAAAGCTGGGGCTGAAAGCCAACACGCAGCTGTCGATCATCACCGAAGTCTTGGCCGGCGCCTGGGAGCGACTGGAGCAGGGCCGAGCAGATATCGTGATTGCGCCGGATATGCATTTCCGTTCCTCGTCCGAGATCAATTCCCGCAAGCTGTATTCGATTCTGAACGTCTACGTTGCTGCGCCGGATCACCCGATTCATCAGGAGCCGGAGCCATTATCAGAAGTGACGCGCGTGAAATATCGCGGCGTGGCGGTGGCGGATACCGCCCGTGAGCGCCCGGTACTCACCGTACAGCTGCTGGACAAGCAACCGCGTCTGACGGTCAGTACCATCGAAGATAAGCGTCAGGCGTTGTTAGCGGGGCTTGGCGTGGCAACAATGCCGTATCCGTTAGTCGAGCAGGATATCGCCGAAGGACGATTGCGGGTAGTTAGCCCGGAATATACCAATGAAGTCGATATTATTATGGCGTGGCGACGTGACAGCATGGGTGAAGCAAAAGCCTGGTGTCTGCGCGAAATTCCAAAGCTGTTTGCCAAAAAATAGGGTTTACCAGAGCTCCCGGCGGCGTAAACGTGCCGGGCCTACGGATCCAACGTAGGCCTGGTAAGCGCAGCGCCACCAGGCGCTGTTTATGTTTTACGGGATCTGCTTAGGATCCGGTCCGAAGCGGTTTTCACCCGGTGTGCCGTTCTGGCAGTTAAAGACCAGGATCACCACCCAACCAATGATGGGGATCAGTAACAGCAACAGCCACCACGCTGAACGATCGGTATCATGCAGACGACGGAACTGCACGGCCCACGTCGGGATCAGCACCAGCAGACCATAAACGCTCGCCAGCACGCCTTCACCGCTGACGCGTTCCAGACCGAGTATTTTATCGATAATACTCAGCACCCCGGCCAGTACGAAGCTCACCAGCACGAACATCCAATATTCTTTCCGGCGCGCGCGGCCGCCAAACCCGATGTAATTTTTGAGTACTTTTAGATACCAGTCCATTTTCCTTGCCTCTGTAATCAGTCAATCACTTGTTTTCTAAGCGATCGAGGTAAGGATAGATGCAAATTATGAATTAAAAAAGGACATCCATTGATGTCCTTAATAATTAGCGGAAGCGCACGTCACGCCCGTGAGGTTCATCAAGATCCTGCCACGGACCAATCGAAATGATCCCCGTCGGGTTAATGGTCTTATGACTGCGGTAATAGTGATGGCGAATGTGATCGAAATTCACCGTCTCCGCCACGCCCGGTAGCTGATAGATATCGCGCAGGAAACCGTACAGGTTCAGGTAATCACTGATGCGGTGTTTATCGCATTTGAAATGGGTGACATACACCGGATCAAAACGCACCAGCGTGGTCCACAGACGGATATCCGCCTCGGTTAACTGGTTGCCGGTCAGATAACGGTGCTGACCCAGGATTTGCTCCACGCGAGCCAGCGCTTCGAAGACTTTCGTCACCGCTTCGTCGTACGCATCCTGGCTGGTGGCGAACCCGGCTTTGTAGACCCCGTTGTTGATGCTGTCGTAAATCCAGTCGTTCAGCTCGTCAATCTGTGGACGCAGCGCCTCAGGGTAATAATCTCCGGCACGTGCACCGAGACCGTCAAACGCGGTATTCAGCATCCGGATAATTTCCGCGGATTCATTGCTGACGATGGTGTGGTTCTTTTTGTCCCACAGCACCGGCACCGTGACGCGTCCGGTATATTGCGGGTCGGCATGCAAATACAGCTGATAGAGAAATTCGTTCTGATACAGCGTGTCGCCGGTCGCGCCGGGGAAGCTGTCGTCAAAGGTCCAGCCGTTCTCATACATCAGCGGGTTGACCACCGACACATCGATGAACGATTCCAGGCCTTTTAATGCGCGCATAATCAGCGTGCGGTGTGCCCACGGGCAGGCGAGGGAAACATATAAGTGATAGCGGTCTTTTTCAGCCGCAAAACCACCTTCTCCGGAGGGGCCTGGCGCGCCGTCGGCGGTCAGCCAGTTACGATACGCCGAAACAGAACGTTTGAATCGTCCCCCGGTCGATTTGGTGTCGTACCAGGTGTCATGCCAGACGCCGTCAATCAGTTGTCCCATGGTTCTCTCTCCTTCAAAATGACAAAAGCGAGGGATTTCCCTCGCTTTACGCTTCAGTCAGTATAGCGGGCTTACCACTTTTTGTTCAGCACGCGGTCAATACTGAACGCGCCCGGACCAGTGATAGCCAGCAGCAGGAAACCGCCAGCGATGGTCAGGTTTTTCATGAACATCAGCGAGTTCACGCCTTCAGCAAAGTTGCTGTGGAAGAGAAACGCGGTCAGCAGCGTAAAACCTGCGGTGAACAGCGCGGTGGTCCGGGTCAGGAAGCCGAACAGAATCGCCAGACCGCCGCCGAATTCGAGCAGAATAGTCAGTGGCAGCAGCGCGCCTGGAACGCCCATCGCTTCCATGTACTGCTGGGTGCCCGCATAACCGGTGATTTTGCCCCAGCCAGCAGTGATAAACAGAATTGGCATCAAAATACGCGCGACCAGAACACCAACATCTTCTAATTTTTTCATTTTACTCTCCATCAAACCACGCAGGCGGCTTTATTCATTTATTGTGCAAATTCGCGGGGATACCGCGGGTTTGCTGTCGATGGAAAGGAGTGTAATCGTGACGGAGGGGGATTGTTAGCAAGGAAAACTGTCGATCTTCTTCAAAGATATTGAGTATTCATTCGGGAAGGAAAAGCGGGAAGAGTGCCCGGCGGACAGGAGTCGCCGGGCAGAGTGCGGTCAGTGGCGTAGCTGCTGCTGGCGCATCGTGCTTTTCACCAGCCGCCATGCGCTCCAGGCGCCGAAGCCGCGACGGCCCCAGCGCACCAGGAAGCGTGGATTGCGTACTGACCAAATAGCCATGACGCTACTGCCGACCAGCGCCCAGGCGCGCAGGCTCAGCAGCGTGTTCCAGCCGCGATCGTAGACATCGGTGGCTTCAATCCAGTCACGACGGCTGGCGGACAGGTCCAGCCGTTGCTGTTGGATTTTGCTCAGCAGATACGCTTTGCGCTTCTGCAATTCCACTTTGCTACTCACGTTCGTCATCCTCAAGCAGCGCCCGATCGTTCGCCAGTTCGTTGCGGGTATGGCGCAGCAGCGTTGAGCGCCGCGCTTTTCGCAGCGTCCAGACGGCGCCGATAAGCGCCAACAGGAGCAGGACGGCGGTGGTGGCAATCATGGCGTTCAGCCGGTATTGCGGATCGATGGCCCAGATAATCAGCACCATCAAACTCATCAGCCCGAATGCCGCGAACAGCATGGTCAGGCCGAGCATCAGCAGCATCTGGAAAAGGTTCGCTTTCTCCTCTTCCAGTTCAGCGACTGCCAGTCGCAGGCGCGTCTCCACCATGTCGACCATGATGGTGACAATGCGCTGGCCGATGCCGAAAACGCTTTTTCCCGGCCCGTTTGAGTGATGTGAGTCAGCCATAATTAACGACGCGACAGCAGCACACCCAGCACAACCCCAACGGCCGCGCCGATACCGACGCCGGTCCATGGGTTATCACGCACGTATTCGTCAGCGCGTGCAGCGGCTTCACGAGTTTGTTTGGCAATGGCATCGCTGGTTTCACCCAGACGGTGACGGCTGTCTTTGAGCGCGCGTTCTGCTTTGCTGCGCAGTTTGCCAAGTTCTTCTTTCGATTTGTCTGAGGAGGAGTTCAGCACCTCTTCCAGGGTATCCGCCAGGGATTTCAGTTCGTCACGCAGATGTTCTGAGGTGTTATCTTTCGCCATGATGTTGTTCTCCAGTGTAATTCGTTAGACTTCCATTGAATCAATAGTCACGAGACTCCAGCGCTTTCAGTTGTTGCTGCGCTTCAGTGAGCTTGTGCTCACGCTTACTGATTTTGTCCGCGTCGCCCTTGGTTTTGGCTTCAGCAAGGTCGTGGCGACGTTCGGTGATTTCTTCTTTCTGTTCGGCAATTTTCTTTTGGTGATCGGCCCGAAGCTTGCTGTCGCTGCAGTTGTCTTTTACTTCCCGCAACGCTTTGTTCAGACCGTCAATGCGGCTCTGGTTATGGTGCTTTTCGGCGTAATGAATTTCTCGCTGAATGTCCTGTTCCTTCTCCTGACACGGCGTTGACGCAAACGCGCCAGCGCTCATTGTCACCAGGCCCAAAGCCAGAAAAATGCGGTATTTCATCGGTTAAACCTTCCCTTGTGTTGTGGGCTCGTTCTGACAGTGCCCCACCCAATCGACGAGATGATGCGGGTGACTTCCGCTTACTCAATGATAGTAAGTAAACGCGAAATCACCAAAGCCTGTGAAAAGATTCAGAATCCTGGAAGGGTTTAACCGAACCGGTGAGGCGTATCGCGAAGGCGGGAGAGCCACTGTGGGGCCAGCGAGTCTTCATCATCGAGCTGAGCGATGATGTAACCGTGGGGCAGGGTTCTGTCCAGCACCTCTTTGGCGGCGGCGCTTTGGTCGCTGGATTCAAACTTAATCACTAAAGCATCATTTTGCGGGGTGATGCTCTTAAAGCGGATGCCGTTAGCATCCAGATGATGCCAGACGGAGAAGCCGTCAGGCATGCTGATATTGGCGCTGACCGGACGAATGGCCAGCGACGACTCGCGTTGCTGAATCGCGGCCCAGAACCAAAGCAGGGCGCAGAGCATAAGCAATGCGCCGAGACTGATAGTGAACCGGCGAAGGGTAACGTTTCGCACTCCCATGCCTAGCTCCGGTTACCGTATTTTTTCTTCACCAGTACGACCAGCGACCCGACCAGACCAATGACCAGCAGCACAACCGGTAGCAGCATCAGGCAGGACATCAGCGCATCTTCGTATTTCAGGAACACCGGGGTTTTCCCCAGCAGATAACCGAGTGACGTCAGGATAAGCACCCACAGCAGGCCGCTCATCCAGTTAAAGAACTGGAAACGGGCGCTGCTCAGACCGGACAGACCGGCGATGGTGGGCAGCAGCGTGCGCACAAAGGCGATAAAGCGCCCGACCAGCAGCGCGGATAACCCGTGCTTATGGAACAGATGATGTGCACGCTGGTGGTAATGGGCGGGCAGGTGCGAAAGCCAGTTTTGCACAATGCGCGTATTCCCGAGCCAGCGGCCCTGAATGTAACTCAGCCAGCAGCCGAGGCTGGCGGCGGTGGTCAGCAGCAACAGCGTTTGCGGGAAGCCCATCGCGCCCTTGGCAATCAGGACGCCGACCAGCACCAGCAGGCTGTCGCCCGGTAAAAAGGCAGCAGGTAATAATCCGTTCTCTAGGAAAAGGATCATAAACAACACGAAGTAGAGCATGCCTATCATGGAGGGGTTGGCGAGGGTTTCGAAATCCTGGCTCCACAAGGCATTGAGTAATTGGGTTAACAGTTCCATTCACGATTCCTGGTACATCGATTAATGTCACGCCTGAACGCGTTTTTCTGCCGGACGTCAGTTGTTATTGATTGATTATGGACGCTGGCAACACGCTCTGAACTTATCCATGTTTACGCGAATCAGGCACGCCCGACTCGCCAACGACAAAATGCATCTAAGTGTAACAAAGGCTCTGGATTAACGTCACAGAAATTGCAGTTTGTTGCGGTTTGATTTTGCTGTCTGGAGAGGGGAGTGGCGAGGGATTTTACACAGGCTGACACTATAGTGGATTTACTTACCCCCGATGAGCGATCGGGGGCTAGGGAAAATCTTATTTCGCGCCGTTGGCGGCGGTATCGAGATGCACCACCGGATTATCTGCAAACAGATAGCGGTCAGCGTTGAACTCGAAATCATCGCTGGTTTCGTTAAATAGCATCAGCTTGGTGTTTTCCAGATGCTGCCACATCGCCAGTTTTGCCGCATGCGGGTCTTTGCGGATCAGCGCCTTCAGAATTTGGTCATGATCGTCACACCAGTTATCCACCGTGCGCAGATCGATATGGTCGTGAAGTTTTTTCCAGTACGGGTTATGCACGCGCTGGGTCCACATTTTTTCGACAATCGCCGCCAGGGCGGTGTTTTGTGTCGCCAGGGCAACCTGGACGTGGAACTGGAGATCCCATTCGGAGTCGCGGAAGCATTTCTCTTTGCGCGCATTCTCCTGGATTTCCATCAGCTTCATGATGTCCTGCTTCGTCACCTGGGTAGCGGCGAACTCGGCAATATTGCTTTCGATAAGCTGGCGGGCCTGAAGCAGCTCGAATGGGCCATAGTTGGCGAACTCAAGGGATTCGTCCGGCGCCTGGTAATGCTTCGCGGTGCTGGAAATGACATGAATACCGGAGCCTTTGCGGACTTCAACGTAGCCTTCCACTTCCAGCATGATAATGGCTTCACGAACCACCGTGCGGCTGACATTCTTCTCGTCGGCAATAAAACGTTCCGCAGGCAGTTTGTCGCCCACAAGATAAACGCCTTGCTCGATGCGATTTTTCAGATCAGCGGCAAGCTGTTGATATAAACGGCGTGGTTCCGTGATTGGCATATTCGCTCCAGGCAGGGTACGGCATGAGGATTTGTTATACCACTTTTACGGAAAACTCACCACCTTCTTAACGGCAAAAAGCCGCCCGGAAGGCGGCTTTCAAGCAGGTATAGCAAGGGTTAGCTCTGGGTTGCTGTCCCGCCAACGGCGTGAGTGGTTTCGGCTGCCGGTTTGTTCTGCAGCACAGTCCAGATAACGACGGCACCAATCAGGTCGAACACCGCCAATACCGCAAACAGTGGGCTGAAGCCCAGCGTATCGGCCAGCGCACCGACCACCAGGGCAAACAGCGTACTGGCTGTCCAGGCCGCCATGCCGGTCAGGCCGTTCGCCGTCGCCACTTCATTACGACCAAAGACGTCGGAAGACAGGGTAATCAGCGCCCCGGACAGTGACTGGTGAGCAAAGCCACCGACGCACAGCAGGGCAATCGCCACGTACGGGCTGGTGAACAGGCCAATCATGCCAGGACCAATCATCAGAACCGCACCCATGGTGACGACCAGCTTACGGGAAACAATCAGGTTTACGCCGAACTTACGCTGGAACAGCGGTGGCAGATAGCCGCCGACGATACAGCCGAGGTCAGCAAACAGCATTGGCATCCATGCAAACATCGCGATGTGTTTCAGGTCAAAGCCATAGACTTTAAACATGAACAGCGGGATCCAGGCGTTGAACGTCCCCCATGCCGGTTCAGCCAGGAAACGTGGCAGCGCGATACCCCAGAACTGGCGGTTACGGATAATCTGCCAGGCCGACATTTTTTTGCCGTTATCGGTCTGATGCTGTGCTTCCTGACCCCCAATGATGTACTCACGTTCTTCATCGGACAGTTTTTTCTGGTCACGTGGGTGTTTGTAGAAAATCAGCCAGGCCATTGCCCATGCGAAGCTCAGGACGCCGGAGATGATGAACGCCATCTGCCAGCTGTGCATGACGATTGCCCACACCACTAACGGCGGCGCAATCATCCCGCCAATGGAGGAGCCGACGTTGAAGTAACCGACGGCAACGGAACGTTCTTTTGCCGGGAACCACTCGGAGCTGGCTTTGAGACCGGCCGGGATCATCGCCGCTTCAGCTGCACCGACGGCACCACGGGCGACAGCCAATCCACCCCAGCTGCTTGCCAGTGCGGTCGCGCCGCAGAAACATGCCCACAAAACGGCAAACATCGCATAGCCAACTTTGGTGCCTAACAGGTCCAGCACGTAGCCTGCGACCGGCTGCATAATGGTATAAGCAGCGGAGTAGGCGGCAATGATATAGGAGTATTGCTGTGTGGAAATATGCAGTTCTTGCATTAAGGTCGGCGCAGCGGCCGCCACGGTGTTACGAGTGAGGTAACCGAGCACGGTGCCCAGCGTCACCAGTGCAATCATGTACCAACGTAACCCTTTAATCTTACGCATGTAAAACCTCGTCATTTTGTTTTATCCGCACATCGCGCGGTCATCTTCCTGGGTGGAGGAGGATGTTTAAGTAACGGGGGGCGTAACAGATTTCCTGTAACGGCCCGAACCTTGCCATTAGTAATCCTGCGAATTCGGTATCCGTACCGGTCAATTCCGATGAATGAATCATCGGTAATGCATTCTTTCCACTGATAGGTTGCGACGGGGCAAACGATAACTTGTCATACAACTTTAAAAGGTGAGAACCGTCACAAATGCTGGAATAACCGTAGGGTCTTTATCTGCGTTGTAAAGAGCCAGTGGTGGCGCGGCCTGGCGAAGGGTTAGGTTGTTTCTTGGTACTTTTTTTGTTGGCTTTTATTGATCTGACTCACGAAAAAATCTTCAGTGACTGGAAATTGGTGTGATAACTTTGCAGCATTGCAGTTAAGCATCTGACGCACTCTTTTAGAGGAAGACGATAATGACTCCGTTTATGACCGAAGATTTCCTGCTCGACACCGAATTTGCCCGCCGTCTGTACCATGACTACGCCAAAGACCAGCCGATTTTCGACTACCACTGTCACCTTCCGCCGCAGCAGGTTGCCGAAAATTACCGTTTCAAAAACCTGTATGACATCTGGCTGAAAGGTGATCACTACAAATGGCGTGCGATGCGTACCAACGGCGTGGCTGAACGTCTGTGTACCGGCGATGCCTCTGACCGTGAAAAATTTGATGCATGGGCCGCTACCGTGCCGCACACCATCGGCAACCCGCTGTATCACTGGACGCACCTCGAACTGCGTCGTCCGTTTGGCATCACCGGCAAACTGCTGTCGCCGAGCACTGCCGACGAGATCTGGAACCAGTGCAACGATCTGCTGGCGCAGGATCAGTTCTCCGCGCGCGGGATCATGAAGCAGATGAACGTGAAGATGGTCGGCACCACCGACGATCCGATTGATTCGCTGGAACATCACGCCACCGTGGCGAAAGACACCAGCTTCGACGTCAAAGTGCTGCCGAGCTGGCGCCCGGATAAAGCCTTCAACATCGAACAGGCCACCTTCAACGATTACATGGCGAAACTGGGTGAAGTGTCTGATACCGACATCCGTCGCTTCAGCGATCTGCAAACGGCGCTGGGCCGTCGTCTGGATCACTTTGCCGCTCATGGTTGTAAAGTGTCGGATCACGCGCTGGACGTGGTGCTGTTTGCTGAAGCCTCTGAAGCCGAACTCGACGACATCCTGGCGCGTCGCCTGTCCGGCGAAACCCTGAGCGAGCGTGAAGTGGCGCAGTTTAAAACTGCGGTGCTGGTCTGGCTCGGTGGCGAATATGCCCGTCGCGGCTGGGTGCAGCAGTACCACATCGGTGCGCTGCGCAATAACAACCAGCGTCAGTTCAAATTGCTGGGCGCAGATGTGGGCTTTGACTCCATCAACGACCGTCCGCTGGCAGAAGAGCTGTCAAAATTACTGAGTAAGCAGAACGAAGAAAACCTGCTGCCAAAAACCATTCTGTACTGCCTGAACCCGCGCGATAACGAAGTGCTCGGCACCATGATCGGCAACTTCCAGGGCGAAGGCATGCCGGGCAAAATGCAGTTCGGTTCCGGCTGGTGGTTCAACGATCAGAAAGACGGCATGGAACGTCAAATGACCCAGCTGGCGCAGCTCGGCCTGTTAAGCCGCTTTGTCGGTATGCTGACCGACAGCCGCAGCTTCCTGTCCTATACCCGCCATGAATACTTCCGTCGCATCCTGTGCCAGATGATCGGGCGTTGGGTCGCTGCGGGCGAAGCGCCGGCGGATATTCAGCTGCTGGGCGAGATGGTGAGAAATATCTGCTTTAACAATGCGCGTGATTACTTCGCCATTGAACTGAACTAATGCCCGAGGTTGGTTGATATGCAATACATCAAAATCCATTCGCTGGACAATGTGGTCGTCGCGCTGGCTGATATCGCCGCGGGGCAGGAAGTGACCGTGGAAGGTCAGACGGTACGCCTGCAGTCCGACGTCGTGCGCGGGCATAAGTTTGCTCTGTTGCCGATTGCGAAGGGTGAAAACGTCGTCAAATATGGATTGCCGATTGGTCATGCGCTGATGGACATTGCGCCAGGGGAACACATTCATTCCCACAACACGCGGACCAATCTCAGTGATTTGGACGAGTACAG